>Ga0265327_10000451_pt1 | contig 73966 bp, 76 predicted proteins | sample 41621metaG_FD_202089 | JGI IMG/M metagenome (GOLD analysis project Ga0265327, IMG submission 202089) | Rhizosphere microbial communities from Carex aquatilis grown in University of Washington, Seatle, WA, United States - 4-16-21 metaG | ecosystem: Host-associated > Plants > Roots > Rhizosphere...
CAGCGCGGTGAGGTCGTAATGGCGCTCGCTGTAGCGCCTCGCGCTCATGGCGATGGCGACGCCGGCGATCAGCACGATCACCGTGCTGCTGAGTCCCAAATAGCGTTCCGCCCGCGACAGCGCGTTGCCCAGTTCAGGCCGGTCTTCGTGGACGTCCACCAGTTTTTGGCCCGTATGCAGCTGCGGCTTGAGCCAGCGTTTGAAGTCCAGAATTTTATCTTCGCCGCCGGCGAACAGGGCGTAATAATGGGCGTTGCTGCCGGGGCGGATGACGGCGGCGGCGTCTAGATCCGCCAGATTGAACATCAGCCGGGGCGACAGGCTGTACAAGTCGCCGCGCCGGTCGGGCTCGTGGGTGATGACGCGGGCCAGCCGCAGCGATTTTTCGCCCAAAGTGACCGAATCGCCCAAGGCCAGCTTCAGCGTGATCAGCACCCGCTGGTCCACCCAGGCCGTGCCGGGCTCGGGAATGCCTTGGGCCGTCGTTTCGGCGGCCAGATCCGTGGCCGTCGTGCGCACCGACCCGCGCAGCGGATAGCCGTCGGCCACCGCTTTCGCGCCGGTCAGCAGCAACTCGCCGTTTTCCACCAGTACGCTGGGAAATTCCACCGCGCGCGCGCCGGCCAGCCCCGTCGCGCCGGCTTGGCCGAACCAGTCTTCTTGGAACGGCTCGTGCGAGCTGACCGCCAGGTCGGCGGCGATGAACTCCGCCGCCTGCATTTCCATCGTGCGCGTCAGCCGGTGTCCGAACAAGCTCACCGCCGTCGAACCGGCCACGGCGACGATCAGCGCCGCCGCCAGGATGCCCAGTTCGCCGCTGCGCCAGTCGCGGCGGACGAGCTTGAAGGCGAGCGCCAAGCGGGTGGCCAGGTTCATAGGAAAACCCGGTCGCCGACGAAGGGGTTGCCGCGGCGTTCCGCGCCGATGGTGGAGCGCGGCCCGTGGCCGGGGATGAAGCTCACATCGTCGCCCAGGGGCCAGAGGCGGTCGCGGATGGAACTGATGAGCTGGTCGTGGTCGCCGCGCGGGAAGTCGGTGCGCCCGATGGAGCCTTTGAACAGCACGTCGCCGACCAGGGCCAGCCGCCCGGCGCGGTGGAAGAACACCACATGCCCGGGCGTGTGGCCGGGGCAGTGCAGGACTTCCAGTTCTTGCCGGCCGAAGCGGACAATGTCGCCTTGCGCCAGCCAGCGGTTCGGGAAGAAGGATTGCGCCGGCGGGAAGCCGAACATCACGCACTGTTGCGGAATTTGTTCCAGCAGGTAGCGTTCGTCCCGGTGCGGCCCTTCGATGGGGATGTCAAAACGGGCGGCCAACTCCGCCGTCGCGCCGACATGGTCGAGGTGGCCGTGGGTGAGGAGGATCTTGACCAGTTTGACCCCGGTCTTTTCCACCGCTTTGAGGATCAGGCCCGGGTCGCCGCCGGGGTCGACCACGGCGGCTTCCAGGGTTTGCCCGCACCACAGCAGGGTGCAGTTTTGTTGAAACGGGGTGACGGGGATGGTCAGGGTTTGCATGGGCTTGTTTTCACAGTGGGGCGGGTCGGGTTTCGGGCTTAGTCTTGGTTCTCCCCGTCCTGGCTGGCGGGGGCGGAGTCGCCGTCGTAGAAGAAGAAACGGGGGGCTTGCAACTCGCCCAGCCTGTCGCGCAGGCTGCGGCGGATTTGAACCAAATCCCGGTCTTCCTCCAGCACGGTCGTGGTGATCATGTTGATGGCTTGGTTGAAGTAGCTCATATAGGCGTTCATGCGCTGCTCCATTTCAAACACCATGTCGGGCAGCGCGGCCATCGACGCGCTCCGCCATTCTTCCTGGCGGCGTTCGCCGCCGCCGGCGCTTGGGCGGGCGGCGGACGGCTCCGTCCGTGCTTCCATCGCCGGCACGGACGCCGCCGAGGCGGTGGTTTTGTAATAATTGACCAAATCGCGCAGGCGCTTTTGGTTTTCCGGCTCGGCCAGGTAGTCCTCCAGCGCCTCGACCGCCCACTCGGGGCATTTGCGGCTGCTGCGCTTGTCGGAATCGGCCAGCCAGGCTTGGATGGTCTTTTGCGAGACGTATTTGCCGGAGATTCTGGAAATCACGTCCGCCGCCTGATAATAGTCGCCGACCAAAGGGTTTTTAATCAGCGCCGACAGTTTGCTGCGCAGGCTGGCCTGCTCGAATTCTCCCCGCATCACCGCCCACAATCCCTCCCGAAGCTCATCGATCTCGGCCTGCGACCAGGCTCTGGCCGATTCGGCGGGGGGCACGAGTTCAAAGTCCAGGCTGCTTTTGACCGTGGCGCCCACGTAGTGGATGCCAAATTCTTCCCCGGTGTCAATGTGGGTGGCGTGGGTGCTGGACAGCGTGTATTTCCAAGGCATTTGAGGCTTCCTCTTGTGCGATACTGTGCGCATCATCGGCACACGTTGTGCATGTGTCAAGATTAGGAGTTTTCCATGGTTAAAAAATCACACGCCGCGATGCCGTGGCTGGTGGCGGGCGATATTGACGGTTTTTTCGGCCTGGCCTTGGACAACCTGGTGCAGTTGCTGATCATCGTCGCGCTATGCCGGGGAGTGCTGGGTTTTTCCGAGGCGCTGGTCTACGGACGGATTTTACCCGGCGCGGCGGTGTCTTTGCTGGTCGGCAATCTGTACTACGCCTGGCAAGCAAAACAACTGGCCGGGCGGGAAGGGCGGGCCGATGTCTGCGCCCTGCCTTACGGCATCAACACCGTGTCGCTGTTCGCCTTCGTGTTCCTGGTCATGCTGCCGGCCAAGCTGGCGGCGCAGGCGGCAGGCGTCGCCGACCCGGCCCGCGCCGCCTGGCAGGCGGGCTTGCTGGCCTGTTTCAGCGGCGCGCTGATCGAAATGGGCGGCGCGTTCGTCGCCGAGCGGCTGCGTTTGGCGACGCCGAGGGCTGCGTTGCTGTCCACCTTGGCGGGTATCGCGCTAGGCTTCATCGGTCTGGGCTATCTGTTCCGCGCCTACGCCCACCCCGTCGTCGGCCTGTCCACGCTGGCGGTGATCTTGCTCACCTATTTCGGGCGGGTGCGCTTCAAAGGCGGCTTGCCCGGCGGGCTGGTCGCCGTCAGCCTGGGCACGGGGCTGTCCTGGCTGACCGGCATCGCCCCGGTCGGGGCGGTGCCGGCCGCCAGCGGCTGGCATGGCCCGGTGCTGGTGCTGGGCGAGTTGTTCGATTCGCTGCGGGCGGACACGCTGCTGGCCTATTTGTCGGTGATTCTGCCGATGGGCTTGTTCAACCTGGTCGGCTCGCTGCAAAACATCGAGTCGGCGGAGGCGGCGGGCGACCGCTACTCCACCCGCGCCTCGCTGCTGGTCAATGGCGCCGGCTCGCTGGCCGCCTGCGCGTTCGGCTCCTGCTTCCCCACCACGATCTATATCGGCCATCCGGGTTGGAAGGCGCTGGGCGCGCGGGCCGGCTATTCAGTGCTGAACGGCGTGTTCATGAGTGCCATTTGCCTGTCGGGAACCTTGGGGCTGATCGCCTGGGCTGTGCCGGTGGACGCCGGGCTGGCCATTGTCTTGTGGATCGCCATCGTCATCGCCGCCCAAGCCTTCCAGGCCACGCCGGCCCTGCATGCCCCGGCGGTGGTCATCGGCCTGTTACCGGGCATCGCCGCCTGGGGCGCGTTCATGGCCAAGAACGGCCTGCATGCCGCCGGGATGGGCGACGCCGGCGGGCCGCCGTTTTCGTCCGCCCTGCTGGCCGGGTTCGCCCAGGCCGATGTGTGGATCGACGGGGCTTTCGCGCTGGAGCAGGGCGCGGTGTTCACCGCCACGATCCTGGCGGCGGCGACGGTCGCGGTGATCGAGCGCCGCTTCGCCCAGGCCGGCGGCTGGTGCGCCGTCGCGGCCTTGCTGTCCGCCTTGGGGCTGATGCACAGCTACCGTTTCGCGGCCAGCGACACGGTGCTGGCCTTGGCCCCGGCCTGGCCGTGGGTCTTGGGCTATCTGGCCATGGGCGCGGTGTTCCTCGCCGCCCGCTGGCTGACCGTGGCGGAGCGGGATGGCGAGGCGGCGGAGAACCAGCCGCCGGTAGGCTGAAAGGCTAACGCGGCGAGGCGTCGCCGCGGCTCAATGTCCCCAAACTTCGTCCAGGCTGTTGGCCTCAAGGACGCGCTCGCCCCACACCAGCAAGGTTTCGGCGTCGGCGGCGGCGACGCGCTGGCGCGCGGACTCCGGCAGCGGGCGGAATTTGCGCTCCAACAGGCGCAGCAACATCGCGGCCTCGCCTTCCACCCGGCCCTCCACTCGCCCTTCCACACGGCCTTCCACGCGGCCCTCCTCGCGGCCCTCTCCGAACACGTCTTGATAAAACCGGGTTTCTTTCAAACTAATGTCGTTAAAGTTGAGCATCTTTCTGATCTCCTCGCGGGTGAATTTTGGCAGTTTATAGACCAGCACGGTTTCCAGCAAATCCAGCCAGGCGATGCCGTCGGCAGGCCGGTTGTCGTGGTGGGCCTGGACTTTCCGCACGATGGGGGCGATCTTCGCGGCGTCGGCGACGATCAGGGCGATCAGCCAAAGTTTGGGGTTGGCGCTGTCCAGCAGCGGCAGCCGATCCAGGTAAACCCGGTGCAGGTTGGGCAGGCCAAGGAACGGGGCGGTCGCCGGGGATTGCCTTTCAACGGACTGGCTGGGGTAAACGACTACCGCATGCCAGGGATGAAGGCTGCGGTATTGACTGAGATGCAGCAGGATTTCGCCGAAGAAGCGCGGATAGAAATCCTCGTCAGGTTGGAACTGCACCTCGACATAGCCCCTCGGCGCGTCGAGCCGGTCGGCGGGCGGCTCGGCGAGGCCGTCTAGGCGGAACGCGGTTTGTTTGATTTCCTGCGAAATGAAACGGTAGCGCCCAGGCTCAGGCACCGCCAAGCCTGCCAAGTCAAAGGCCAGGGTCGGCTCGGCTTGCAGCAGTCGGTAGAAGAGGCTGTCAGTTTTCAACGGTCGGGACTCGGCAGGGCGGGGGGGTATTGGCGGCAGTTTACCATTGCCGCCGCAAAACGGGAGCGCCACGGCGCGCAGCCCGTCGCCCGTCACAGTTCAAGGTTGCCGCGAAATGCCCGTAGGAGCGCCCCATGGGCGCGACTGGTTTCGCCTCGCTAGGCAGTAGGAACGAAAATCCCCGGACGGTCGGCGCGCCTACTGGCCCGGAGAAAGCAATCCTTGCGAAGATATTCGGCCCCGCCGCCTTGCGGAACCTGGAAGCGGATTCATGGACAGCCGCGCACCGCGCTTCCCGCATCCTCAGGATGCGGGGATTCCGGGAACGGGCCGGACTGGGCGAGACGGAAGCCGAGGTTGTTGTTCCGGTTTGTCGGGTTGTTCCTGTCACGGTTGGCGGAGCGCACCCTGTTGGGTTTGTTGTTCCACGAACCCCCCCGAACCGCCCGGCCACCGCTTAGATCCACTCCCGCTTAAAGCTTATCGCCGAAAAAATAGCCTGTCGAAGGCTTTCTGTGTCGGCGTGGCGGGCGTGGCCTATCCAGCTTTGCACGGAGGCGTTCACCTTGTCCCAGCCAATGCGCCCAAGGCCATAAGCTCGCGCCATGCCTTTCAACCGCCGCCGAAAGCGCAGGCCATTGTCGTTGCGCAGCCGCCTGCGGTCGCGTCGCACTTGGTAGCCTAGCACGTCCACAAAATCGGCAGTCCGGTGGATTTGCCGCTTGCGCGGATGCAAACGCAGCCGCAGCCCCTCCACGCGGTTTTCGATGGCCGCGCAGACCGACCACAGGCGGCCCTTGTCGTCGTCCAGCAGCAGCAAATCGTCCACATAGCGCAGATAAGCCCCTCGCCCAGCCCCGGCCCCTTCACCCTGGATATAAATCGTCCACATAGCGCAGATAAGCCGGCGTGCGCAGGCTTTCTTTCAGCCAATGGTCGAAGTCGTCCAGATACAAATTGGCGAAAAACTGGCTGGTGAGGTTGCCAATGAGAATGCCCCGGCGGCGTTCCAGTGGCGTGAACAAATCGTCGCCGGGAAAAAGAAAATCCCCCTCCGGGCTGGCCGGCGGCCCGCCGTCGATAATCGCGCCGAGCAGGGCCAGGACGTCCGGGTCTTTGATGCGGCGGAGGAGGGTTTCTTTCAGCAAGCGGTGGTCGATGCTGGGAAAATATTGGCGGATGTCCAGTTTTAGCACATAGGCGTAGCGCTGGGCGTAGGCTTGATAACGGTTTACGGCGGCATGGACGCCTTTGCCTTTGCGGCAGGCGTAGCAGTCGTCGATAAAGCGGCGGTCTAAGGGCGGTTCGATGATGTTCATCAGCGCATGGTGGACCACCCGGTCGCGGAACGGCGCGGCGGAGATGAGCCTGGGCTTGCGCTCGTAAATCGTGAACTGGCGGTACTGGCCGGGGCGGTAGCGGCCCTCGCGCAATTCGGTTTGCAGGCGCAGCAATTCCGGCTCCAGTTCGCAGGCGAAGCGGGCCACTTCCTCCCGTCCCCGCTTGCCGCGCCGCGCCTTGCGGTAGGCCAGCAACAGATTGTCAAAGGCGGTGACGCTGTCCCAGACCCAGCCTAGGCGTTTCATCCCGCCGCCCCGCTGTATTTACGCCAGCCGCCGATTTGCGCCCCCAGCGAGACGATGCGCCCGCTGCCGTGTTCGTATTGGCGGGTCGCGGGATCACGCGCAGTTCGTGGGCCAGCCGCCATAGATGGCGCACGGAATTGATGCGGCGGTTGGCCTGGTCCAGCCAGATCCGCTTGTCCTGGCCGTAAGCGGCGGCGGTCAGCGCCTCCAGCACGTCCAACAACCCGCTTTCAATGCGCTCGCCCAAGGTGAAGCGGCGGTTGCGCGGGAATTTGTCCAGTTGCGGGATGATCCACAGCAGCAGATCGTGGCAATCGTCTATCGCTTTCGGCGTGGATTCCGCCATACCCCCCAAAAAAAATCGCGTCCGGCTTCGCCGGAAAGAGCAAAAAGAAAGAGCAGGAAAAAGGCAAAAGAGCAAAGAGTAAAGAGTAAAGAGTAAAGGAAATTAGTCCTGGGCGAGACGGAAGCCGAGGTTGCTGTACCGGTTCGTCGGGTTGTCCCTGCCACGGTCGGCGGAGCGCACCCCGTAGGGTCTGTTGTCCCACGAACCCCCCCGAACCGCCCGGCCAACGCTGGCATTTTCCTTGCATATGTTTTCGCTGCCATCATATTTTCCCGTATAGGCGGAACAGGTCCACTCCCAAACATTGCCGAGCATATCATGCAGGCCAAAAGCGTTGGGCTGAAAGCGGCCGACCGGGGCGGTGTAAACATAGCCGTCGTTGCAAGGATGCACCGTCCAATCGGGAAACAGCTTCTGTGCGGACTGGTCGGCCACGTTGGCGTGGCGGCAGGCATCTTGCGGACTGTCGCCCCAGTAGCGGCGGGTCGCCGTCCCGGCCTTGGCCGCGTATTCCCATTCCGCCTCGGTCGGCAGGCGGTAATGCCGACCGGTCTTGGCGTTGAGCCAGCGAATATACGCCTGCGCGTCCTCGAAGCTCACGCAGGCGACCGGGTGGTTGTCCGTTTGCGGAAAGCCGGCCTCGCGCCAGTCTTTGCCGGCCTGTTCTGCCCATTTTTTTACGGCGGCGTCCCATGTCCAGCAGCCCTTGGCCCGGTAGCCGCTGTCGTCCACAAACGTGGCGAACTGGGCCTTCGTCACCTCGTATTGGCCCAAGGAAAACGCCTTGACCGCCACTTTGTGCGGCGGCTTTTCATCGTCCTGGGCTTCTGTGTCGTCCGCGCCCGAACCCATCATAAACTCGCCGCCAGGAATCTTGACCATGATTGGCACCCGGATCAGCGCCGTGGCTGGGGTCGGCTGTGGCTTTAGCCGCTGCCAAACCCAGTCGCCGCCCTGCGTTGCCAGAAAAGCCAGCGCCAAGCCGAACAAGGCCGGGCTGGCATCCACCACCCAGCGTCCGCCCGGCACGAAGCGCTCCACCCACCTCGGCAATTCAAAATCCCAAAACTTGAGTGTCTTGCCCAGCACGATTGCTTTGAAAACCGGATCGTCGAAGCTACCGCCGTCACGGCGGCGGAACAGGTCTTTCAGCCAATCCGGCTTGGCCGGGGCGGCGATGGGCAGTTCCAGCCGCGGGCCGCTGGCGGTGTCGGTCAGGCCGTTGAACAATTGGGCGTAGGCGTCCTGCACTTGTTCGCGTTGCGGCGGTTGCAGCCGTCGCAGCCAGTGTTCGTGCAGATAATCCGGGATAAACCCATGGCGCAGCCAGGGCAGGCGGGCGAGGCGCAGCAGGCGCTCTTCGCGCTGGCCGGGCTGGGTTTGCTGGAATAGCAGGAAGTCCAAGGCTTGGCTCAGGTTCCAGTGTGGTTCGGGGTAGGCGGCCAGGGCTTGCAGCAGCAGGAAGCCGTCCTCGCCTAGCGAGCGTCGCAAATCCAGGGCTAGCGCGGCGAGGTTCGCGGCGGGGGGCGGGTAGGGGCTTAGCCAGTCGTTGGCGTAGTCAAGCAGGGTGGGAGCGCTTTCTAAGCGCGGCGAATCGGCCTTGTCGCGCTTAGAAACCGCTTCTGCGGGGTTTTGTAGCCATGCCCCGATGTCAGCCAAGCTGTCGCGGTTGAACGGCAGCGGCGCGAAGCCGCGCCGGCCTAGCCATTGGATGACGGCGGCGTCGGCCGCGCCTGAGTGCAGCCATGTCCGCCGCGGCCAGCGTTCCAGCGTTTGCAGCCAGGGGCGCGGTTCGCCGGTCAGCGGGTGGAACAAGATGTCGAGGTCGCTGAGGAGGATTAAATGGGCCGCGCCGTGCTGTTCGGCCAGTTGCGCGAGGCTTGCGCCGCGCAGGCTGTGGCCGTCCCAAGGGATGAGCCGGCGCGGGTCGTCGCGGAAGCGGAAATGGCGCACGGCCACCCCGGCCTCGTCCAGGCGGCGGGCCAACTCGCCCGCCAGCCCCGCGCCGTGGTCTTCGCGTTGCAGGCTGCGCGCCAACAACAGATATTCCGGCGCGACCCGTCGCGGTCGGTAGCGCGGCGTGAACCAGCCGCCGTGGCGGGGGCCGTGGCTTCCGCCGTGGCGGCGACGGACCAGCGGCGGCTGGGCAGCCAGGTCGGGGTTTTCCATAAACGCAAGCTAAAGGCGTCGCTGGCGAACAAGGCCTGTTGCCCGGCCCGCAGGCTCAAGCGGTGCAGTAGGGTTTCGCCGTCCGGCGCGTCGCGGCGCAACAGAAGCCGCCGCCGATAGCGCCACAGCAGCCAACCGGCCAGCGCCAGCCAGGGCGTGATTAGCAGCGCGGCGTGGGCGGCATCCAGCCGGGCGTCTGCGGGCGGCGGCATCGGCAGGCGGTTGGCCGGTGCCCAGTCGTCGATTTGCGCGGGTTTGATCGGGGCGGGGGCTGCCGGTTCGGGTTTGACGGCTGGGCTGGATTCCGCCTTGATTGGAATGGGCGGCGGCGGCGCGTCGTGTTGCAACAAGGCCAAGCCCAAGCACAGCAAAACCGCCATCCGCACCCGCGCCAAAACCCTCAGGCTGCGCCGGTCGAAGCGCTTAAGCCGCTCGCGCCAGCGGATCGCCTCGGGCCGGCCGGGGGATTCGGCTTGGAAGCGCGTGGCCGGGGCTGCGCCCTGCCACCAGGTTGCAAACACCCGCTCAAACCGCGCCTGCTCGTCTTGGCTTTTGCACAGCAGCGGGGCCAGCAGGGCTTGCCAGTCTTGAGGCTCGGCGGGCAGGGCGTCGCGCCCGGCCCGCGCCAGCAGCAACTGATGCGCCGCCAGCCAAGCATCCGGCCCGCGGCGGATCTGCTCGGCCCGCAGCAGGGCATCGAGTTCAGGCAGTTGCGCCAGTAGGGCGTTTAGGGCGAGCTTGTCCATGCCGTGCGTAGAGTGCGAAGCTTGCTTTGCCTTAGTTTATTTTTTTGCATATTTTCAATAATTTACCCGAAGCGATAACATCCCTTGAAGGGATGTTATCGCTTGTGTCTGGGTGTGGCCCGCCATTCAGCCAACAAACGCTCGGCTTGGCCGCCCCCGGCATGGCTTTTCACCAGCAGGCCGAGCGAGGCTTCCAGGCCGGGATGTTGTTCCAGCCCGGCGTCGGCGGGCAGGCCGCGCGACAGATAGCGCAGCCAGTCGAGGAGCTCGGCCAGCGAGGGCGGTTTCGCCAGGTCGGCGCTGCGTAGGTGTTGGAAAAATCCCAGCGCCTCGTCCACAAATTTCGGGTGGCTCTCCCGGTTTAGCCTTAGCCGTTTGTCGATAATGCGCTCGATGCTGACCTCGCCCGCTTTGGCTTGGAACGGCGGCAGTTCCATATGGAAGAACACGCAGCGGCGCAGGAAGGCCGGGGGCAGTTCGCGTTCGGAGTTGCTGGTGATGACCACCACCGGGCGGTATTTCTGCTGCGCCGCCGACAGGCCGACGCGCAGGCCATGGAACAATTCCGGCACCTCGAACGCCATGTTCTCGATTTCGCTGAGGATGTCGTTGGGGACTTCACGCGGGGCTTTGTCGATTTCGTCTATCAGCACCACCGAGCGGCTGGGCTGTTCCGGGTAGTTTGCCCTCGCCGTGTCCAGCATCAGCCGCGGGTCTATCGTGTCGCGGCCTTGGGCTTGCAAAATGGCTTTGCCGAGCGCGTTGTAGCTGATGAAGCGGCGCGGGTCCATGTCATGGCCTTGCCCGCCGGTCTCGGCGGCTTCGCGCCCGTCGCCTGGTTTGCCGACATTGGCGGCGTGGAAGCGGCCTAGCGTGTCGAAGCGGTAGAACAGGTCTTTCGCTTCGGTGTCGGATTTCACCGTGAACACCAATGGTTCGCCGCCGGGAAAACCCAGTTCCCAGGCCAGGCTGCCGGCCAGCCGCGACTTGCCGCAACCCGGCTCGCCGGTCAGCAGCAAAGGCATGCCCAGTTCCAACGCCACATTCACCGCCGCGACCAGTTTTTTCGAGGGCAGGTAATGTCTGGGGTCGTGTTGATTCTCATCGGACGGCGGCAGCGCGCGCCAGCGGTCTAGGGATAGTGCTTGGCCAGTCCCCGCAATAAAATTTTGGGGGCATGCTCGATGGGCGAGCGCATGCCTAGATTCAACCGCAAAGACTGGGGCGGGGGGAAGCTGTCGCCATGCAGGGTGTAAGCCAGTTTTTCAGCCAAGGCTTCCGGCCATTCGTGGTGGCTGCCCGCGACAACAAAAGCGCGAGTCCTGCCCATGGCCAAACGGGCGTCCAGCATGCGTTCGATTTGCTCGTCTTTGTCAATCAAGGCAAGCAAGCGATTTGCGTCAATACGCCCCACCGGCTTGACGCCGATGCCCGATGGGGCTACCCGGGGTTTGCGAGGTCGCGCAATTTTCTGCTGATATTCAGCCAAGCCTGCGCTTGCTCTGGCTTGCTTAATGATTCGACAGGCTTTGAAGTGTCATAGGCGGATTGATATTTGGCAATCTCCGTTTCCTCGACCAGGCAAGGGCTCAATAGCACCCAAAATATTGTCAATTCCTGGTCTTCAGCCGCTTGCAAGAGGTTTGTCAACTCGTTGTCGACAATGAAATCCGAGGCTAGAAAATTGGCGCTGACCAATAATACCGCGATGTTTGCAGATGAAAATTTTGTTGCGCATGGGTTCCTTGAGCTGGGAGACGGATCGTGCCAGGTTGCCGGTTGATTGGCGGCTCTTCGCAAGCGGCGATGGACGCGCTCGTGTCTGCGATGACGACCGGGCGACGGGCTCCGGCGTGCGATTTTAAATCAACCCGCAAAGTGGTTGAACCTGTATTTAACCATCGACGCAAGCATCGCTTGCGGAGGCTGCGCACAAACGCTACACCTCAAACTGCGCCCCCAACTCCACCACCCGCTCGGGCGGTATGCTGTAAAACTGGATCGGCGAGCTGGCGTTGCGGAACAGGAACAGGAATATCTTTTCCTGCACCGGCCCCAGATCCGGTTTTTCAGACGCGATGAGGGTTTCCCGGCCAATGAAGAACGAGGCTTTGGCCGCGTCGATGACCAGCCCGTGGGCTTGGCAGAGCCTGAGTATCTGCGGAACGTCGGGCGTTTCCATGAAGCCGTATTGGGCGGTGATGCGGAAGAAGCCTTGTTCCAGCGTGTCGATTTCGACGCGCTCGCCGTCGGCCACATAGGGAATGTCCTCGATGGCGATGGTCAGCAGGACGACCCGCTCATGGAGGATGCGGTTGTGCTCGAAATTCATTTGCAAGGCATGGGGCATGCTGAGGTGGCGGGCGGTCATGAACACGGCGGTGCCGGGCACCCGGACCAGCGGGGGATGGTCGGCGAGGTCGGCCAGGAACCGGGTCAGCGAGATGGCGGCTTTTTGCAAATAATGGAACAAGACCTCGCGTCCGCGCCGCCAGGCCGACATCAGCGTGAACAGGACGGTGCCCAGCACCAGCGGGAACCAGCCGCCCTGGGGGATTTTCAGAATATTGGCGGCGAAGAACGCCCCGTCGATCAGCAAAAACACGCTGACCAGCGCGAAGGCCGCAAGCGGCGGCCATTTCCAGGTGTCCACGGCGACGACCCAGGCCAGCAGGGTGGTGATGATCATGGTGCCGGTGACGGCGATGCCGTAGGCGGCGGCCAGGTTGCCGGAGGATTGGAAGCTCAGCACGGTGGCGATGACGACCAGCAGCAAGACCCGGTTCATGACCGGCACATAGATTTGCCCTTTCGCCGCCGTGGAGGTGTGGATTTGCCGCATGCGGGGGATGTAGTCCATCTGCATGGCTTGGGCGGTGATCGAGAAGGCCCCGGAGATGACCGCCTGCGAGGCGATGACCGTGGCGACGGTGGCCAGCGCGATCATGGCGTACATGCCCCAGGCGGGCACCAGCAGGTAGAACGGGTTCAGCACGGCGTCCGGGTTGCGCAGGATCAGCGCGCCTTGGCCGAAATAATTCAACACCAGGGAGGGCAGCACCAGGGCGAACCAGGCGGCCTGGATCGGGCGTTTGCCGAAATGGCCCATGTCCGCGTACAGGGCCTCGGCCCCGGTCAAGGCCAGCACCACCGAGCCCAGCGCGACGAACGCGCCCCAGCCGTGCCCGAGCAGAAAATGCAGCCCGTAAGCCGGGTTGAGTGCGCGCAGCACCGCCGGGTTTTCCGCCACGCTCAGCCAGCCGAGCAGGGCCAGGGCCGCGAACCACAAGCACATGACCGGGCCGAACAGCAGGCCGACTTTGGCCGTGCCGTGGCTTTGAAACAGGAACAGCCCGATCAGCACCGTGATCGCAATCGGAATGACGTAAGTCTGCAAGGAGGGGGCGGCGACTTGCAGGCCCTCCACCGCGCTCAACACCGAAATGGCGGGGGTGATGACGCCGTCGCCATAAAAAAGGGCTGTCCCGAACAGCCCCAGCAGGATGATATGGCTGCGCTGGCCGGCCTTGTGGCGGCGGCGCAGGGCCAAGGCCATCAGCGCCATGATGCCGCCTTCGCCGCGGTTGTTCGCGTTCATGACGAACAACACGTATTTGATGGAGATGACGAAAATCAGCGCCCAGAAGATCAGCGACAAGATGCCCAGCACATTGTCCGGCGTGGGCTGGACGGCGTGGGGGCCGTTGAAGATTTCCTTCATGGTGTACAGCGGGCTGGTGCCCACATCGCCGTAGACGACGCCGATGGCGCCGATCATCATCGCCGCCAGCCCGCCATGGGCGTGGGCGGCGTTATGGTGGTGCGTGCTCATTTTTCATTCCTTCTTTCTTTTTCTTCGTCGTTGAATTTGCGCATGCGGTCGTCAATCACGGCGTTGAGATAAAAATTGGGGCCGGCGTATTTCCGCGCCAGCCGAAGATGTAGCAAGGCGGTGCGGGTCTGCCCGTCGGCGTAATAGGCTTCCGCCAGGTAGCGGTGCGATTCGGCCTCGTCGCCTAGCTGGCTGTAGGCTTGCGCCAGCATTTCGTAGTTGTCGGGGGTGGCGACGCGGTGGATCATTTCTTCCAGCAGCCGGCGCGCCGGTTCCGGCTTGTGGACGACGAGCAGCGCCTGGACATAGCTCAAACGGATCGCCTCGTTGGCCGGGAAGCGCTCGCGGGCGGCTTCGTAAATCTCCATGGCCTTGGGGTAATTGTGCTGGTCCATTTCCGCCTTGGCCAGCGCGTTGATGAAATGGGACTGGTTGGGGTACTCGTCGGCCAAGGCCCGCAAAATCTTTTTGCCTTCCGCGGCCTGGCTGTCGGCCAGCAAGGCCAGCGCCAGGCCGTAGCGGGCCACGTCCTGCCTTTGCTGGGTGCCTTGGCCGGTCAGCGGTTTGAAATACTCCACCGCCTCGCGCGGGCTGGCCGCGGCGCTGACGCGGAGCTTGGCGCGGATCAACTGGTAGGGCAGGCTGTCGGGGTATTGGCGGTAGGGGAATTTTTCGGCGCGGCCGCGGGTGTCGGAAATGCGCGAGACGGTGACCGGGTGGGTGAGCAGGAATTCCGGCGTGCCGTGGCCGGCGAAGCGGGTGGATTGCTGCATCCGCTCGAAGAAGTCCGGCATGCTGCGCGGGTCGAATTCCGAACGCGACAGGATCTGCATGCCGACGTTGTCGGCTTCGGCCTCGTTGTCGCGGGTGAAATTGATCATCGCCTGGGTGCCCGCGCCCATCGCGGCCATGGCCAGCCCTTGCCCGGCGTTGCCGCCTCTTTGGCAGCCTTGCGCCGACGCGCCGCAATAGGCCTGGTTTTGGTAGTTGGAACCGCCCGAGCGCGCGCCGACCAGCATGGCGGCGATCATCGCGGCGAAAGACAGCAGTTGGATTTTCCCCTGGGCCTGCAAGGCCTGGTAGAGGTGGCGCTGGGTGACGTGGGCGATTTCGTGGCCCAGCACCGAGGCGAGTTCGCTTTCGGCCTCGGAGACCAGGACCAGGCCGGCGTTGACGCCGATGTAGCCGCCGGGGCCTGCGAACGCGTTGATGGTCGGGTCGTTGACCACAAAAAAATGGAAAGGCTGCGCCGGGTTGTCACAGTTGGCCGCGAGTTTCTGCCCTATGCCCTGGATGTATTCGCTGACTTCCGGATCCTGGTTGACTTCCACCTCGCCGTGCAGGCTGCGGAAGAAGGCCTCGCCCAGTTCCTTTTCCTGCATGGGCGTGAACACGGTGCCTGACGGGTCGCCGATTTCGGGCAGCTCCGGGCTGTGGCGGCCCTCCCCGTTTTCACCCATATAGGCGGAGTAGGGTTGGGTGTAGAGCTTGCCCCAGTCGATCTCCAGGGGCTTTTGCGCCGGCTGCACATGCGCGACATGCGCGGCCTGGGCCAGGCCCGACTGGGCGAGGATCAATAAAAAAGCAAGGGATTTGCCGGGTTTGAGCATGGGCGTGTGGCTGGGTGGCGGGTTGGGCACCTGTGGCCTATAAGCCTTGCGCAGGCGAATAAGCCGTGGCTGCCAGTGTTTTTCGGGCTAACATAGGGGCTTTGTCCAGCCGCTGGAGTTGAAGCTTGGTGAAATTTGCGATTCAAATCAATTCGGCCCCCTGGGGGGGCGAAGGCGGTGACACTGCTTACCAGTTTATCAGAGCGGCCTTGAAGCGGGGGCACGAAATCGTCCGGGTGTTCTTCTATTGCGAAGGCGCTTACCACGGTTTGCGCGGGATGACGCCGCCCGGCGACGAGGCGGCGGTGACCGGGCGCTGGTCGGCGCTGGCGGCGGACCACGGCGTCGACTTGGTCGTTTGCATCTCCGCCGCGCAGCGGCGGGGCGTGTCGGACGGGGCGGAGGACTCGCGGGACGGCGATTTGGCGGAGGGTTTCCGCCTCGGCGGCCTGGGGCTGTGGGTCGAGGCCTGCCTTAAGGCCGACCGTTTCCTGTCGTTTGGAGGGTGAATGAAGAATTTCCTGTTTGTGATGCGCCGTCCGCCCCACGAGGGCACGGCGGTCCGCGAAAGCCTGGACATGTTGATGACCGTTGCGGCTTTCGATCAGCCGGTGCGGGTTTTGTTCCTGGATGACGGCGTGTTCGCGCTCAAGGCCGGCCAGCGCCCGGACGTCTTGGGGCTGAAGCCGGTCGAGCCCTTGCTCGCCGCGTTGGACTTCTACGGCGTCGAAGGGCTGTGGGTGGAGGAGGAGTCTCTCGTCCAGCGCGGGCTGCGGCCTGAGGGGCTGGCCTTGCCGGTGCGCGGCATCCGCCGCGCCGAGGTCGCCGGGTTTGTCGCCGGCGCCGATGTCGTGGTGAACGGCTGATGGGCGTTTTACATCTGGTCAACCGTTCGCCGCACCAGTCCGCCAGCCTGGCGCAGTGCCTGGCGCGGGTGGGGGACGGGGACGCGGTGCTGTTGCTGGAGGGCGCGGTCTACGCCGCGCTGAAGGGCTCCGCCGCCGCGCCTGGGTTGCAAGAGGCTTTGGCACGGGTGGCCGTCTATGTGCTGGCCCCGGACTTGGCTGCCCGGGGCGTCGCGGCGGAGGAGGTGGCCGAAGGGCTGGCCTTGGTCGATTACGAGGGCTTTGTGGAATTAAGCCTGCGCCACGCGCCCATCCAGTCCTGGTTTTAAGCCTTTTGCCGGGCCGACAGGAAGCCCAGCGGGCTGACCGGCACCTTCTCGGACATCAGATGGGAGCCCAGCTCCGTCAGGGCCTTGCGGTAGACTTCCCGCTTGAAATAAACCACGTCGTGCAAAGGATGCCAGAAGTCCACCCAGCACCAGGCGTCGAATTCGGGTTTTTCCGTGCGGTCTAGGCGGATGTGGTATTCCTTGCCGATCATGCGCAGGATGTACCAAAGCTGCTTCTGGCCGATGCACAGCGGCTGGGAGTGCTTGCGGATATAGCGTTCGGGCAGTTCGTAGCGCAGCCAGTCGCGGGTGCGGCCAATCACCTGCACCTGCCGGCTTCTCAGACCGACCTCCTCGTACAATTCGCGGTACATGGCCTGGTCGGGCGACTCGTGGCATTTGATGCCGCCTTGGGGAAATTGCCATGAGCGCATGCCGACCCGGCGCGCCCAAAAAACGCGTCCTTCGTCATTGCATAGGATGATGCCCACATTGAGGCGATATCCCTCCGAGTCGATCATAACCGCGCCAGCCTGCTGTCCTCAAATGCTATAATAACGGCCTGCCGCAGCCGCTCTTTTAATGAGATTCATTGTTTCATAAATCACGGTTCCATGCCACCGCTTCAGCGCCAACCCCGTCCGCCCGGACGGCGCCGTCGGCCCGGCCTTCTTGACAGCCCCTATTATGAAGGAAACCTCGTGAGTTTAGCCTTATTCGACCTCGACAACACACTGCTGGCCGGCGACAGCGACTACCTGTGGGGACAATTCCTGGTGGAGCAGGGCATCGTCGATGCCGAGGCCTACGAGCAGGCCAACGAGCGCTTCTACGAGCAATACCGCCAAGGCTGCTTGGATATCGCCGAGTTTTTGCGCTTCGCCCTGCGGCCTTTGGCCGAACACGAGCCGGCCCGGCTTTACGCTTGGCGGGAACAGTTTGTTGCGGAAAAGATCCGGCCCATTCTGCTGGACGCCGCGCGCGAGGTGGTCGAAAAGCACCGTCAGGCCGGGGATCTGCTGGTGGTCATCACCGCCACCAACCGCTTTGTCACCGAGCCGATAGTCCGGCTCTACGGCATCGAGCATCTGATCGCCACCACCCCGGAATTTCGCGACGGCCGCTACACCGGGCGCTTTGAAGGCACGCCCTGCTTCCAGGCGGGCAAAGTCACGCGCCTGGAGCAGTGGCTGGCGGAGCACGGCCACGGCCTGGACGGCAGTTGGTTTTACAGCGACTCCCACAATGACCTGCCTTTGCTGGCGAAGGTCAGCCACCCGGTGGCGGTGGACCCGGACGACACCTTGCTCGGCGTCGCCCAGGAAAAGGGCTGGCCGGTCATCAGCTTGCGCGGCTAGGCCAGGGATAACATCCCTTCAAGGGATGTTATCCCTGCGTTACCCGGAAGCGGCCAGCAAGTCCGCCAGCTTGCCCGCGTGGTCCAGCGCGGACAAGTCGTCGAAGCCGCCCACGTGCGTAGACCCGATGTAAATCTGCGGCACTGTCCGCCGCCGGGTTTTTTCCATCATCTCGACCCGCGCCGCGGGATCAAGGTCGACGCGGATTTTCTCGATCTCCTCCACGCCCCGAGCCCGCAGCAGGCGCTCGGCCATCACGCAGAAAGGGCAGGTCGCCGTGCTGTACATCAAGACTTTGGCCATGGTTTAAGTGGGCATTCCAGGGTGGGGGGAGGCGCTAATATGCCGACGCCGCCGCCGGAAAGCAAGCCCGTGCCGTCTTAGGATGATTTGCCCCGCGCATTTTGCGACAATCCCGACGCGCGGACGCAAGTCCGCGCCGGTCAAACCCGCCCCGCGATTTTTTCCAAGTGACAGGCAGAGTAGGCACGATGCGTTTTCTCATCCACACCACCCGGCGCTTGCGCGCCTTGGCCGCCGCGCTGGCCTGGGCGGCGTTGTCCGCGCAGGCGGCGGACGGCCGCGGCCTGGCGCGGCTTCCGCTTGACGAACAGCGCGTCGCCCTGGTGGTCGGCAACAGCGACTATGCCCACGCCGGCCATCTGGACAACCCCGACAACGACGCCCGGCTGATCGCCAAGACTTTGCAAGGGCAGGGTTTCACGCTGGTCGGCGGCAAGGCGCTGCTGGATCTCGACAAACGCCGGATGGACGAGGCCGTGCAGGCGTTCGGGCGCGAGCTTGCGCCGGGCAGCGTGGCCTTGTTCTATTACGCCGGGCATGGCAACGAAATCGGCGGCACCAACTATTTGCTGCCGGTGGACGCCAACCCGTACAAACCCTCCGATTTCGATTTCCAGACCCTCAACGCGACGGCGGTGCTGCGGCAAATGCAGGACGCCGGCACGCGGCTGAACATCGTCATCCTCGACGCCTGCCGCGACAACCCGTTCAGCGGGCGCGGCCTGCGCGCGGCGGCGGCGGGCCTGGCGTCGATGGAGCCGCCGGAAGGCACGCTGATCGCCTACGCCGCCGGCGTCGGCAAAAAAGCCCAGGACGGCCCGCGCGACGGCAACAGCCCGTACAGCGCCGCGCTGGCGCAGGCCATGGCGCAAACCGGCCTGCCGCTGTGGCAGACCTTCAACACGGTGGGCCTGCGCGTGAAGGAGGCGACCGGCGGGACGCAAACGCCGTGGATCTCCAACGAGCCGATCAAAGGGGAGTTTTGTTTCGCCGGCTGCGTGGGGATGGCCGACGCAGATGTCGAGGCGAAGTTGAGGGCAGCAGAGGAACGCATCCGCCAGCTTGAATCCGCCAAGCAAGCCGCACCGAATCCTCTGGAAAGCCCCGCGCCAGCCGTCAAACAGCCGCCTAAATCCGTTCCGGAACCTGCGGATTTAAGCATTGAGATAGAACAAGGCGGCGGGCAGGCAACCCCGCAAGGCCAGTCCAATTATTGGTATTACTGCGCCGACTCTCAAGCCTACTATCCTTATGTAAAAGAGTGCCCTGGTGGCTGGCAACAGGTCGCACCTCTCGAACATCGAAGAGGCACAGTAAGGAGGCCGCAATCTGGTTGACTGCTCGGGCGGGACGGGGCATTCGCCTTTTGTGCGAGGCCGAGATCGGTGTCAATGACAAACGTTTCGGATGGGATAAACATCCCGTCCGGCATCCGGTTTTATCTTGCATAGGGCGCAAACCCTTGAAAATACGTGCAAGATAAATCTTGCACTCCAACAATCAACAGCCGTGTCGGGCAACGGTTCTATCGTTGCCCGACAATCCTGCTGTCAAAGATGCTTGCCGGCCACCCGCCACAAGGTGATCGAGTTGGCCGGGTAGCTGGCCGTGAACTGGGTGCCGCCGAACGCCTGGTTGGGCAAGTGCACGATGCTGCCCAACTGCGCCGCGCTGTAGCGCCAGCCCTGCAACACGCCGGCCGGCGCGTAGTGGCTTAAGGCCAGCGGCGCGGACAAGGCCGCTGCGGTCTTGTTGACGACGACCAGCGTCAACGCGCCGGTGGCGGTCTCCTCGGCGGCGTAGACGGCCAGCTTGTCCTGGGCGTTGCTGGTGGCGCTGACGCTGGTCTCGCCGAATTTCGCCCCGGCCCCGTCGTAGTTGCGGTACAGGCGGAACGCGAAGGCGGCAGGCTGGGTGGCTTGCGGCGGCGACCACAAAGTCGCCAAGTCCAGGCCCTCGCGGCCAAAGATGCCCAGCACGTCGGCCTGGGCCAGCGCGCCGTTGATGTGCTCGGGCGCGCCCCAGTTGTATTCGGTGACGGCCAGCTTGGTGCCCGGGTAATTGCTGCCCACCCAATCACGCATGCGCGGGATCAGCTTGACGATGCCGCCGTCCGGGCCGGCATTCGCGATCCAGCTTTCATCCACATAGGTCGGATCCCACAGCGAGCGGGTGCTGTTGAGCCGCAAGGCCTGGGTGGTGGCGTCGCCTGCCGCGCTCAAGGCCACGCCGGCCTGCGCCGGGTAGTAGTGCAGATCCAGGAAGTCCAAAATCCGCTTGCCGTGGGCCAGTTCGTAAGACTTCATCTGTTGCAGATACCAGGGCACCAGCGGCGTGCCGCCATGGGCGTTGCGGTCGTCCGGCGTGGTCCAGTCTTGCCGCTGGCCGTCGTAAGGGGAGTTCCAATAATAAGTCCAGCCGTCCACCACCGGCCCCAAGGTCTGGGCGGCGGGGTCGGCGGCTTTGACGGCGGCGGCGTACTGGTAGGTGCGGTCGCGCAACTGGTCGTATTTGAGCCCGACGGGTGCCACGTCGCGGTGGGTGTCCCACCAAATGTCCGGCTCGTTGTCCAGGTTGTAATAGCGCACGCCGCCGCTGCCGGCCTTGCCGTAACGGTTAATCAGATAAGCCACCCAGTTCTGCGTGAAGCTGGGGCCGACCGCGACGCTGGTGTCCGCCGGGTTGTTGCCCGTCACCAGGCTGCCGTTGGGCTTGACGCCGTTGCCGCAATTAGGCCGCCAGGGGTCGGCGGCCTGCTGCGCGCCGTACTTGGTCACGCTGAAGCCGCAGGTGCTCAAGTCGCCGTTTTTCGCGACGTAGCCGATCATCGGCACGGTCAGCACGGTGTCCACGCCCGACAGGCGGTTTTGGGCGATGAAGCGGTTGGCCCCCGAATCGTTCGGCGGGCTGGCCGCGTCGCTCAGCCGGGTGTTTTCAAAATACCAGTCGTTGGCGGTGTTGCCTGCGTCTAGCTGCCAGTTGTAGCGGGTCACATTGTTGCCGCCCCAGCGCCGCAGCGGCACGCCCAGGCTTTTCAGGTAGGCCGCGTCGCCGCCGGCCAGGCCATAGCCGTTGATGCCGTAGATCAGCGGGCTGATGGGTTTGCGCGCCGCCGTGGCGTCGACCGCCAGCGCCAGCGGCGCCAAGGTTTTGCCGACCAGGCGCAGGCTGTCCAGATTGTAAGCGGGCTGGACGGTGTTGCTCTGGTCTTGGATGTTCAGCCGGGCGATCTGGCCGGGATTGCCCAAGGCGCTCAAGGGCACGTCGACCACCGTCCAGGCGTTCGCGGTGGGGGTGAACGCAAAAGCCGTGCTGGCCGCGCCGCCGTCGGTCGGCTGGGTAGACACCGCCAGCTTGCCGCTGCCCGGCTTGCCGTAAATCGAAAAGCGGATCGACGAGTAGCCGGCGGTGTTGACCGCCGCGCCGGCGCGGAACGAGAGCCCGGCCCAGGGCGCGGTGTAAGCCACCGCCAAGGATGACGCGCCGCTGGCTTTGCGGGCCGTGTCCACGCTTAACGCGGTGTTCCACGACCAGTTGTCCCAGCCGCTGGCCAGCGCGTCCTCGTAAATCGTCAAATCGGTCGCGAAGGCGGGCGTGAAGCCCAGTACCATCAAAAACATCAGCCCTGAAGGCTTGGAAATAAAGCCGCACATGGTGTTCTCCTCGTGGGCGGGTGGCATTGTGTAAACGCTCGGGCATGCTTGACAGGCTTGCCTGGTACTCATCATAACCGATTCTTGATTTGGCGCTGGTCGGCGGCTCGGGCATAATTTCTCCACATCAAGTGCCGACGCAGTTGGCACCGCCTTGCCAACCCTTATTCAAACCCCATCTGGAGCCGCCTGTCCATGAAACCGCTCTTTGCTTGTAAAAACTGCCTGCCTGTCCTCGCCGCCGCCGCCCTGGCCGCTTGCGCTTCCGCGCCGCCGCCGCCGCCGCCGCCCGCGCCGGTGGTGGTGCCGAAAATCAAAACCGGCGAGCAAATGCTGCTGGAAAGCCAGAACCTGGCCAAATTCGGCGAGCGCTGGAAGGAAGGCCAGCAAAAAGTCCAGGAGGGCGAGGAGCTGGTGCGCCAGGGCCGGGTCAAAGTGGACGAGGGCCAGCGCATGATTGAGGAGGGCAACCGGGTCATGCGCGATAGCGAACAGGCTTACGAGGGCACCAAGAAATAATACCCTCACCCCCAGCCCTTCTCCCATGAGGGAGAGGGGAGGAAAAAAACCTTGCGCCGCGCAAACCTTTGATTTACAAACCGACAGGATCAATCGTACAATTTAAGCCTTTTAGCCGGCGGGAGAGAACCCATGCGAATTGAACAAGAAGCGCTTACTTTTGACGATGTTCTCCTGATTCCTGCCTACTCCAACATCCTGCCCCGCGATGTGAGCCTCACCACCCAGCTCACGCGCAGCATCCAGCTTAACATCCCCCTGGTTTCCGCCGCGATGGACACGGTCACCGAGGCGCGGCTGGCGATTGCGATGGCCCAGGAAGGCGGCATCGGCATCATCCACAAGAACATGCCCGCCGAGCGCCAGGCTTACGAAGTCAGCGCGGTGAAGAAGTACGAGAGCGGCGTCATCAAAGACCCCATCACCGTGCCGCCGACCATCAGCATCCGCGAGGTGATTGATTTGACCCGCGCGCGGCGGATTTCCGGCGTGCCTGTCGTGGACAAGGGCGAGCTGGTCGGCATCGTCACCAGCCGCGACCTGCGCTTTTCCACCCGGCTGGAGGAGCCGATCACCAAGATCATGACGCCGAAGGAACGCCTGGTCACGGTGCGTGAAGGCGCGGGCCAGGACGAGGCCATCCGCCTGCTGCACAAGCACCGCATCGAGAAGGTGCTGGTGGTCAACGACAAGTTCGAACTGCGCGGCATGATCACCGTCAAGGACATCCAAAAGGCCCGCGACTACCCGCAAGCCTGCAAGGACGAGTTCGAGCGCCTGCGGGTCGGCGCGGGCGTGGGCACCGGGGCGGGCACCGAGGAGCGTGTCGAGGCGCTGTCCGCCGCCGGGGTGGACGTGATTGTCGTGGACACGGCCCACGGCCATTCCCAGGGCGTGCTGGAGCGGGTGCGCTGGGTCAAGCAAAACTTCCCGCACCTCCAGGTCATCGGCGGCAACATCGCCACCGCCGCCGCCGCGCTGGCGCTGGTCGAGGCCGGGGCGGACGCGGTCAAAGTCGGCATCGGCCCCGGCTCGATCTGCACCACCCGCATCGTCGCCGGCGTCGGCGTGCCGCAAATCACGGCGGTCGCCAATGTCGCCGACGCCTTGAAGGATTCCGGCGTGCCGCTGATCGCCGACGGCGGCATCCGCTATTCCGGCGACATCTCCAAGGCGCTGGCGGCGGGCGCGTACACGGTGATGCTGGGCGGCTTGTTCGCCGGCACCGAAGAAGCGCCGGGCGAGGTCGAGCTGTACCAGGGCCGCTCCTACAAATCCTACCGCGGCATGGGCTCGCTAGGCGCGATGGCCCAGCAGCAAGGTTCCAGCGACCGCTATTTCCAGGAAAGCACCGACGCGGAAAAGCTGGTTCCGGAAGGCATCGAAGGCCGCGTCCCCTACAAGGGCAGCATGGTCGCCATCGTCCACCAGTTGCTCGGCGGCGTCCGCGCCGCGATGGGCTACACCGGTTGCGCGACCATCGACGACATGCGCACCCAGGCCGGCTTCGTCCGCATCACCTCGGCCGGCATCCGCGAAAGCCATGTGCATGATGTGACGATCACCAAGGAGGCGCCGAATTATCGCTTGGATTGAGGGATACGCTTGCGCGTATCCATAATGTTGCCTCGTTAAATAGTTTTAAGACAGTTTAAGGTGAGGGTAACGCGATGTTATTAGACTACCTCAAAGCCGCGATGCGGCATGCCCGCTACGAGATACTGTCCGATGACGGCACATTTTACGGAGAAATACCGGAATGCAATGGCGTCTACGCCAATGCCGTGACTCTGGAAGCGTGCCGCGATGAATTGGAGGAGGTGTTGGAGGAGTGGGTGTTGTTCCGGGTTCACAAAAACCTGACTATGCCTGTTATTGATGGATTTGAAATCTCAATCCGGGAAGCTGCCTAAATGCCTACATTCGGCCCCATTTCCCGGCGTGACTTGATTCGATACCTCAAGATGCTGGGATTTGAGGGGCCGTTTGCTGGTAGCAGGCATTCTTTCATGTCCAAGGGTGATGTGTCTTTGCGGATACCGAATCCGCATGAAGGCGACATTGGGCGTGAGTTTTTAGCAAGGATTTTAAAGCAGGCCAAGATCAGCCGGGAGGAATGGGATGGACTTTAATACGATGAGTTTTCGGCAAAGCCTTGCTGACATGCAACGCGACAAACCAGCGGACATTGAATTTTTGCGCAAAGAAGCCGAGCTTGGCAGCCAGGAAGGTTTTGAACGCTATCTAGCAGCCGTTCCAGACGTCTCGCCACATGAAGATGATCGCCTGGAAGAGTAGGAAAAAACCATGGGCATCATCAGCGCTGAAATCCAATTGTCCAACCCCAGAAACCGGGCGCTACGCCCGGTGACTGTGAAAGCTCTGGCCGACACCGGGGCTTTGCATCTATGCATCCCCGAACACATCGCCATCCAACATGAATTGGAGGAATTATACAAGCGCGAGGTGACGACGGCGGATGGAAGCCGACATTTGTGTCCTTATGTCGGCCCGGTCGAGGTCAAGTTTGAAAACCAGGGATGCTTCACGGGGGCTTTGGTGTTGGGCGATGAAGTCTTGCTGGGCGCGGTGCCGATGGAAGACATGGACGTGTTGCTGTCCCCGGCCCGGCAAGCAGTCATTGTGAACCCGGAAAGTCCTAACGTAGCGATGTCGATTGCGAAGGGATTGATATAGCCCGATTGGTGGGCAAGCAAAAGATGCTTGCCCCTATTTGATTTTCAATGAATAAAAGGCAAATAAGATAAACGATGGAACAACTCACAGGAACTCACTCTAGCCCAACCTGTAGGTTACCTGACTATTGGAAAAAGGCATCTCAGATATGGGTGGACACGATCAGCCAAATGTGTGTCAATTTTGATTATCAGGATGCTCCGTGGGAATATCTTGAGAGGACAAATTCAGCTATTCTAGCAGGTTGTTTGAGCGCCGCTGGTGCATCTGCCATGCCTGAGACGTATGTCATGCGAAATGGACAGGAAAATCAGCAAGCTAAGCGTGTTGATATTTGTCTTGTTACTCGTAGTTCAGGCAACACAGTGCTTGAGTTAGTTGAGTGCAAGCAAGCCGAATATGATTCATCTAAATCTAATACATATCTACAAATTCAAAGCAAACTGAACGCTGCCACAAAGCAAGTAAGTGACATTACCGGTATACATGGAATACAGCTTGCTCACAAAGGAGGCATTGTAAACCGGACGAGCGTGGTCTTTGGACTTCCATGCTTTCAGCCCGAGCCAATCACTTCCATCGCATCAAGGGCGGAAGCCATTCAGAAGATCATAAATGATCTGCAAATAAATTCTGGAATTGCTTTGGCCGCGTGGTGTTTTCCAAGGGAATACAGTGGCCGACTTAGTATACGTTATAAGAAGTACTATCCAGGAACATTTTTGGTTGTTAAAGCGGTATAATCTGAAGATCAATCTGAATCATCAATTGTTACCTGTAAGACAGCACCATGTTGATTGAAACCTTGCAATCCATCGAAAATTTGAGGTTGCCTTTTCCTTGGGAAACCAACGCAAGAGGCCAGATCATTATGACCCCGCACGGCTACGATCACAGTTACCGTGTCAGCCAATTGATCCGAATTTTCGCAACCATCGCCCCAAAATGGCATTGTGGTTACCAGCTTGGAATTTATACTGCGGATGGATTGAAGGGAGTGGATGTGATTCTGGCAAGCCTTGAATATCATACCCGCCATGTCAATGTGGATGCCTACGTCACCGAAGCCCCCGAAATCTGTATCGAAGTCATGTCGCCGTCGAATAGCTGGCAGGAGATGCAGGATAAAATGCCCTTGTATTTTGAAGTGGGCGCACAAGAGGTTTGGATAGTCGATGTCGATGGCAAAATTTCTTTCTTTGGCCCTGCCAACGAAACGCTCCAAAATAGCCGTTTGATTCCTGACGCCCCGCAATCCATTTAGCCCTCACCCCCGGCCCCTCTCCGGCCCGGCAGGGAGAGGGGAGAATAACAACGACTTGGAAACCCCATGGCCGACATCCATTCCCACAAAATCCTCATCCTCGACTTTGGTTCGCAATACACCCAGTTGATCGCCCGCAGAGTCCGCGAAATCGGCGTGTATTGCGAGATCCATCCCTGGGATTGCGACGAGAACTATATCCGCGAATTTAAACCACGCGGGATCATCCTGTCCGGCGGGCCTGAGACCGTCACCGAGGCCGGCACGCCGCGCGCGCCCAAAATAGTTTTTGAACTGGGCCGGCCGGTGCTGGGCATTTGCTACGGCATGCAGACCATGGCCGAGCAATTGGGCGGCAAGGTCGAGCCGGCTGCGCACCGCGAATTCGGTTACGCCCAGGTGCGCGCGCGCGGGCATTCGGTGTTGCTGCGCAACATCGAAGACCACGCCAGCCCAGAAGGTTTCGGGCTGTTGGACGTGTGGATGAGCCACGGCGACCAGGTCACGGTGCTGCCGCCGGGCTTCAAGCTGATCGCCAGCACCGAGACCGCGCCGTTCGCCGGCATCGCCGACGAGGACCGGCGCTTCTACGCGCTGCAATTCCATCCGGAAGTCACCCACACCCGCCAGGGCAAGCGCATCATCGAGCGCTTCGTGCGCGGCATTTGCGATTGCGACGCGCTGTGGAGCGCCCGCAATATCATCGAGGACAGTATCGCGCAAATCCGTCGCAAGGTCGGCGGCGAGCAGGTGATATTGGGGCTGTCCGGCGGTGTCGATTCGTCGGTGGTCGCGGCGCTGCTGCACGAGGCCATCGGCGAGCAGCTCACTTGCGTGTTCGTGGACACCGGCCTGCTGCGTCTGCACGAGGGCGACCAGGTGATGGCGACTTTCGCCGAGCATATGGGCGTCAAGGTCATCCGCGTCAACGCCGCCGAGCGTTATTTCGACGCCTTGCAAGGCATCGAAGATCCGGAGCAAAAGCGCAAGATCATCGGTCGGCTGTTCGTGGAGATTTTCGACGAGGAGTCGCAGAAGCTGATGGATGCCCGTTGGCTGGCGCAGGGCACGATTTACCCGGACGTGATCGAGTCGGCGGGCTCGAAGACCGGCAAGGCGCATGTCATCAAGTCGCACCACAATGTCGGTGGCCTGCCGGAAAACATGAAGCTGAAGCTGGTCGAGCCGCTGCGCGAGTTGTTCAAGGACGAGGTGCGGACGATAGGCTTGGAACTGGGCCTGCCGTCGGAGATGATCCACCGCCATCCGTTCCCCGGCCCTGGCCTGGGCGTGCGCATCCTCGGCGAGGTGAAGCGGGAATACGCCGATTTGCTGCGCCGCGCCGACGCTGTGTTCATCGAGGAGTTGTACCGCCACGGCCTGTACGAGAAGACCAGCCAGGCGTTCGCGGTGTTCCTGCCGGTGCGCTCGGTGGGGGTCATGGGCGACGGGCGGCGCTATGACTATGTCGTGGCTTTGCGGGCCGTGGAGACGGTGGATTTCATGACCGCGCATTGGGCGCACCTGCCTTACGAGTTCCTCGACCTGGTGTCGCGCCGGATCATCAATGAAATCCACGGCATTTCCCGCGTGGTCTACGACATTTCGGGCAAGCCGCCTGCTACCATCGAGTGGGAGTGATGCCGGATTTATTGGGCGGGCTTCCGCACGCCCAATTCACTTCACTCGAATCCGAGTTCGACGCATAGTGTCTGGACGATGACGGGGCGCACTATGTCCGCGCCAATTGGCGACTATGTTCTCACCCATTATTCTGTTGATTGCAAACAAGCGGAAATCCGGTTGCATGCGGAAAGGCCGTTTGTCGGCATTCCTCAGGCAACGGAAATCATTTTCAATGGAGTGGTGGCGCATCATTTTGAGCATGATAATTTCGGAACTATCTTAAGCCATATTGTTGATATTCCGCTCGGACTTTTTGTCGAACAACGGTGTGGACAATTCCAGGATGCTTGGAGACAATCGGGATGGCCAAATTTCTGGCGCGATTCGGTTGCCGAAGCCGTTGCCTATTTGCAAGACAAATCAATTCGAGCTTTTGAGTTGATTTCAGCCTGCGGTATGCAGGGTTGGGTTCTTGCCCGTGATTACAAGACACAAGCCGTCAATCCCCAATCTCCCAATAAGCCGTCCACGCTTATCTCTTCTGATGGAACCTGGATGCGCCGCGCCCTGGAACTGGCCCGCCGCGCCGAGGAGTCAGGCGAGGTCCCGGTCGGGGCGGTGTTGGTCAAGGGCGGGGAGGCGGTCGCCGAGGGCTGGAATTGCCCGGTTTCGACGAACGATCCGACGGCCCACGCCGAGATCGTCGCGCTTAGGGCCGGCGGGTTGGCGCTGGGCAATTACCGCCTGGTCGACACCACGCTCTACGTCACGTTGGAACCTTGCGCGATGTGCATGACGGCGATAGTCCATGCCCGTGTCCAGCGGCTGGTGTTTGGCGCGTATGACCCCAAGCGCGGGGCGGTGTGCAACGCGCTGCAACTGGCCGGGGCCGAGTTTTTGAACCACAAGGTGGAGTGGGCGGGCGGGGTGCTGGAGGAGGAATGCGCCGCGCTGCTGAAGGGGTTTTTCCGGCGGCGGCGCTGAGGCGGATAACATCCCTGGCAGGAATGTTATCCCGTGTGGCGGGTTCGGCTATTTCTTGGCCGAGTTCTCGATCTTGGCGGTTTTCTTCAGTTCCTCGACATGCTGCTGGATTTTCTGCCCGATCAGCATGCTCTTGATCTGCTCTTTGATGTCGTCGAAGGCCGGCGGCTCTTGCTTGCGCGAATCCTCGCGTTTGATGACGTGCCAGCCAAACTTGCTTTGCACCGGGGCGGGGGCGGTTTCGCCATTCTTCAGGCCGGCCACGGCGGTGGAGAATTCGGGGACCATCCGGTCCGGGCTGAACCAGCCGAGGTCGCCGCCGTTCTGCTTGGCGCTCGGATCCTTCGAGAGTTTTTTCGCCAAATCCGGGAATTTCGCGCCTTTTTGCAGCTTGGCCAACACGTCGTTGGCTTCCTGCTCGGTTTCCAGCAGGATGTGCCGGGCCTTGTACTCGGTCAGGTCGGCGCCGGCCACCCGGGTGTCATATTCCTTGCGGGCCTCTTCGTCGGTCACGGTGACGGTTTTGCGGTAGTTTTCCACCGCCGCCTGCGCCAGCACGTCACGGGTGACGTTTTCCAGCCGCCCGGCGACGGCAGGGCTCTTTTGCAGATTCTTCTTTTCCGCCTCCTGGCGCAACAATTCCCGGCTGACCAGGGCGTCGACGGCCTTGTCTTCGGGGACTTTCTCGTTGTTGTTTTGCTTTTCGATCTCGCTGATCAGGCTGTGCACCGCGTTCTTGCTGATCGCTTTGCCGTTGACGGTGGCGGCGGTGTTTTCCGCGCTGACGCTGTCGGCGTCGTCTTCGGCCAGGGCGGCGGATGCGCCAAGCGCTAGCATGGCCGCCACGACGGCGCCGATGAGTTGGGTTTTATTCATGTATACAAAGTATCCGTTGGGTTGGGTTGGAAGATGTGCCGCGCTCGCGCTTCAGAAAACCACGCGAGCCGGGGTTTCAAATCAATGAACGGGGAATGGCGGTAGGCTTGCCGACGTCTTGATCGGCCCGGTCGGGCCCGTGTGCAAGGCGGGCCGGCCCGGGCCGGACGTGGACAGCGATTACTACTTTGCCGGACTGGGCGTCGCCGGGGCCGGTGCGACTGGCTTGCCCGCCTCCATGGCGGGATTGGCGCTTTTCCCGTCCTTGGCTTCCGCCGGCTGGGCGGGTGCTTCCGCCTTGGGCGCCTCCTCAGGAGGCTTCGGCGGCGGTGCCATGCGCTCGATCTTGGCGCTGGCCTTCAATTCTTCGACATGCTTTTGCAGCTTTTGCCCCACCAGCATGCTGCGGAATTGGTCTTTCACGGCGTCGAAGGCGGGCGGCGTCTGTTCGCGGGAATCTTCGCGCTGGATCACATGCCAGCCGAACTGGCTTTTCACCGGGTCGGCGACGGTTTCGCCGTTTTTGAGGCCGGCCACGGCGGCGGAGAATTCGGGCACCATTTGCTGCGGGTTGAACCAGCCCAGGTCGCCGCTGTTTTGCTTGGCGCTGGGGTCTTTGGAGAGCTTTTTCGCCAGCTCGTCAAATTTCGCGCCTTTTTGCAGCTTGGCCAGCACGTCCTTGGCGGCTTGCTCGTTGTCCAGCAAGATGTGGCGCGCCTTGTACTCGGTGGACTTCATGCTGGCCACGCGAGTGTCGTATTCTTTCTTGATGTCTTCGTCGGACACGGTGGCAGTTTTGCGGAAGTGCTCCACCTCCGCTTGCACCAGCACGTCGCGGCGGCTGTTTTCCAGTTTGACGGCCACTTGGGGATCTTTGGCCAGATTCTGCTTTTCCGCTTCTTGTTGCAGCAGTTCGCGGGCGATCAGGCCGTCGAGGATCTTGTCCTCGGGTATGGCTTGTCCGCCGCTGCGTTGCGCCACCTCTGCCGAGACGGCTTGCAGCGTGGCCCGGCTGATCGGCTTGCCATTGACGACGGCGACGGTGTTTTCCGCGCCCGGCTTGGCGTCGGTTAAGCTGGAGGACGGGGTGGCGCCGGCGGTTTTCTCGGCATTGCCAGCCGGGGGGTTGCCGCAACCGCCAAACAACAGGGCGCTGGTCACGGCGGCGGCACAAAGAGCTTGTTTTTTCATTGATTAGTCCTGTTTTTCGAGTCGTTCAAATTCTATGGGGGTGTAGGCCTTGATGCTGAACGCGTGGATGTCCGCGCGCATCAAATCCCCCAGTGCTTCGTAAACCAACTGATGCCGTTTGACCGGCGTCTTGCCTTCAAAAACATCAGCCACAATTGTCGCATAAAAATGGCCGCCGCCAGCCTTGGCCCCGGCGTGGCCGGCATGGCTCTGGCTGTCGTCCTGGATCAGGAGGCGGGTCGGGGCGAGCGCTTCTTCGAGCGTCCGCTGTATCTTCTCGACACGGCTGGTCATTGCGGGAACACCTTTTTGAAGGGTTTGACGGTGGCTCGGGCGTACACGCCGGCGGCTTGGTAAGGATCTTCGGCGGCCCAGGCCTGGGCAGCGTCCAGGCTGGGAAACTCGGCGACGACCAGGCTGCCTGAGAAGCCGGCCGGGCCGGGGTCGTCGGCGTCGACGGCGGGGTGTGGCCCGGCCAGCACCAGCCGGCCTTCGTCCTGCAAGGCTTTGAGCCTTTGCAGATGCGCCGGGCGGGCTTGTTTGCGCAGCTCCAAACTATCGGGGATGTCTTCGGAAAGGATGGCGTAGAGCAAGGTTTCACTCCTTATTGGGTTCGGGTTCCGGCAAGTGGCGGGACAGATAGATGGATTGCAGCACCACGAACAGGAAGGTCAGGCCCAGCATGCCGAACAGCTTGAAATTGACCCAGGTGGCGGTGTCGAAGGTTGTCATGACGAACCAGTTCACCCCGCCCAGCACGAAGAAAAACAGCGTCCAGGTCAGGTTCAGGTTGCGCCATACCGCGCTGGGCAAGTCCAGGTTCGCGTTGCCGCCCATCATGCGCTCGATCATCGGCTTCTCGCCCAGCCATTGGCTGGCCAGGAACGCGAAGCCAAACAGCCAGTTGATGACCGTGGGCTTCCATTTGATGAATTGCTCGTCCTTCAAGTACAAGGTCAGCCCGCCGAACACCACGATGATGAACAGGGTGACCAGGTGCATGGCCTCGAATTTGCGGGTTTTCCACCAGGCAAAGCCGACCTGGGCGAAGCTGGCCGCGATGGCGACGGCGGTGGCCACGTAGATGTCGAAGACTTTGTAGGCGATGAAAAACAGCAGGATGGGGAAAAAATCGAACAGCAGCTTCATGGTTTGGGTACAACTGTGGGGTTTTGGAATTTTGCGGCCAAAAAAGAGGCCGCAGTCGGCGCGGGGCTGCCCTGTCATGGTCGAAAACCGCCTGGCTGGTCGGGCACTTTACCGCGCACAGGATTATCATACAGGCTATTCTAACCGTTCCATGGGTAATATTCACCTTCGGCACAGCTTAATCCGGCCAGTGCCGGCACCAACAGCGAGACTTTCATGAACGAACAAACCCGGATAGAACTGGAAGCGGCGGCTTTCCGCCGCCTGCTGAGCCATTTGCAAGAACGCACCGACGTGCAGAACATCGACCTGATGATCCTGGGCGGCTTCTGCCGCAACTGCCTGGCCAAATGGTACAGCGCCGCCGCCGCCGAGCGCGGCCTGGATGTGGACTACGCCGCCGCCCAGGAAGCCGTCTATGGGATGCCCTATGCCGAGTGGAAGCGGCGGCACCAGACCGAGGCCACGCCGAAGCAGTTGGAGGCCATGGCGGAAGTCCTGCGGCGGCAGCAGGAAACCGGACATTGATCCATACTCATTGAAGCCTTATCACAGGAGATTCCCAGCATGGCCATTCATCCACGCCCGCTGCCCAGTCTGCGGTGGCTTGTCATCTTTGTGTTGTTTCTGTCGGTGCCAGTCGCGGCGAGGGCGGAAGCGCCGCTGCCTGAAAACGGCGCCACGCAACGGTTCGTCCAAACCGAGCCGGTGGCCCCGCTGCAAATCGTCACGTCTGGCGAGGCGTCGCATTATCTCGTCAAGCTGGTCACGGCGAAGGGCGGCAAGCCGGTGTTGAGCGTGTTCGTGCGGGCCGGCGACAAAGTAAGCCTCAAAGTGCCTTTGGGCTCTTACCGGGTCAAATACGCCGCAGGCACCGCCTGGCAGGGCGAAAGCGCCTTGTTTGGCGAGGCGACGCAATATTTCGAGGCCGAAAAGCGCTTCGACTTTGTCCGCAAGGGCGGCAAGACCAAGGGGTTTGAAATCGAGCTTGTCGCCAGGCCCGACGGCGACCTGTCCACACGGTCGATTGGCAAAGCGGATTGGTGAGGCTTGGCTCGCACGTTCCACGGGCCGGCGCGATGACTGAAAGGCCGTTTCTTCCGCGCCTTGAAGCATTGCGCGGCCTCGCCGCGCTGATGGTGGCCTACTCGCATTCGCTTGAAGCCATTGTCATCAACCACCCCAGTGCGGAGTGGGTCAAATTGGTGTTGAAAACCGTCGGCAATGGCGATGTCGCGGTCACGCTGTTTTTCGTGCTGAGCGGCTATGTGCTGGGCCATTCGCTAGACCACGGCGGCACCGGTTACGCAGCCTTTATGATCCGCCGCATGTTGCGCGTCTGGCCCGCCATGCTGGCCTCCCTGGCGGGCTGTTATGTCTGGCTGGAATCAGTCCACGCCGCCGGTCTTGTCCGGCACTTCGACGCCGCGGCCCCCTTGTACTACGAGTACTGGCAACACCCGGCTTCGTGGCAGGATTTGCTGCGCGACGCGTTTTTTCTGGGCAACTACCTCAACCCGGTGACGTGGACGCTGGAGGTGGAAATGCTGGCGGCGGCTCTGTTCATACCGCTGTGGCGGCTTTCCCGGCGCTCGCCATCGCTGGCGGCGCTGTTGTTGCTGGGCTGGGCCGGATGCTTTTTGGGGATGCCGCTGCAAAGCTACGCGCGCGTCGGCTTTGTCTATATGTTGTTGCTCGGCATGCAGGCCGGGCCGGGTGCGCGCTGGGCGCAGCGGCATCTCAGCGTCCGCCAGCAGCGGTTCGGCCTTTGGTTGGCGTATATCGGCTGCTGCCTGGCCAATAAATGGCTGCCGGTCACACTGGCCGCAGGCTGGTTCCTGGAAAGCCTGTTCGGCTATGCGGTGGTCGCGCTGCTGGTCGCCAGCCATAGCGGGGTGCCCCAGCCTCTGCTCGACAGCCGGTTGATGCGTTGCATTGGCCGAATCTCCTTCGGCTTTTATTTGTGGCATTTTCCGGTGATGTTCACGCTGGGCAGCTACGGTTTCGCGCTGCTCGACCCGTCGCTGTGCCTGCGCTGGCCGAATGCGCTGGGGACGGGGCTTTTTCTGGCGTCCACTGTGTGCGCCCTGCCACTGGCCTGGTTTAGCCACCGCTTTGTCGAATCACCATTTCTCGCGCTGGCCAAGGTCTTGACCCGGCATCGCAGCGTTGGCGGCTTGCCGTCGCCGCGGGCCGGGAAGGCGGCCGGGGCATTTTCAGAACCGCCGGTTTGAAGTCCTCACAGCGGATGCGGCTCCGCGGCGTCCCTGTCCAGATCCAGGTGTTTGAACAATATTTTCGAGTTTCTGCGCGGGTTGTATTGGGCCTGCCGGGCCAAGGGCAAGTCGGCCACCGTCCCGGGCTCAAATCCATGCTCCCGAAACCAATGCGCGGTCTGGGTGGTCAGCGCGAACAGTTTGCCCAGGCCCAGCCCCCGCGCTTTCGCCTCCATGCATTCCAACAGCCTTTCCCCCCGGTTCTCGCCGCGGTAGTCCGCATGCAGGGCGAGGCAGGCCAGCTCGCCCATGGCGGCCTCCGGGTACGGGTGCAACGCGGCGCAGCCTAGGATCATGCCGTCCCGCTCGATCACGCTGAACGCGTGGACTTCCGTTTCCAAGTGTTCGCGCGAGCGCTTCACCAGCACGCCTTTGTTCTCCAGCGGCTTGATGAGATCCAAAATGCCGGCCACGTCTTTCACCTCGGCCTGGCGCATGGCCTCGAACGCCGACCGGCTGACCAGGGTGCCGACGCCGTCGCGGGTGAACAATTCCAGCAGGGCCGCCCCGTCGGTGCGGCGGTTCAGCAGATGCGCGCGCCGCACGCCCAGGCGGCAGGCTTTCAAGGCGGCTTTCAGATGCGGGACGACCTCCTCGGCCAGGGCGCCGGGGGTGTCCAGCAAGGATTCCGCCTCCTGGGTGGTGAGCTGGCGGATCGGGCTGGCGTCGTCGAGCTTGACGCAGTCCTGCTCGGTCAGCAGCAGCAGCTTGTCGGCGCGCAGCGCGACCGCGACCGAGGTGGCGACTTCCTCCATGCCGAGGTTGAACACTTCCCCGGTCGGCGAATAGCCGATAGGCGACAGCAGCACCACGTCGCCCTGGTCGAGCTTGCCGCGGATGCCGTCCACATCGACCCGGCGCACTTCGCCGGTGTGGCCGAAATCCACCCCGTCGCGCACGCCCAGCGGCTTGGCGACGACGAAATTGCCGGAGGTGACGCGAATCTTGGCCCCGGCCATCGGCGAGTGGGGCAGGCCCATCGACAGCAGCGCCTCGATCTCCACCCGCACCGTGCCGGCCGCCTCCTTCACGCATTCCAGCGCGGCTTCGTCGGTCACGCGCAGGCCGTCCACATAGCGCATCTGGCAGCCGCGCGCGTTCAGCCGCTGCTCCACCTGCGGCCTCGCGCCATGCACCAGCACCAGCTTGACCCCCAGGCTGTTGAGCAGCGCGAAGTCATGCACCAGGTTGGCGAACAGGCCACAGGCCACCGCCTCGCCGCCGAAGGAGACGACGAAGGTGCTGCCGCGGTGGGCGTGGATGTAGGGCGAGGAGTCGCGGAACCAGCGGACGAAGCGGGATTGTTCGGAGGCGGAATGGTTGCTCATGGCTGCGCGGGCTTGGGCGAGGCGGCGATATAGACGATAGTGTCGGGGATTTCGATGTCCTGTCCCCGGTGGGCCGCGTCGATCTCGGCGATGCCCGCCTCGATTTCCGCGTCGGAGAACCCGGCCAGATCCGACATGAAGCGGCTTCTCACCATGTCGAACCAAGTGTCCTTGGCCAATGAAAACGCGTAAGGATGGAATGCCACCTCGGCGTCAAAGCCGCAGGCTTCCAGCTCGCCCAGCAAGGTTTGGTGGTGCGGCTGCTTGCGCCTGAACGCGGCCTTGGCTTGCTCGAACAGCGGCAGCCGGATGTCTTGCGGGCGCGTCACGATCAGCAGCCGTCCCTGCGCGGGCAGCTTGTCCCGCAGATAGCGCCACAGCGTCTCCCGCGCCGGAATATGATGCACCGCCTCCTTCAGCAAGACCTTGCTGAACGGCAGATCGAGCCCCATGAACCCGTCCGCGTCCGCGCAAATCGACTCGATGCCGTCGAGTTTCGCCGCCTCCAGGCACATGTTCCGCGAAGGCTCGACGCACCAAGCCCGCGCCAGGCCGCAGGTCTCGCGCAGCAGTCGGGTGTAAACCCCGGTGCCTCCGCCGATGTCCGCCAGACGGTCGGACGGGTCCAAGCGCAGCCGCTCGACGATGTTGGCCAGCATGCTGCGTTGATATTGTTCGGAGAAATACCAGACCTTGTTGTAAATGTCGGCTATCGTGTCGAAATGGTTGGCCATGCGGGTTTCGTGTCTAAACGGCGGGTAAGCGTATTGTAACGCCTCTCCTGGCTGTAAAAACCCTCCGAAGCGGCCATCTCCGCTCAATGGTCGTGCAGCTTCTCCAGCACAAATTCCGCCGGCCGGCTGAAATAGTCGGAAGGCGGCGGCTTCAGCGGTTCGCCGGCCTGCCAGCCGCCGCCTAGCGCCTTGTACAAGGCCACCCGCTGGGCCGATTGCTGGCCTTGGGCGTCGACCAGATCCCGCTGGCCTTGGAACAGGCCGCGCTCCGCCGCCAGCACGTCCAAATAATCGGCCAGGCCGTTGCGCCAGCGTTCGGTCGACAGGCTCAGGGCCAGCTTTTGCGCGTCAATCGCCTGGCGCAGCGCGACGATGCGCACGCGCGTCTCGGCGTGGGCGACCAGCGCGTCCTCCACTTCTTTGTAGGCTTTCAACACGGTGGCTTGATAGCTGATGAACGCCTGCTCGTCGAGGGCTTCTTTGGCTTTGATATTGGCTTGTATCCGGCCCCAGTTGAAAATCGGCGTGGACAGGGACGAGGCCAAAGACCAGGATTTGCCGACTGGCGTGATCGCGGCGAGGTTGGTGTTTTGCAAACCTAAGAAGGCGGTCAGGCTGATTTTGGGGTAAAGCTCCGCCGTGGCGACGCCGATCTCGGCGTTGGCCTGCGCCAGTTTGCGCTCGGCCTTGCGGATGTCGGGGCGGCGGCGCAGCACGTCGGCGGGCAGGTCGGCCAGGCCCGCGTCGGCGCTTTCGGGCAAGGGCGCTTCCGGCTCCAGCCGGGGAATCAGTTTGCCGGGCGTCTGGCCGAGCAGCAGCCCCAGGGCGTGGATGGACTGCTTGACGGCGGTCTCGTAGACGGGAAGCTGGGCGCGGGTCTCCGCCGTCAAGCCTTCGCTCTGCGCGACTTCCAGTTCCGAGGTCAGCCCGGCCTGGCGGCGCAGCCGGGTGAGTCCCAGGGTTTCCTCCTGGCTGCGCAAATTGTCCCGCGTGACGGCCAGCAATTGCTGGTTGGTGCGCAGCTCGATGTAATTGCGCGCCACCTCGCCGAGCAAAGTCACCAGCACATCGCGGCGGCCTTCCTCTTCGGATTCCAGGTTGGCGTCGGCGGATTCGATGGCCCGGCGCACGCCGCCGAACAGATCCAGCTCCCAGGAGGCGTCGAAGCCGCTTTGGAAGATATTGATGATTTGATCGCCGCCGCCAAAGCTGCCGCCGGTTCCGCTGGTGGCGATGTTGGCGTTGTTGCGGCGGCGCATCAGATTGCCGCGCGCGTTCAGGTTCGGCAGGCCGGCCGCGACGGTGCCGGTGTAATTGGCGCGGGCCTCGCGGATGCGGCTTTCCGCCAGCTTCAAATCCAAATTGGACAGCAGGGCTTCTTTGACCAGATGGTCGAGGACGGGGTCGTTGAAGGTCTTCCACCAGTCGTCCAGGCGTGGTGCGGCTTGCGGGGCCGCCGGCGCTTCGGCCCATTGCTTCGGTGGCTGGGTTTGCGGCGGCGCATAGTCCGGGCCGACCGCGCAGGCGGAGAGCAGGGTGGCCAAGGCAGTCCAGAAAGCCCGCCGAAGCGCGCCGGTTGCTTCCGGTTCCCACGCGGGGCGTGGGAACCCGGTCGATCCGCGCCGCGGATCGGTGGCGCGGCGCGCCACGGCTGCGTTCCCACGGTGCCCGTGGGAACGAGAGGAATCTGCGTTGCCACTCATAAAGGCTTGCCTCCGCTGGCTGGGGGTGCTGCGGGCGGCGCGGGGCTGTCCGGGGCTTCGATGAACACATCCATCTGCTGGCCGACATAGGCCGGCAGGCTCGCGCGGTCGAAGCTGTAGAGCGCTTGCAGCACGCGGGTGTCGACGCGCTCGGTGCTGTCGCCGGTCAGCGAGCGCTTCGGGATCACGTAAGGCTCGACCCAGACCAGGGTCAAATCAGTCTTGAATTGGCGGTTGCCGCGCAAATACGCCACCGCCTTGCCTTCTTTGCGGAAGCGCCAGGCGTCGTTTTCGTCGATGTCGACGCGGATGTGCAATTGCTCCAAATTGCCGAGGATCATCAGCGGCGTGGCGCTCAGCCCGGCCAGCGCGAATTCGCCGGGGCGGACATTCACCTGCAACACCATGCCGTCGACCGGCGCGCGCACCAGCAGCCGGTCCAGCGTGGTCTGCGTCGCGGCCAGTTCCGCCTCGGCCTGCAAGACCTGGGCGCGGGCGCTTTCCAGCCGGGCTTTGGCGATCAAATGCGCGTTGCGGCGGCGGTCGACCTCCTCGGTGCTGATGGCGCGGCGGTCGGTCACCGCCTCGACCAGTCCGAACAAGGCTTTGGTATCGACGACGGAGGCTTCGGCCTCGCCGACCGCAGCCTTGGCCCGGGCCAGGTTGGCTTTGCGCACGGCCAAATCGGCCAGCGCCTCGCGCTCGTCGACCCGGAACAGCACCGTGCCTGCCGTGACTTTGTCGCCGACTTTCACCAGCACGTCGCGCACGATGCCGCCCAGCGGCGTGCCGATGGCGATGTTCTGGCTTTTCGACTCGACGATGCCGGCCCCGGCGATGAAGGCGGGGAAGGGCGAGTTGGCCGGCTCGGCCACCGGCTGGGCGACGGGCGTGGGCTGGTTGCCGTGGACCACCGAGTAGACCCCGAAGGAAAACCCCAGGATGGCCAGCGCGGGCAGGGTGTATTTGGGTAGCATTTTGACAATTCCTAATTTAACCCCCTCAGAGGGAGTAGGAGGGTGAAGTTCTATTGTGCGCTTTCAACGAGACGCGCCTTATTAGCGCGGCATTTCGTATGGCTGGAGTGGTTTTCAATGTGGATTTAAATTTGTACGAGAATATCCATTAAGTCACTTTCCAATATTTCTTTGCAATAATAAAAACTTATTGATCGAAACAAATCATCAAATCCGCCATGGGAGTTGACTAAAATATCACCAAGCGGACAAACGCCAAGACATATGCCTACCCAATTCAAGTGGTTGATTCTTGTGTTGTTTTGAATATATATGCCGTCAAGTAAAAGCTTGTCAAGGCTAGCTTGTGAAAGCAATTCCTCTCGCTTGGAAAAAATAATTACTGCATCTGTAGTTTTTCGCACGTATAAAAAAGCATCGTCAAGTCGGCTTTTGTCTATTTGAAAAATACCAGCATATTTAACCCCATCAGGAAATTCATAACATTTATTGATATTTATAGCATCAAAAAAACCTATCTTACGCAAATCTCCAAAACCTCCAAAAGGTGCAACATTTCCGCGTTGCTTTATGCTTTCGAGTTTAGAAGGTGTCAGTAACATCCCAATCTGAAAAATCCATGCCTTATAACCATAAAATAAACACTCTTCAATTAAACTCTTGGAGCAAGAGTAACAATAATCGAATATCTTGCCGTAATTATTGTCAAAGTTTTTTGTGGAAACCACTTTCGCTCTAATGCTTGTCACTGAAATTGGCCTTATGGCAGCCTGATTATTCACGTGATATAAAACTTCGAGATTATCCTCAAAAAGATCGGCTCTAAATGTTTTAGTGGCTGAAATCATTTCTTTAGCCTTTCATGGTCTATAGTAAGTTTTGAATAAATGTGACATACAGTGTTCCTGTTTTTTATAATTTGTCCACCGAATCCACGACCTTGTCGATATGCCCGTCGTCCATCCGTGCGATGCGGTCGGCGAAGTTGAAGATGCGGGCGTCGTGGGTGACGATGACCAGCGCGCGGTCGCGGTGCAGCGCGACCTCTTTGAGCAGTTCCATGACGCTGTGGCCGGTCTCGTGGTCCAGCGCGCTGGTCGGCTCGTCGCAGACGATCAGCCGGGGGTCGTGGACCAGCGCGCGGGCGATAGCGACGCGCTGCTGCTGCCCGCCGGACAATTGCGACGGCAGCGACAGGCCGCGCTTGCCCAGGCCCACTTGCTCCAACACCTTCGCCGCCCGCCGTTCCGCCTCGGCGCGTTTGAAGCCGTTGATAATCAACGGCACCGACACGTTTTCAATGGCGTTCAGGCTGGGCAGCAGGTTGTAAGCCTGGAACACGAAACCGATGTTGCGGGCGCGGAATTTCAACTTTGCGCCGCTGCGCATGTGCAGCAAATCCTCGCCGAACACCTCGCACAGCCCGCTGTCCTGGTCGAGGATGCCGGCGATGACCGAAATCAGCGTGGTCTTGCCGCAGCCCGACGGCCCGACCAGCATCATCAACTCGCCCATGCGGATGTCCAAGTCGATGCCGCCCAGGGCGACCACCTTGTCGCCGCCGGTGTCGTAGGTCTTCCTCACGTTTTTGCAACGCACCGCCACGGTTTCGCTGTCGCCTTTCGCCGGGGTGGGGACGGGTTTAGAGGCCGCCCCCGCCGGGCTTTGTCGAGAGTGGATGTGGATTTCTTCAGTATTCATCGGCCTAGCCCTTGAACACGATGGCCGGTTCCAACTGGATGACTTTGCGGATGCTGACCAGCGCCGCGAAGACGCAGATCAAAGTCACGCCGGCCCCGCTGAACAGCAGCAATTGCCATGGGAACTTGAAGGCCAGGATGGTGTTGCGCATCGCGTAGCCGAACAGCGCGGTGAGGCCCACGCCCAGGCCGTAGCCGGTGGAGCCGACCAGGATGGCTTGCAGCAGGATCATCCGCAGCAACACCCAGTTGCTGGTGCCCATCGCCTTCAACACGCCGAACTGGCGCAGGTTCTCCAGCGTGAAGTTGTAAAACGTCTGCCCGGCGATGGCCGCGCCGACGATGAAGCCCAAGGTGATGGAAATGCCGAAATTGATCGGGATGCCGGTGTTCTTCATGAAATAGTTCCAGGTCAGATCCTTGAATTGCTGCTGCGTGTACGCGGCCAGCCCGGTGGACGCGGTGATGCGCCGGGTCAGCGTCGGAATGTCCTCGCCGCGCTTGGCCTTCACCACCACGAAGGACAACAGCTTGCGCTCCTTGGGCGCGTAGCCGATGGCGCGGGAATAGGTCGTGTAGACCACCGGTTGGGACTGGAACGTCCGCGTCGTCTTGGCGATGCCGACGACGATGGCGCGCTTGTCGTTCAATTCCAAGGTGTCGCCGATTTTCAACGGGACGGGCTGGCCGCCGGGCGTGGCGGGCGGCTTGGCCAGCTTGTCGGTGGCCCCGTCGATGTCCACGATGACGCCGTCGCTGCGGCGCAGGTCTTCGAGCTTGCCTTCCAGCATGACCGGCGGGCCGCCGATCAGCGTGGCGTCGTCCAGGCCGACGACGATGCAGGTCTGGAACGTGCCGTCGGCCAGCCGCGCCTTCAGCAGCCCCTTGTACAGCGGCATCGCCCATTCCACCCCGGCCACGCCGCGCACCCGGTACAGCTCGGTGTCCAGCAAAGGCTTGATGTCGTCGACGAACTGCACTTTGGAGTCCATCACCCAAATGTCCGGCAGGCCCACGTCGGAGATGAAGCTGAACGAGCGCGTCATCAGCCCGACGAAAATCGCCGGCTGCTGGGTCATGATGAGGGAGGCGAAGGTCAGCCCCATGATGATGCCCAAATACTTGCCCCGGTCGCCCATGAGCATCTTCAAAGCGATGTAGTTCATGCCTCAGTCCTCGTCGCGGATAAATGTTCGAGCGCCGCCAACGAGAAACGTGCGATATGTTCGGCGGTGCGCGCGATTTCCGCCGGGCTGGCGACGACCTCCGGGCAGAGGTGGTCGATGACCGAGCGCGAATGCTTGTACATCAGACACTGGCCCAGGATGCTCAAGATGCAACGCTGGATGTCCGCCTCGCCCCAGCCCGGCCCCAGCAAAGCAGGCACCAATTCCCGCAACACCGCGAACTGCGGCGCGATGGCGGACTCGATGATGCCGGCCAGCGCGCTGGTCGGGTCGGCGATTTCGCGGGTGGCCAGTTTGGTGTGGTGGCCCAGCGCGGTCTCGTCCAGCAGCTTGTATAGGAACGCGCGGACGAACCCGGCCAGGCGCGTGGCCGCCGGCAGGCGGGCGTCCAGCGCCTCGTCCAGCGGATAGCGCTCGTTCGCCTGCCGGAACGCGAAGGCCAGCGCCTCGGCGTACAGCTTCTCCTTGCCGCCGAAGTAATAGTTCACCGCCGCCGCGTTGACCTCGGCCCGGGCGCAGATCTCGCGCACCGTGGCGTCGCGGAAGCCGCGTTCGGCGAAGATTTCCACCGCCGCCGCCAGCAGGCGGTCGCGGCTAGGGTCGTTGTTTGGAGAGTCGGACAGCATTCAAACACCAGTTTTAAACGATTGTTTGAAGTTATCGTATTAAACGGCTGTTTGAATGTCAAGCGGAAAATGGCGAGCCGGGCAGGCGGCGGGGGTTGCCTTCGTCTGGCTATGGATAGAGCGGCTTCCCCTCGGCGGGGATTTTTGACTTGAGGCGCTCGTTGCGCAGCCTGTCCCAGTGGAGGATGTCCATTTTGAACACCAGCGGCAGGCCGTCCAGCTCGCCCCAGAGCTGGGTGAAGCGCTGGTCGCTCATGGCCGGGGCGAACACCGCCAAGTCGATGTCCGAACCCGCTTTGAACGTGCCTTTGGCGCGGGAGCCGAAGACCAGCACCGAATCAATTTCCGGGTATTTGGCGAACACCGCGCGCAAGTCCTGCACGATGGCGGCGGACAAGCCAAACATCAACATTCGTCCCGCCACCGCCCGGCCTCCTCGGCCAATGCCTGGAAACGCTTCAAGCCGTCTTCAAGGATGAAGGCGTACACCTCGTCGGCCAGCGCCTCGTCATAAGTGTGGCTGGTCAGGTTGCGCTTTTTCTGCACTTCCGTCCACGCATTGCCGTCGTCGATCAAGCCGGCGCTGAGCGCTTCGCGGAAGGTGTCGCGCGGGTTCAGCGCCTCCACGCCGAGTTGCTCCAGCCGCAATTTCAAGGCTTTCCACGCCAGTTCCCAGCAAAACTCAAACCGCTGGATCACCGAATCGCGGACAAAACTGGAAAAGGGCTGGGCGCAGGCTTCTTCCAGGCGCGAGGTGGCCTTGATGAAGTCTGCCGCGCGTTGGTTCAGGCGTTCGATGTCCATGGCGGGTCTCGGGAGGGGGCGGGGGTCGTCCCACCCTTCGACAGGCTCAGGGCGGGCGGAAAAATCCTTGGTGCGGAAGCGGCCCGGCTGGATCTCGTTGCCAGCCGTTGCGCGGGGCCGTTTTTTCTTTAGCATATGGGGCCATGCGCCGCCCCTATTCTATCCAAGCGCCCAACCGTCCGACAAGGGAACCCGCCCGCCATGACGCCCCAAGTTTTCATCAGTTACAGCCATCAAGACGAGGCTTGGAAAGACCGCATCCAGGCTCATTTGGGCGTGTTGGCCCGGCAGGGTTTGCTTTCGGTCTGGGACGACCGGCAAATCCAGGCCGGGCAGGACTGGCTGCCGGCCATCGAGCAGTCCATGGCCTCTTGCCGGGTGGCTTTGCTGCTGATTTCCGTCGATTTTCTCAACTCGCGTTTTATCGAGAGCCAAGAGGTTCCCAGCTTGCTGAAGCGCCGCCAGGCGGAAGGCGTCCGGGTGATTCCGGTGATTTTGAAGCCCTGCGCTTGGCCGCGTGTGGAATGGCTGAAAGGCATACAAGCCCGGCCTAGCGACGGTAAAGCCTTGTCGGGCATGAGCGAGTATGACGCCGATCTCGCCATGGTCAGCTTGGTGGATGAAATCGCCGGGCTGTTGGCGGCAAGCTCTCCGTCCACGCCTGCCGCGCCTGCCGGCAAGACGGCAAACGGGGGCTTGCAAGGCCGCGCCCCCGAATGGACGGTTCAAAAGGCGCAAGACACGGATGTGCCCACGGAGCGCTTGGCGTCAGTCCCGCCCGTTGCGGAACCTCCGCCGCCGTCCGCGTCCGGCCCCCGTCCGTTTCCTGTCGGCCTGCGCCGGTTGGCTTATGCCTTGCCCGCCGCAGCCGTGGCTGCGGCGCTGTGGAATCCGGCCTCGGCCTGGTTAAAAACAGTCCTGCTGCCGCCCGTCGTTGCGTTGCCGAAAGCCTGTCCGGAATGCCCGGAGATGGTCGAGTTGCCGCCGGGTGAGTTTATGATGGGCTCGCCCGACAGCGAAAAAGAGCGCAGTGATGACGAAGGCCCGCAACACCCGGTCAAGATTGGCTATCGCTTGGCGATGGGGAAATACGAGGTCAGCTTTGCCGAATGGGACGCCTGCGAGGCGGCGAAGATCTGTCCCCATGCCAAAGATAGTGGCTGGGGGCGCGGCGACCGCCCGGTCATCAATGTGTCTTGGGATGATGCGCAGAAATATGTTGCTTGGCTGAACGGCAAGGCTGATGCGCGGAAATATGTTGTTTGGCTGAACGGCAAGGCTGTCGGCCAGAACTATCGGCTGCCCAGCGAGGCGGAATGGGAATACGCGGCGCGGGCGGGCACGTCCACGCCATTTTCGACCGGGCCGTGCATCACCACGGCGCAGGCCAATTACGACGGCACCCGCGATTACAACGACTGCGGCGCGAAGACCGGCCAGTATCTGCAAAAAACCCAGCCGGTCGGCAGTTACCCGGCCAACCCTTGGGGCTTGTTTGATATGCACGGCAATGTGTGGGAATGGGCGCAAGACTGTTATCATGACAGCTACCAAGGTGCGCCGGGCGACGGCTCTGCCTGGGATGGCGGTACGAATTGTGCTGATAGCCGGCGGGTTTTGCGCGGCGGTTCCTGGTTCAATAGTCCGCAGAGCCTCCGCTCCGCCTTCCGCCTCAGGGGCAGCACCGGCGACCGCGGCGGCAACATCGGTTTCCGTCTTGCCAGGACGCTTACGCCTTGAATCTTTAGCCCTTCATCTTAAGTGGGTCGCCAGACGTCGGCGCTCCACTGGCATCCCCGTCTGATTCAAAGTGCAGGCCATGGGCGACAAAGACATCATCTCCAAAGCCATCCTGAAGAACTTGGTGCGCGATTTCGCCACCTATCTGTTCGGCCTGCCCGTGACCGAGGTCGAACTGGTGGAAACCGAATATCGGCAAAGACCCGTTCAGGATGGCCGACGGTTTGCGGCAGCCAGGATTGGATTATCGCTATGAAACGGTGGACATGCGCGAGATGGACAGCCAAACCCTGCCGGACCAGGATTCGCCGGACGCCTGGGTGCTGGCGATTTTGTGCGATTTCAAGGGCCGTGCCCCGCAAGCGTTCGTCCACGCCATTTTGACCCGGCTGGTCGGGCGGATGGGCGGCAATCCGCCACGCTTGCGCGAGTATGTGGAGATGCTGGACATCCTGGCGACCAACCGGGACTTGAACGTAAATATTAAAGAGGAGCTAGAAATGCTGACGGTTGATATTGAAAAATTGGCTGTGTATCAGATGGGCGTGGAGAAAGGGTTGAAGAATGTCCGCGTCCAAGCCATCGGCATTGCCGAAAAGCTGTTGGCGCAGGGCATGGAGCCGGCGCAGGTTGCCGCGATCACCGATTTGCCGTTGACGGAAGTCGAAGCATTGCGGCAAAAACAAGACCGTTAGGCCACAAGCCTCTGTGGAAAATGCGCGGCGCAGGGGCGGCAGGCGCGGATCTTGATCTGGCGGCTGAAGCTTGTGGGCCATCTCCCGCCGACGACTGAAAACCCCGCACAGGAACCCGCCCGCCCATGACCACCAAGGTTTTCATCAGTTACAGCCACCAAGACGAAGCCTGGAAAGACCGCGTCCAAGCCCATTTGGGCGTGTTGGCGCAGGAAGGCTTGCTGTCGGTCTGGGAAGACCGGCAAATCCGCGCCGGGCAGGCGTGGCAACCGGACATCCGCCAGGCCATCGACGAGTGCGGCGTCGCCTTGCTGCTGATCTCCCCGCACTTCCTCAACTCGGCGTTCATCCTGGGCCAGGAGGTTCCCGCGCTGTTGGAGCGGCGGCGGGAGCAGGGCATCCGGGTGGTGCCGGTGATTCTCAGGCCTTGCGCCTGGCACAAAGTGTCCTGGCTGCAAGAAATGCAGGCCCGGCCCCGCGACGGCAAGGCGCTGTCCGGCATGAGCGAGCACGACGCCGATGTCGCGATGGCCCGCTTGGCGGAGGAGGTCGCCAGTTTGCTGGAGGACGCCGCCGCCGCAGTCTTCCAAGCCCCGCCGCCTGCAAGCTTCCGCCCGGCGCACGCCGACGCGCCGCCTTCCGACCGCCGAAGGCCGCCATTGGAAACCGCCGACCGCCGCCAAGCGCCCATAGACGCCTTCGACCGCCGCCGCCCGCCATCGGCTTTAAAGCGCCGCTGGGACGCGACGCCCAGACTCTACCGCTATCTGTCGGTTCCGCTGTTGCTGGTTTTGACCGGGACGCCCGCCGGTTTCTGGCTTGCCCATCTCGCCGCGTCGAAGCCGCCCGCCGCGGCGGAGGCGCGCCCGGCTGCGCCGGCCTTGCCCGCGCAGTGGAACAACGCCCCCAACCCCAAAGGCGGCCAATTCGTGGGCCGCGCCCAGGAGCTGGCCGAGTTGGACAAGGCCTGGCAAAGCCTGGCTGACAAGCAACCGCGGCGTGTGGTCGTGTTCACGGCCTGGGGTGGCTTTGGCAAGACCACGCTGGCGCGGCAATGGCTTTATCTGAAGGAGAAAGACGGCTGGCCGGGCGGGCGCGGCGCGGAGGCGGTGTTTTGGTGGAGCTTTGGCGCGGACGCCGACATCGACGGTTTCATCCTTGAAGCCATTGGCTATTTCCGCGACAGGCCGGCGGAGCCGGGCGAGTTCAAAACCGACCAGGAAAAGCTCCGGGCTTTGCGCGAGGCCATCAATGGCCGCCGTTATGTGCTGGTGCTGGACGGGTTGGAACCGGCCCTGCGCATGGAGCGGGGCGAGGCGTTTGGCAAGGCGCAAAGCCCTTTGCTGGGCATGTTGTTGAAGGAGTCCGCCGCCGGCCAGTTAGGGCCGGGCCTGGCGCTGGTCACGTCCAGCCTGGTGGTCGCGGATTTGGCCGAGCATCCGAATGTGCTGGAAATCTCGTTGGAGCAACACCGGCTGGATTCGGCCTCGGCCCGTTTGTTGTTGCGCAACGAGGGCGTGGCGAAAGCCAGCGACGCCGAGTTGAACCTGATCGCCGAGTCTTTCGGCTACCATCCGCTGGCGCTGAAAACCCTGGCCGGGCTGCTGAAAGACCACAACGGCGGCAAGGCGGCGGGCTGGGAGGCCATTGTCCACGAGGACAACCCGCAGAAAAAGCCCGAAGGCCGCGAGGCCGAGCGGCCGCTGTGGCGCATTCTGAGCTGGTACGACCGCAACCTGGAGCCGGACGAGCTGTCGCTAATGCAAGTCCTCGCGCATTTCCGCGAGCCGGTGGACGAGGCTTGGGCCAAGGCTTTGCTGATCGGCCCGGACGGCCTGGCGCCGCCGCAGGCTTGGACGGTGGCCGCGTTGCACGACGCCCTGGGCCATCTGAAAGACATGCGGCTGCTGGAACTGGGCAAAGAAGGCCGTTATGGCATGCATCCTTTGGCCGCCGAGCATTTCCGCATCACCACCTTGCAAAGCCAGCCCATCCACGACGCGCTGTTCCGCCTGTATGCCCAGACCATCGCGAATGAGCCGTACCCGAATACGCTGGAAGGCTTGCATCCTTTGTACGAGGCGGTTTACCACGGCTGCCAGGCCGGGCGGTTCCAGCAGGCACTGGACGAGGTTTACATTCGCCGCATCCATCGCGGCAACGCGTTTTTCAGCGCCCGCAAGCTGGGCGCGTTCAGCGCCGATTTGCAGGCGGCCAGGCAGTTTTTCGATCCGCCTTGGAAGCAGGTGGCCCCGTCGCTGACGCCGCCGGCCCAGGCGTTTTTGTACAACGAGGCGGCCATCGGCCTGCGCACCGTGGGCCGGTTGGAAGAGGCGTTGACGCCGATGCGGGCGAGTTTGGATCTGCATGTGAAACAGGCGAACTGGCCTGGCGCGGCCTATGCCGCCAACAATATGGGCGAATTGGACATGGCTTTGGGCCGCATCCCGGCGGCGGTGGAGCAGGCCCGGCTTGCCATGGACTATGCCGACCGTGGCGGCGACGCCACGCAGCGCATGGAGCGGCGGGCCGCGCTGGGTTACGCGCTGCATCAGCAAGGTGCCGAGGCGGAGGCTTTGCGCTGGTTCGGCGAGGCTGAAACGATGCGACCGTCGGATTCGTCCGGCTATCCGCTGCTGACGCCGCTGCAAGGCTTCCAATATGCCGATTGGCTGCTGACCGGCGCGGAGCGGCAGGCCTGGGCGGTCTTTTTGAGCCCGGATGGCCGTTCGGCGCCGGGCCAGCCGCTGTTGAAAAGCCTGGCCGAGACGCGGCGCCGGGTGCAGCAGGCGCTGGTGATCGAGATGAAAAACGACTGGCTGGTCAATATCGCGCTGAATTATCTCAGCCTGGGCCGCATCGCGCTGTACGACCATTTGCTGGACGGCCAGCCGGTCGAGCCCGCACGGCGGCATCTGGACGCCGCCGTGGACGGCCTGCGCAAAGGCGGGGTCAGCGAATTTCTGGTGTCGGCCCTCATGACCCGTGCCTGGCTGCGCGCGGTGAAAGAGCAGGCCGATCTGGCCAAGGCCGACTTGGACGAGGCCTGGGCCATCGCCGAGCCGGGTTCGATGAGGCTGCACCAGGCCGACATCCAACTCGCCCGCGCCCGCTTGTTTTTCGACCGCGACGCCCTGGGCCAGGCCCGCGCGCTGGTCGACGCCACCGGCTACGGCCGCCGCCGCCCCGAGCTTCAGGCCGCCGAGGCGGCGTTGGCGTCGGCGAAACCCCCTTGAGGACGGCAAAGACTTTCCGCTCAAAACCCTATGCGATTTGCCTCTATGTAAATGCGCTTTTATTATTTATTATGTTAAGCTGGATCGTGTAAAGTTTCCAATCCCTCCGCGAAAATAGGGATTCCATGGAACGGATCAGGCACAGCCAATGAGATTTGATATTGCAATGAGCGACACACGGCCAACGGCGGTTACTTCTGAAGCGGGGCAACCCATGAAACCTATCGTTTATAAGGCTTTTGAATTTGCCAAGCCTTCCTCGGGCGGGGATTTCGTCTTGGTGCGCGAATATCGGACTTTTTATTATTTGGACGGGCGAGTCCAGCACGAAGTGGTGCTGATGGAAACCCCGTTTGAGCAACTGGTCAACGCGTTCCACGGGGTGGTGCGCAAATCCGCCGGGCTGTTGACCGGCTTGTTTGACGCGCCCGAGCATGCCAGCGCCTGCGCCCGTAAAGTGGACGATCTGTATAATAAAACGGTCGAGATCAGAGGCAGTCAAATCACCATGGCGATTTAAGCCAGGCGAATCTTCCGCCAGGCTTTTTGCCAGGGCCGCCGCTTCCAGACCTCGGTTCCATCAACTTTTGAGACATCGTTTATGAGCGCAGATAGCGGCCCTTTGAACCCGTCCCAATGGGAGGCCTTGAATCGCTTGATGGAAGGCGTCACCGCCGAGCAGATACTCTGGCTCGACGGCTATTTGACAGGGTTTGGCGCGGCCCGGCGTGCGGTTTCGCAAGCGCCGCTTCCTCCCTTGGCGGCAGGAAAGCCGGACGTCACCGTGCTGTTCGGCTCGCAAACCGGGAACGCCGAGAAGCTTGCCCAGCGGCTGCGCGAGCGGCTGGCGGGCCTGGGCTTTCCGGCCAAGCTGGAGTCCATGGCGGGTTACAAGCCGGCCCAGCTCAAGCGCGAGCGCGTGCTGCTCGTGCTGGTCAGCACCTACGGCGAGGGCGACCCGCCGGACAGCGCGCAGGGCTTTTGCGAATTCCTGCTCGGCAAGAAAGCCGCCAGGCTGGACGGCTTGAGGTTTTCGGTGCTGGCGCTGGGGGATTCGAGCTACGAGCATTTTTGCAAGACCGGGCGCGATATCGACGCGCGCCTGGAAGAACTGGGCGGAACCCGCGTCCAGCCCCGGCTAGACTGCGATCTGGATTTCGAAGACGCCGCCGAGGCTTGGATGGACAGCCTGCTGGGCAAGCTTGATACGGGCGGGACGCTTCGGATTGAGGCTGGCGCGGCGGCGGCTGAACCGGCCTCGGCGTATTCCAAGAAAAATCCCTACCCGGCGGCGTTGCTGGAAAACATCCGTCTGACCGGGCGCGGCTCCAGCAAGGATGTCCGCCATATCGAGCTGTCCTTGGCGGGCTCCGGGTTGCGCTTCGAGCCGGGCGACGCCTTGGGCGTCTACGCCAGCAATTGGCCGCACCGCGTCGCCGAATTGTTGGAAAGCCTGGGGCTGTCCCGCAGCGCCGCCGTGACTGGCGCGGACGGCGGCGAGACGACGCTGGAACAGGCGTTGACGCATGATTATGAAATCACCACGCCCACCCGGCCTTTCCTGGAGAAATACGCGCTGCTGGCGCAGGCCAAGGATCTGGCCGGACTGCTCAAGGAAGAGAATCGGGCGGCGCTGCGGGAATATGTCTATGGCCGCGAGATCATCGATGTGGTGCGCCGCTGGCCGGTGCCAGGCATCAGCGCCGACCAGTTCGTGTCCTTGCTGCGCAAGCTCCAGCCCCGGCAATACTCCATCGCGTCCAGCCACAACGCCAACCCGGACGAGGTGCATTTGACCGTGGCGGTAGTCCGCTATGAAAGCCACGGGCTGCCGCGGCAAGGCGTGGCGTCTACTTTCCTGGCCGAGCGGGTCGCGGAAGAGGGCCTGGTGCCGGTGTATGTGGACAGCAATCCGAATTTCCGCCTGCCCCACGATCCCGGCGCGCCCATCATCATGGTGGGGCCAGGCACCGGCGTCGCACCGTTCCGCGCATTTTTGGAGGAACGCGAAGCGGCGGGGGCCAAGGGCAAAAACTGGCTGTTTTTTGGCGACCGCCATTTCCACACCGATTTCCTCTACCAGCGCGAATGGCTGGAACATCGCAAGAACGGCTTGCTGAACCGGATCGACGTGGCCTTCTCCCGCGACACCGACGCGAAAGTCTATGTCCAGCACAAGCTGCTGGAAAACAGCCGGGAACTCTATGCCTGGTTGCAGGAAGGCGCTTATTTTTATGTCTGCGGCGACGCCCAGGGCATGGCCCCGGATGTCCACGAGGCGCTGGTCGAAGTGGTGGCGAAGGAGAGTGGCCGGGGCCGCGAGCAAGCCGTCGAGTACGTGAAGGATCTGCAAGCCGGCAAACGCTATCAACGGGATATTTACTGACATGAGCGGCGAAAACAAACCCTTGGTCGAGGACGAGGCGCTTAAAGCGCGCAGCCGTTTTCTGCGCGGCACGATCCTGGAGAGCCTGGCCGACGCGGCGACCGGCGCGGTCGCCGCGGACGACGCCAAACTGCTGAAGTTCCATGGGAGTTACCAGCAGGACGACCGCGATCTGCGCAACGAGCGCCAGCGGCAAAAACTGGAGCCGTCCTATTCCTTCCTGATCCGCCTGCGCATGACCGGCGGCGTTTGCACGCCGGGCCAATGGCTGCAACTGGACGAGCTGGCCCGGAAATTGGCCACGCCCAGCCTGCGCATCACCACCCGCCAGACCTTCCAGTTCCACGGGGTGGTCAAGCGCAACCTCAAGGCGGCGATGGCGGGGATCAACCGCGCGCTGCTGAACACCATCGGCGCTTGCGGCGACATCAACCGCAATGTGGTCTGCCACAACAACCCTTATCTGTCGCCGCTGCACGAGGAAATCTACGCCTGGAGCAGCCGCCTGAGCGATTTGTTCCTGCCCAGGACCCGCGGTTATTACGAGATTTGGCTGGACGAGGCGCAGGTCGCAGGCTCCTTGCCGGAAGAGGAGCCGTTTTACGGCCAGACTTTTTTGCCGCGCAAATTCAAGATCGGCGTGGCCTTGCCGCCTTACAACGACATCGACGTGTTTGCGCAGGATTTGGGGCTTATCGCGATTGCCGACGGCGGCACGCTGGCCGGTTTCAATGTGGCCGTGGGCGGCGGCATGGGCACGACCCATGGCGACACGGCCACTTATCCGCGCCTCGGCGAGGTGGTTGGCTTTTGCGCGCCGGATCAATTGCTGGCGGTGGCCGAGCAGGTGGTGGCGATCCAGCGCGACTTCGGCGACCGCACGAACCGCAAACACGCCCGTTTCAAATACACGCTGGACGACCGCGGCACGGCCTGGTTCAAAGACGAATTGGCGGCGCGCCTGGGCTGGGCCTTGCCGCCGCCGAAGGCCTATGCGTTCACCGAAAGCGGCGACCGGCTGGGCTGGGTCAAGGATGGCCAAGGGTTTTGGCATTTGACCTTGGGGCTGCTGTCCGGGCGGATCAAGGACACGCCCGAGATGGCTTTGATGACCGGCTTGCGCGAGATCGCCCAGATCCACGACGGCGATTTTAGGCTCACCGCCAGCCAGAATCTGATTATCGCCAAAGTCAGCCCGGCCCATAAAACGAAAATTCAGACTCTGCTTAAAAAACACCGGATTCCACTGCCCGACCATTGGAGCGGCTTGCGCCGCCAAGCCTTGTCTTGCGTCGCTTTTCCCACCTGCGGCCTGGCGATGGCGGAGAGCGAGCGGTTTTTGCCGGGCTTTTTAGACCGGCTGGAGCCGCTGTTGAAAAAAGCGGGGCTGGAGAAACAGGCCATCAATTTGCGCGTGACTGGCTGCCCCAACGGCTGCGCGCGGCCTTTCCTCGGTGAAATCGCCTTGGTGGGCAAGTCCCCCGGCCGTTACAACCTCTATCTGGGCGCGGGCGCGGCCGGCGAGCGCTTGAACACGCTGTACCGGGAAAGCCTGTCCGAGGACGAGATCGTCGCCGAACTCCAGCCGCTGATCGAGCGTTACGGGCGGGAGCGGCAGGCCGGCGAGGCGTTCGGCGATTTTGCCGTGCGCGCGGGGCTGGTGCGGGCCGTCAACGCCGGGCGCGAGTTCCACGATCCGCCGCCCGGCCCGGTTGCAGCGCAATAATTTGGCTGGCGGGCGGTACATTTGTCTGGAAGGCATCCCCGCCATGCCCTTATACTTCGCCTCCACCGGCCCTCTCCCGCAGGGATGAAGGGGATTTAGCACCCGCCAGCGACTTTCCAAGCGAACATGTCACACCAATCCGACCTCATCAGCACCGATATTCTCGCCTATCTGGCCCAGCACGAACGCAAAGAGATGCTGCGTTTTCTCACCTGCGGCAGCGTCGACGACGGCAAAAGCACCCTGATCGGGCGTTTGCTGCACGATTCCAAGATGATCTACGAGGATCAACTGGCCGCCGTCCAGAAGGACAGCCTGAAGTCCGGCACCACCGGCGGTGACATCGACCTGGCCTTGCTGGTGGACGGCTTGCAGGCCGAACGCGAGCAGGGCATCACCATCGACGTGGCCTACCGCTACTTTTCCACGGCCAAGCGCAAATTCATCATCGCCGACACCCCGGGCCATGAGCAGTACACCCGCAACATGGCCACCGGCGCGTCCACCTGCGACCTGGCCATCATCCTGATCGACGCCCGCTACGGCGTGCAGACGCAGACCCGGCGGCACAGTTTCATCGTCTCCCTGCTGGGGATCAAGCACATCGTGGTGGCGGTGAACAAGATGGATCTGGTCGGCTACAGCGAAGCGGTGTTCCAGCAAATCCGCCGCGATTATTTGGCGTTCGCCTCCCGCTTGGCCGCCGCGGACATCCGCTTCCTGCCGATGTCCGCGTTGAAGGGCGACAATGTCGTCAACGCCAGCGAGGCCATGGCCTGGTATCAAGGCCAGCCCTTGCTTGAATTGCTGGACAATATTGAAATCGGCCAGGCCAAAGATTTCGAAGGCGTGCGCTTCCCGGTGCAGTATGTCAACCGGCCCAATCTGGATTTCCGCGGCTTTAGCGGCACTTTGGCGGCCGGCGTCGTCAAAAAAGGCGATTCCATCATGGCCTTGCCGTCGCGCAAGACCAGCAAAGTCAAGGCCATCGTGACCTTCGACGGCGAGCTGGACGAGGCGTTCGCGCCGCAGGCGGTCACGTTGACCTTGGAGGATGAAATCGACATCAGCCGGGGCGACCTGCTGGTGCGCCCTGAAGACAAGCCCTTGCAAGGCAGCCGCTGCGAGGCGCAAATCGTCTGGATGACCGAGTCGGCGCTGATTCCCGGCAAGCAGTATTACTTCAAACTGGCGACCCGCACGGTGACCGGCTCCGTCCCGCTCATCCACCACCGCATCGATGTGAACACGCTCGAACGCCACGAGGCCCGGCAGCTCAAGCTCAATGAGATTGGCCGTTGCGAACTGGCTTTCAATGCGCCGGTCGCGTTCGACCCTTACACGCTGTGCAAGACCACCGGCTCGTTCATCGTCGTCGATCGTCTGAGCAATGCCACGGTGGGCGCGGGGATGATCGTCGGCCTGCCGGAAAAGACTGCCGACATGCGCCGGGTCAGCGTGGAGGAGCGTGCCGCCCGCCTGGGTCAACGGCCGCTGACGGTTTGGCTGAAGGGCGAAGACCGCGTCGCGTTCGCCTATCGCCTGGAGCGCGGGCTGTTCGACTGCGGTCATCTCGGCGCGGTGTTGGAGCAAGGCGAAGGCGGGGCCGATGTGGCGACGCTGGCCCGCTGCCTCAACCGGGCCGGTCTGATTTGCCTCTGCCCTGTGGACGGTGGCCCGGCGGAAGGGAATGGCAGCCAAGTGATCCTGTCCACCGACGGCCTCGACATCCACGCCGCCATCGAGTCCTTAGGGCTATCCGCCGCCACCTTGGACGAGCCGCCGGAATTTGCGATTTGACCGGGAGTGAAGCCGTATGCGACAGGTCGATGCGCGCCGGGAGTCCTGGCCGCTGCGCGGCGTCTTCCGCATCGCCCGGGGCAGCTACACCGAAATCACCGTGGTGGTGGTCGAGATTCGCGAGGGCCAGGCCATAGGCCGCGGCGAATGCCGCCCGTATCTGCGCTACGGTGAAACCCCCGACAGCGTCATCGCCGCGATAAGCGCCGTCCAGCCCGCCTTGCAAGCGGGTATGGGGCGCGCGGAGTTGCTGGGCGCGTTGCCGCCCGGCGCGGCGCGCAATGCCGTCGACTGCGCGCTGTGGGATCTTGACGCCCGGCAATCAGGCCAGCCGGTTTGGCGCTTGGCCGGCCTGCCGCCGCCGCGACCGCTCACCACCGCTTACACCCTCAGTGTCGACACCCCGGAGCGCTTGGCCGTCGAAGCCGCGCGGGAGGCTGGCCGTCCCCTGCTCAAACTGAAACTGGCCGGGGAGGGCGACCTGGCGCGGGTGCGGGCGGTGCGCGCCCACGCGCCCAAGGCCCGGCTGATCGTCGATGCCAACGAAGCCTGGAGCCGTGCCGATTATCTGGCTTTGGCGCCGCAACTGGCCGGGCTGGGCGTGGAAATGCTGGAGCAACCCTTCCCAGCCGGGGCCGACCACGCCCTGGCCGGGCTTCCCCGGCCCTTGCCGGTCTGCGCCGACGAATCCTGCCATGCCGCCGACAGCCTCCAGGCGTTGACGGGGCTTTATGATGTGGTCAACCTCAAACTGGACAAGACCGGCGGCTTGACCGAAGCGCTGAGAGCCAAGGCGCTGGCCGAGGCGCTGGGGTTTTCGGTCATGGTGGGCTGCATGGTGGGGACTTCGCTGGCCATGGCCCCGGCGTCTTTACTGGCGCAAGGCGTTCCTTACGTGGATCTCGACGGCCCTTTGCTGCTGGAGCGCGACCGGGCGCCCGGCTTGCGCTTCGAGGGCAGCCAGGTTTTTCCGCCGGATGGGGCGGTGTGGGGTAATCAGGCCGGCTAGTGACTGCCCGGCGAGGCATTATAATCCAGACGATTAGGGGTATTTGTTTTGGTATTGCCTGGGTGGGCACAAGCCGTATTTTTGCCTATGCGCAAGGCGTGCCGCCTGCGCCAACCCGCCTTGGCCTGGTTGCCATTGCCACATTTTTCATGGTATATAAATGGCCCGCTGGTAAAAACCGGCGGTTTTCCACAGGGCATGATTTTTTAATTTTAGCAGGGACAATATCCTATGAAAAACAAACCAAACCGCGCCACCGCCGGGTTTTTCCGCCCCGGCCGGCTGGCCGCGCTCGCCGTCGCCCTCTCCATGGGCGGGCCTGCTTATGGCCTGGTCATCACCCCGACCTACGACGCCAGTGTGGACACCAATTTCGGCGCGAACGCGGCGGCTTTCAAGAACGCGTTCGCCTATGCGGCGTCGCAGTTCAGCAGCCGTTTCAGCGACGACGTCCATGTGAACATCCAGGTCGATGGCGCGGCCGGCACGAGCATCCTGGGGCAGAGCAGCACGCCCCTGTTTAATTTTGGAGCAGGCAGCGGCGGTTACACTACTATCCAGACGGCATTGGCTGCCGATGCCAGCTCTGGCGATGACAATACGGCGACGGGGGCGGGCGGATCCGCGACAGTGGCCGATCCTGCGGGAGGAAACGCTACCTGGTGGGTCACTCGGGCGGAAGAAAAGGCGCTTGGCCTCAGAGCGGACGACGCCTCCCGGGATGGCACCGTGACCTTCGGCGCCGGATTTGCCTATACCTTCGATCCAAACAACCGGGCGGTCGCGGGGCAATACGATATCATTGGCGTCATGATGCACGAGATCTCGGAAGTCATGGGCCGCCAAGGGCTCAGTGGTAGTTCGTTCTCCGGCGCCACAGGCTATGAGTTGTTTGACGCGTTCAGCTACCAGGGCGCCGGCAGCCGGGGCCTTGGCGGAGGGGCCGGCAACTCGTTCTCCATCGACAATGGCACCACGCTCCTGAAGGGGTTCAACGGATTGGCGGGCGGGGACACCCGGGACTGGGCGAGCGGCACGAACGACGCGTTCAATGCGTTCAGCAGTTCGGGCGTGAAAAACGACTTCACGCCTGTCGACATCCGGACGCTGGACGTGATTGGCTGGGATCTTACTAGCCAGGCGGGTTCGGTTCCAGAGCCGGGCACGCTGGTGCTGTTCGGCGCCGGCATTGCCGGGATGCTGTTCAGAAAATCCAAACCCAAGCAAGCCTGGTCTGCTGGGTAGGGTCGGGATATTAAGGCCGGGCAACGGCCCTGTCGTTGCCCGGAACTGCGCCTCGCCAGTCGCTGCCGCTCGTCAGTGCCAGGGACGTTAATGCTTTTGCGCGATAGTGTCTTCACTATCATCCCTCCATGAATGCCAAGCACCAAAAAACCTTGGAAGCCGTTTTCTCGGCCCCCGTTCCGCGTACGTTGGAATGGCGGCGAATCGAGGCGCTGTTCGTCGCCCTTGGCTGTGAAATCATCGAGGGGGACGGCTCGCGGGTAGCGTTCAAGCGCGACGGATTGCGCGCAGATTTCCACCGCCCGCATCCTGGCAAAGAAGCCAAACCTTACCAGGTGCGTATGGCTCGCGAATTTCTCGAAGCCTTGGGAGAGAAACCATGACACCGATGACTTATCAGGGCTACGCCGCCCGTACCGAATACAGCGACGAAGACGGCTGCTTCGTCGGCCGCATCGCCGGAATCCGCGACATCGTCGGCTTCCACGGAGAAACTGTCGCCGAGTTGCGGCAAGCCTTCGAGGAAGCTGTTGATTTTTACCTGACCACCTGCGCCGAGCGCGGCGAAATAGCCCAGCAACCCTTTTCTGGCGAGCTAATGTTACGCATACCGCCGGAAATCCATGCCCATGCCGCGATGATGGCGGAAGCCCACGGGAAAAGCCTGAACCAATGGGCGGCGGACGTTTTGGCGAATGCGCGATGAGCGTCGCGCGAATCAAAGCCAAAACGCTTAACCCTGGCGGATGAAATAAACCACCGAGACGACGACGCCAACCGCCACGACGATCCGCCGTAACACGGCGGGTTTGATGCGTCCGGCCAGCTTTCCCCCCAGCGCGCCGCCGACCAGCGCGCCCGCCGCCATGACCCCGGCCACCGGCCATTCGACCTGCCCGGAAAAGACGAAGAACACGGCGGCGGCGATGTTGATGCCGAAGGCCAGCCCCTGTTTCAAGGCGTTCAGCCGGGTCAGGGAGTCTTCCAGCATCAGCCCCAACACCGCCAGCACGACCACGCTCACCCCCGCGCCGAAATAGCCGCCATAGACCGACGCCAGGAAGGCCGGCAGCACGCCCAGATTTTCCAATATCCGCGCCGCGTCAGGGTGCGCCGCGCGGCGCGACAGCCAGCCGCGCAGGACGTCTTGCGCGGCGAGCAGCGCGGAGGCGAACAGGATCAGATAGGGCACCAAGGCCCGGAACGTCTGTTCGCCGGTGTGCAGCAGCAGAAAGCCGCCGGCGATGCCGCCCAAGGCCCCGGCGGGCAGGTACAGCCACAGCCGCCGTCGCTGGCCGCGCAGATCCTTGGACTGGGCCAGGGTCGCGGCCAGGTAGCCGGGGCACAGGGCCACGGTGTTGGTGACGTTGGCGGCGACGGCGGGCATGCCGACGGCGATCAGCACCGGGAAGGTGATTAGGGTGCCGCCGCCGGCCAGCGCGTTGACCGCGCCTGCGGCCACCGCCGCCAGCCCCACCAATAGCCATTGGATTTCCGCCACGTTTGTTTCCGCCTGAATGAAAAATACTCAACAATGGCGGATACTATCGCAAAATATAGCCGACCCGTCACGCCTTCCTTGAACGATTGCCGCATGAAAACCCCTTATCGCACCGCCCCTGTTTCCTCCACCGAAATCCCCGTCGGCATTCCTTTCATCATCGCGAACGAATGGGCGGAACGCTTCAGCTATTACGGCATGCGGGCGATCCTGGTCGTGTTCATGACCCAGTATCTGATGGATGCCGGCGGCCAGCCTGCGCATATGAGTGAAAACGAGGCCCAGGGGTATTTTCATCTGTTCGTGTCCATCACGTATTTCACGCCCTTTTTCGGCGCGCTGATCGCCGACGCTTGGCTGGGCAAGTATCGGACGATCATGCTGCTGTCCTTGGTGTATTGCCTGGGCCATTTTGCGTTGGCCCTGGACAGCACGCGCCTGGGGCTGTTGCTGGGGCAGTCGCTGATCGCCTTGGGGGCGGGCGGCATCAAGCCCTGCGTGTCGGCCCATGTCGGCGATCAATTTGGCGCCGGCAACCGGCATTGGCTGGGCAAGGTGTTCAGTTGGTTTTATCTGGCGATCAACCTGGGGGCGTTTGTGTCCATGCTGCTGATCCCTTGGCTGCTTAAAACCTATGGCCCGGCGCTGGCGTTTGCGGTGCCCGGGGTGTTGATGCTGTTGGCCACCGGGGTGTTTTGGTCGGGCAGGCGGCGCTTTGTCCACATCCCGGCGGCGGGCGTCGGGTTTGTGCGGGAGGTTTTGAGCGGGGAGGGTTTGCGCTGCCTGGGCAGGCTGGGCGGGATTTATCTGTTTATCGCGATGTTTTGGGCCTTGTTCGACCAAAACGGCTCTTCCTGGGTGTTGCAATCGCAACATATGGACCGGGTGGTGTTCGGTGTCGAGATATTGCCTTCGCAAATCCAGGCCGCCAACCCGCTGTTGATCGTGTTGCTGACGCCTGTGTTCCACCAGGTCGTTTATCCGGCGTTGAACCGGGTCGTCCGCGTGACGTCGATCAGAAAAATAGCCGCCGGCTTGTTTGTGACCGTGTTGGCCTTTGCGCTGGTGGCCTGGATTCAGGGCCGCATCGACTTAGGGTTAAAGCCGAGTATTCTCTGGCAATTGGCCGCCTATGGCTTGCTGACCGCCGCCGAGGTGATGGTGTCGATCACCTGCCTGGAGTTTTCCTATACCCAGGCACCTAGGTCGATGAAGTCTTTGGTGATGTCCTTGTATATGGCCGCCGTGGCCTTGGGCAATTTGTTCACCAGCGCGGTGAATTTCCTCATCGAAAACCCGGACGGCTCCAGCCGCTTGGCCGGGGCGGGGTATTTCTGGTTTTTCGCCGCGTTGATGCTGGCCACCGCCTTGGGGTTTGTCTGCTATGGCCGGCATTACCGCGAGCAGGTTTATCTGCAACAAGAAGCCTGAACTGAACTGGCCTGGCTCAAATCAACGCACTTCCGCCGCGCCTTCGCCGCGCGGGTCGCTGGCCGCGAGCGGCGCGCGTTTCGTCTTGTCCAAGAGGATGGCCTGCATGTCGCCGTAGCGGACGGGGGTCTGCTTGAGCGTGTGGCCCAGCGCTTCCAGGCCGCGAATCTCCGCCTCGCTCAAGCCGCCCGGCTCGTACTCGACCACGTCGGGTAGGTATTGGTGGTGGAAGCGCCCGGCGGACACCCAGGACTGGGGTTCATGGCCGGCGGCAAAATCCAAGATGCCGAGCAATACCATGGAGATGATCTTGCTGCCGCCCGGCGTGCCGAGGATGGCGATCCGATCCTGGGTTTCCAGGAAGGTCGGCGACATGCTGGACAAGGGGCGCTTGCCCGGCTCGATTTTGTTGGCTTCCGCGCCGACCAGGCCATAGGCGTTGGGCTGGCCAGGGAGGGCGGAAAAATCGTCCATTTCATCGTTCAGCAGCACGCCGGTGCCTTCGGCGACGAAGCCCGAGCCGAAGCTTTGATTGATGCTGAGGGTCGCCGCGACGCAGTTGCCTTGCCGGTCGAGTATAGAAAAATGGGTGGTGTTGTCGCCCTGCCCGGGCGGGGCGGCGGCGTCGGCCAGATGGCCGCTGGGCAGCGCGCGGTCGGGCCGGATTGCGGCGCGCAGGCCGGCGGCGTAGTCGGCGCTGGTCAGCCGTTTGACCGGTATATTGACGAAGTCCGGATCGCCCAAATACAAAGCCCGATCCCGGTAGGCCCGCCGTTCGGCTTCGATGACCAGGTGCTTGGCGCTGACCGGGTCGGCTTGCCCCAAATCGTAGGCCGACAACACGTTCAGCGTTTCCAGCAGGGCGACGCCGCCGCTGGAGGGCGGCGGCGCGGCGGTCACGCGGATGCCGTGGTATTCGCCAAGCAGTGGTTTTCTTTCCATGGCGCGATAGTCCCGCAAATCGGCCAGGCTCCAGACGCCGCCGGCTTTGCGCACCGCCGCGACCAGCCGCTCGGCGGTTTCGCCCTGGTAAAAGCCTTTCGAGCCTTGCCGGGCGAGGCGTCTCAAGGTCGCGGCCAAGTCCGCTTGCACCAACCTGAACCCGGCCTTGGGCGCCGTCCCGTGGTCTAGGAAAACCGCCGCCGCCGCCGGGGAGTTTTGCAGGGCTTTTTCCCTGGCTTTTGCGGCCCGCAGGTATTTCTCTCCGACCTCGAACCCGGCTTCGGCATGGCGTATCGCCGGGCTTAGGCTTTTCGCCAACGGCAGGCGGCCATAGTGGGCCGCCAGCCGCGCCAAGGCGGCGGGCAGGCCGGGGATCGCCGCCGCCAGCGGGCCGTCCAGTGACAGCGGTGCGATAGGGTTGCCCTGGATGTCGAGGTACATGTCGGCGTGCGCGGCCATAGGGGCGGTCTCGCGCCCGTCGAGCAGGATCGCCTTGCCATCGGCGGCGCGTTTGAGCAGCCAGAATCCGCCGCCGCCCAGCCCGGAGCCCGTCGGTTCGACGACCGCCAATACCGCGGAGACGGCGACCGCTGCGTCGAAGGCGTTGCCGCCTTGGCCGAGAATTTCAAATCCCGCCGCCGTCGCCAGCGGATGGGCGCTGGCAATGGCCGCAGGCCTCGGGGCCGCCAGGACGCTGGCCGAAAACAGGACGATCCAAAGCGGCAAGGCCGCCCAGCGAATGAACAGGTTCATAATACGTGTGCGTCAACTTAGGGTTGTCGTGGCCGGGGCGGCGGGCTTTGAATGATTCGACTTGCGCAATTTTGATCCAGGCCGCAAAATTCCAGCACTTTACTATGAGGAGATGCAGTCATGAGTTTCGATTTTAAGAAAATGTTGAACAAGGAAGTCAACGTCGGACTGAAGGAGCGGAAAATTCGCTACGGCGCGGGCAGTTTCTTGCTGGTGGCCTCCGTGTTTTTGGGCAATATTCCGGTGTTGGCGCTGGGCGCGATCCTGGTCGCCACGGGGTTCACCCGCTCGTGCCCGGTGTATTCCGGCTTGGGCAGAACCACGGTGGATCCCAACGAGCCGGCGCAAAGCTGCTGCGGCCATGACCATGGCCACAGCCACTAATTCCGCCGGGCTGGCCCTTGGGGCGGCCTGAATCGCGCCCCCTCAGGGTCGCGCAGGGGCGCGGCTTCGGCGGTTTTGGCCTGAAGCGCGCCCTTGCGGAGTCCTGAGCCCCCTTTTTAGTCTTCCCGTTTGAACTCTCCCTCGATCACCTTGGGCTCCTGGGCTTCTTGAGATTGCCCCGTCCCCGCGCCCAGGCGGCTTTTGACCAGCCAGGCCGCGACCAGGCGGCGGGTGTACGGGATCAGGCACAACAATCCCGCCAGATCCGACAAGAAGCCGGGCAGCAGCAGCAAGGCTCCGCCGGCCACGATCAACGCGCCGTTGACCAGCTCGTCCGCCGGCAACTCGCCACGGGCCAGGCTCTGTTGCAAGCGCATCCAAGTCGACCAGCCCTGGGTTTGCAACAGCCAGGTGCCAAGGCCCGCCGCGCCGAACAGTAAAAAAAGAGTCGGTACAAAGCCGAGAATCCCGCCGACCTGGATGAGCAGGTAGATTTCCAAAATGGGCAGGGCCAACAGGGCCAGTAAAACCCCTTGCGCTATGTTCATCAGTACCCCTTAAAATATAGTCTGAACGTTCCCCGCCGGGGGGAATTCTTAAATTTGACGGCGAGCGCGGAGCGTCGCTATCATTTTTTGCCCGCCTCAATCTGGCCGCGCCAAGGCGCGTGGATTGAAACCTTCCAACCGTTGTGCCAGACCCTATGGAATATTGTCTAGTTTTAAGCACTTGTCCGGTGGGCGATGCCGCCAAGTCCTTGGCCGAGTCCTTGGTCAGGGAGCGTCTGGCCGCCTGCGTCAACATCTTGCCCGGGCTGGTTTCGGTCTATTCCTGGCAGGGCGCGCTGGAGTCTTCGCAGGAGGCGCTATTGCTCATCAAGACCGAACGGCGCGCCTATCCTGCGCTGGAAGCCCGGTTGCGCGAACTCCACCCTTACGAACTGCCCGAAATCATCGCCGTCGATATCGAACGCGGTCTCCCTGATTATCTCAATTGGATCAGTCAATGGCTATCTCCCGCATTGCTTCCTTGATGTTGCTTGTCCTGTCGGGGTTCCCGGGGCTGGCCTTCAGCTTAGGCTCCGCCGACCTGCTGCCGCCGGAAAAGGCGTTCCACCTGGCCGCCAAGGCGGAGTCTGCCGACGCGGTGGTGTTGGCCTGGGACATCGCCGACGGCTATTACCTTTACCGCAGCCGCTTCAAGTTCGTCTCAAAAACGCCTGGCGTGGGCCTGGGCGAGGCGCGCTTTCCCTTAGGCGAGAAAAAGCACGACGAGTTTTTCGGCGAAATGGAGATTTACCGGGGCCACATCGAAATCACGCTGCCGATGACGCGTGGCCAGCCTTCGACCCTGGCGGCGGAATTGGACGTCACCGCGCAGGGTTGCGCCGACGCCGGCTTGTGTTTTCCGCCTTACAAGCAGACCGTGTCTTTGCGCCTGCCGCAGGCTTTAAGCGGCGACGCCGGCCCGCCGCCCGGCGACCCTCTGGCCAAGCTGGGCAAGACCTTCCAAGGCTTGGCGCAGGACAAGCTGCTGCCGCCGGAACAGGCGTTCCGTTTCAGCGCCCGGGTGAAGGACGCCAACACTTTGCATGTGGAGTGGCAAATCGCCCCCGGCTACTACCTTTATCGCGAGCGTTTCAAATTCGCCCTGCCTGGCAAGCCGGCCGGCGTGGAACTGGGCGCGGTCGAGCTTCCGCGCGGCCAGGTCAAGCAGGAGGAGCAAGGCCCGATGGACGTGTTCCATGACGAAGTCGGCTTCGACCTGCCGTTGAACCGCACGGCAGCCGGGCCGTTGTCTCTGCGTTTGCAAGCAAAATACCAAGGTTGCGCGGAGCAGGGCGTGTGTTACCTGCCGATGGAGCAGATCGCCAGCCTGGAGTTGCCGGCGGCGGATGCCCAGGCCAAAGCCCTGCCGCCGCCGCCCAAGGCGGCGGCGTCGCCCGCGCCGGTGGCCGAGCAGGATCGCATCGCCGCGTCGCTGAAAAACGATTCCGTCTGGCTGGTCGCCGCCAGTTTTTTCGGCTTCGGCCTGCTGATGGCGTTCAGCCCCTGCATTTTCCCGATGATTCCCATCCTCTCCGGCCTCATCGTCGGGCACGGGCATCGCATCACCACCGCCCGCGCTTTCATGCTGTCCTTGAGCTACGTGCTGGCGGCTTCCCTGGCCTACACCGTGTTCGGCGTGCTGGCCGGGCTGTTCGGCGGCAACCTCCAGGCGGTGTTCCAAAATCCTTGGGTGATCATCGCGTTCAGCGCTTTGTTCGTGCTGTTGGCGCTGTCCATGTTCGGTTTTTACGAATTGCAAACGCCGTCTTTCATCCAGTCCCGGGTGGCGGAACTGAGCCACAAGCAAAAGGGCGGCACCCTGGGCGGCGCGGCGGCGATGGGCGCGCTGTCGGCGCTGATCGTAGGGCCGTGCATGGCCGCGCCGTTGGCCGGGGCGCTGATTTACATCGGCCAGACCGGCGACGCCGTGCTGGGCGGGCTGGCCTTGTTCGCGATGGGGCTGGGCATGGGCGTGCCGCTGATCGCCATCGGCTTGTCGGCGGGCAAGCTCCTGCCCCGCGCCGGGGTGTGGATGAATTCGGTCAAGGCCGTCTCCGGCGTGGTCATGCTGGCGGTGGCGGTGTGGCTGCTGGACCGCATCTTGCCGGCTTCGGCGACCCTGTTCCTGTGGGCCTTGCTGCTGATCATCCCGGCGATTTACCTGCACGCCCTGGACGCCCTGCCGCAGGGCGCGTCCGGCTGGCGCAAGCTGTGGAAGGGCGTGGGAGTCGCCATGCTGGCCTACGGGGTGCTGATGCTGATCGGCGTCGCCAACGGCGGCGGCGATCCGTTGCGGCCCATGCGCAGCATCGTCTCCAGCGGGGCTTGCTCGGAAGCCTCGGCCCCGCCGTCCGCCACGCCTTTCCGCCGGATGGGCTCGGCCTCCGAATTGGCGGCGGCGCTGCAAACGGCCCGGGCCGAAGGGCGCTGGGCCATGCTGGATTATTACGCCGACTGGTGCGTGTCCTGCAAAGAGATGGAGCGCGAGACCTTCGCCGATCCTAGGGTGCGCCGCGAGCTGGGCCGGCTGGTCTTGCTGCAGGCCGACGTCACCGCCAACGGCGACGAAGACCGGGCGCTGCTGCGCCGCTACGGCCTCTTCGGCCCACCCGCCACGCTGTTCTTCGGCCCGGACGGGGAGGAAAGAAAGGATTACCGCGTGGTCGGCTTCCAGGGGGCGGAGGTGTTTCTCGCCCACTTGCGGCAGGTTTTGCAGTGAGCCGCCTCATGAAGAAAGCCTTGCTCGTGCTGGTGGCCCTTGCCGCGCTGGCCGGCGGCGTGTTCACACAGCGCTGGCTGCATGCCGTCGCCGTCCCGGACAACGCCTCGTCCGAACTGGACATCGCCTTTCCCGATCTCGGCGGCAAGCCGCATTTCCTGAACGAATGGAAAGGCAAGGTTCTGATCGTCAATTTCTGGGCGAGCTGGTGCGCGCCCTGCATGGAGGAAATGCCGGAGTTTTTCATGCTGCAAAACGAGCTGCGGCCCAAGGGCGTGCAATTCATCGGCATTCTGGTCGATGACGAAGTTGATGTGGCCCAGGAGTTTCTCAAAGCCATGGCCGTCAATTATCCGATTCTGAACGGCAATATCGGCGGCCGACAACTGGCCTCCCAACTGGGCAACAAAGCGGAGGTTCTGCCCTACACGGTGGTCTACGACACCGCCGGCCAGCGGGTTCATACCGAAATTGGCCGGTTCACTCGCGACGAGGTGCTGGAGCGTGTCAAGCCCTTGCTCAAATGAGGCGGGGTTTGCCCGGCCAGGCCAGCCGGGTAGTCTTAAGGCTTCAAAACTCCAGCGGGTCGTCAAAACCGTCGTCCGCCTGCTTGTCTTCCGCGCGCGGGGCGCGGCTGGCCGGAGGCTTCGGCGCGGGCTTGGGCCTGGTTTGGGCCGGTTGGGCGGCGGGCCGGGATTTCGGCTCGTATTTCGGTTTCAGCGGAAGCACGGAGGACGCCGTCACTTGGAGGCTGGGGCGTGCCTCGTCGTCTTTCATGTAGACTTTCGGGCTTGCCTTGCCCTGGATGCTGAGGGCGTCGCCGCCGCTGAGCCGCAACAGCTCCGCCTGCGCGGCCTCGTCGAAGCAAATCACGTTTGCCCACACGGTCTGTCCGTCTTGTTCGACGCGCACGCTGCACGTGGCGTAGTGGCTGCCGTTCTGGCTGACGCGCGACACGGCGTCCTTGTGCAGGATGCCGGTCACTAAAACGTGGATGCTCATATCGTTTGCCGCTTGATGATGGGATATGGAGTGAGGGCTGGCAGCCGCCGCCGGGCCGCTTGCGCGGCGCCGACGGAGCATGGCCCGTGGACTGGGCGGGATTGAGCCCTTGGCGCTTGAAAACAAGCGCTCACGGATCGGGGGTGGCTTCCGGCGTGCCGGTGGTTTGTTTTGCCACGACGGGTTCCAGCACGGCGTCGGGCGTCAGCGCGGCATTGGTTTCTTTGGGCGCGGCAGGTTTTGACTTCGGCTTTGTTTTTTGCGAAGACTTGCCGGCGGCGTCGGACGCGTTTTCCAGGCCGCCCTGCTCGCCGCCGGACAGGCCTGCGACCACGACCGGCGGCTGCCCCCTGGACACGGTCACTGGCACGCCCAGCGCCGCCCAGCGGTACAGCCAGCCGGCGTCCTCGGGGGCGTTGGGCCAGCGCGCGTTGTGGTCTTTGGTGGCCATGTTGACGCAGCCGTGGCTGGCGGGATGGCCAAAGTTGTTGTGCCAAAAAGCGCCGTGGAAAGCGTAGTCCTTGTGGAAAAATTGCGTGTAGGGGACGTTTTCCACTTCATACCAGCCACGCTGGCCGCGGCCCACGTCGCTGCGCATGGTCTTGTGGGTGTAGCGGTCGTAAATGTAGAAATTGCCGGTCACGGTCGGGGTTTTCGCTTTGCCGGTGCTGACCTTGAAGCTGCGCACCACCTGGCCGTTTTCCACCGCGTCCACCCGCTGCGCGTCCAGGTAGACGAACAGCCGCCGATCCGAGCCGGTGCTGAAGCGGGTGGACAGCGGCTTTTCCAAAGCGCCACCGCGCACGCTTTTGAGGGTTTGCGGCGCGATGTTGACTTCGATGGTGCTGGAGGCGGGCCATCCAGGCTGCGGCGTGAATTTCAGTTGGCGCGGCCCCTGCCAGTCCCAGCGGCCGGCCACGGCATTGCCGTCGGCGGTGCGCACCTGGACATTGCGGCCAGCGTCGGCGCGGTCGGCCAGCGCTTCGCTGAATTTCAATTGCAAAGGCAAAGCCAATCCCAGGTTGGCCAGGCCTTTGACGTTGGTTTCGGCGGTCAGGGGAGGGGCGGTCGTCAACTCCAGGCTCAACGGGGGCAGCGGCACGCCGGTCGCGGTTTGCCAGTTCAATTGCACCGGATAGGTTTTATCCGGGGCATAATCGCTGGCGACCAGCCGGATGGTCTGGCGGGTCTCGTCAGGCTGCGCCGTCAGCTTCAGTTCGCTGGCGGCGGCTTGCACATCGCCGACCGGCTGGTCGAAGCGCAGCGTTACCGACGCGTCCGGGGCCAGCATGCGCAACGTCGGCCCTTCGAGTTTCGGGGCTGCCACCGTCGTGAAGCTGAACTCGCGGGTTTCGCTTTGCTTGGGCCATTCGCGCTCCGCCGTCACTTTGACGGTGTAGCGTGTGCCGAAAGCCAAGGGTTGGTTGAAGACGACGCGGGCGAGGCCCGAGGCTTCGGCCAAAATTTTGCCGTCGCCGTCGCGCAGTTCGGCCTGGGTAATGAGCGCGCCCAAGCCCGCGGCCTCCAGCGTGATGGGGGTGCGCGGATCGACCTTTTCCTGGCCGTCCAAAGGCGGCAAGCTTATCCCGAAGGGTGCCAGCTGCTCGTCGAGAAAGGCGCTGGCCGGCGGCGCCAGCGTGATCGCCGCCCCTGCGATACTGGCCATCGCCAGCCAGCGGGACAGTTTTTTGGCTGCGCCAATAGGATTTGCGTTCGTCATCGCGATTCACCTCTCGCCCGCGTTGAGCGTCGATAATGTCCGGCGGGGGTGGATGCCGCCTCCGGGGTGGAATTGGATGGCCGGTCAAGCCGGCCGGCTAGAGCCTGCGTCGTTTTGCGTGGTTTAATTATTCTACTACACCGGGCTTTTTAGGGCCAAAGCCCTGGCGGTTTCGCAGGCGGTTTTCGCTGCAATGCCTGCGGGGGCTGGAATAATCGGCGGTGGCGATGTATCGTTTGTCAGTATTGTGGCCGCCTTGGCGACGGGATGGGCTGCGGAGGCCAGGATCTGGCCGGCCTGTGATGTTCGCCCGCCACTCAACATTCTCGACATTCACGCACCATGAAATCAAGCGCAAAAATTGTCCCACTCATCGCCTTGGCCGCGTGGCTGGCCGCTTGCGCCAGCCAAAAGCCGCAAGAGCCCGTCAAGGTTTCCGTCAAGTCCAACGCCCGCGCCAGCCATGCCATGAGCCCCCCGTCGATGCCCAAGCTGCCTGGCCAGTGGACTGTCGAAGACGTGCTTGAGGATTTCGGCGCTTACGCGGGGCGCAAGATGAGCCCTTATTTTGCCAAGGCCAAAGTGGCCTACCCGCCAAGGGAGGTCGTTTTGCTCGCGTTGAAAGAGGAGAAAAAGATGGAGGTCTGGGCCAGGGCCGACGGGGGTGGTTTCCGCTTCATCCGCGACTATGACATCCAGGCGGCCAGCGGCGGGGAGGGGCCCAAACTGCGCCAAGGCGACAGGCAAGTGCCCGAGGGGGTTTACCGGATCGTCGGCTTGAATCCCAACAGCCACTACCATTTGTCGATGAAGCTGAATTACCCCAACGAGTTCGACTTGTTCCACGCCGGGCAGGAAGGCCGCTACGATCCGGGTTCGGACATTTTCATCCATGGCAAGGCCGCCTCCATCGGCTGCCTGGCGATGGGCGACGAGACCATCGAGGAATTGTTTGTGCTGGCGGCGCAGGCGGGGAAGGAAAACGTGAAAGTCGTGATCGCGCCGCGCGATCCGCGCAAATCGCCTTTGCAACCGGCGGCGGACGGGCTGCCGGAGTGGACGCCGGAACTTTATGCCATGATCGACCGCGAGGTGCGGGCCTTGTCCCCGCCGGTCAGCTTGTCGAACAATGGGCACGCTCCCGGGCAGCCCGCCCGATAAGCGCTGAGCTTGCGCGCCGCCTGCCGGTTCAAAGGGAAAGGCCGACCCGCCTGCGGGCGTCCAGGCAATTTTCGCTGCCCAGCGTGAAATCGCGGCAGGTGCGCGGGCGATCCTCATATATGCCGCAAGCGTAAGCCTCGGTCGGCGTGTTTCCACCCGACAGCGCTGCGCAGCGGTTGCCTTCGCGGCGCAATTTGCGGTGGCCACCGCTGACCACCACCAGCTCCGGATGGCGCTTGTTCACCGGCTCGCGGCTGGTGATTTCCACCGCGTGGTAAGCCTCGCGGCAACAGGCGCCGCAGGTGAGGCAATCCAGCTCCTCGGCAGGCTCCCAGCGGGAACAGGCCCAGGCGTCGTCCGGCACGCGCAGTTCGGGCGCATGCCGACAATGCCGGACTCCGCGCTCGGAAAAGCCCCAGGCGCAGTCCGCGCAACCGTGGTCGGCGAAGTACCAGGCCACCGTGGCATGGCCGGCGGGATGCCGCCCGGGCGGCGTGGCCACCTCCGACCACAGCGAAGGCGTCGGTTCGAGCAGGGCGCCGTCCGCGCGGGCCGGCGTCCCCGTTTCGACCTGGGTTTCAGCGGTCATGCACCGGGGCGTCGCCGCCGCGATCACCGCGCTGGAGGCCAGCGCTTGTTTCAGCGGTGCCCAGCGCGGCAGCGAGGCCCGCCAGGCGGCCCGCCGGGCGGCGACGCAACTGCGCTCGCGCCTGCCCCCGGCTTCGGGCGGCGCGGCGAGCGGGTCGGCCGGCAGTGACCCCCAAAAGCTGACCCGGAAATCGGTGGTCGGGGCGAAGAAATCGCGCAGGCCCACGCTGCCCGCCAAATAAGCCTGCAAGCGCAGGCATGCGTGCTCCCGCCAGGGGTTCGCGCCGCCATTGTTGCCCAGCCCCCAGTCCTCCTGGCCCTCTCCGTCTTCCCCTTCGACCAGCGCATGGCACAGCTCGTGGAAAATCATTTGCGCCAGCGAGTCGTCCGGGTCGAGCATCTCGTCGGCGGCAATCAGAATCGTCCCGCGCCCGTTGGCGGAAGCGTAGGCGTTGGCGGTGCGCTCAACGCGGAAACCGACGCGCTCCGCGCAGGCGATCCAGACACGCGACAGCGGGTCTTCGTAACGGTGGGTGGGTTGGCGGAGGAAGTCGTTCATGGTGTTGGGGCGCTTGCGTTGGATTGGAGAAGGGCGTCGTTCCGGCGGGTGGGTTGTTTGGACGATCCAGTGGCCTTGTCTCGATCATAGCCAGTAAATGCCACAATTCCTATAAGTGCTTTACCGTATTGACAGGCGCTGCATTGTGTTGGCGGGCTGGGAGGATTGTGGCCGGTGCCGTTCCGACAAGGCGCGGCACCGTGGTGATGGGCGGAAGCAATGTGTTGTTAGATTGTTTTGGCGCTTGACAGGCCGCTTGGCCAAGGCGGGCATGCGGCCGGCAATCAGCCCTGCTTGGGTTCTTTATGCCACAGGCGGCTTAACCAAGAACTTTTAGGGGAGATTTTCTTGACGCCTTGCTGGATTAAAAAAGGCCCGTAAAGCTTGTCTTCTTCGAGAATATGGTGTTGCAGCCAGTTCTTTAAAAACAACAGCAGCTTGGTGTTGACGGTCACTTCACCGCTGCGCACTTTTTTCTGCAGATCCAACACTTGCAGTTTTAAATCATCATGGTGTTTGGTGTGTATTTCGGTGGCGGGGTAGTCAAAAATGCGGAATAGGCTTTCCTCCACGGCAAAATGGATGATGGTATACTCGACTAACTCGTGTAGGATTTCATCCAGTACTGTGAGTTCAGCCTTTTTGACGATGGTTTCGTCGTACAAGCGGTTGACCAGCTCCACAAGTATTTTGTGTTGAACATCAATCTCTTCAATGCCAACGCTTAATTCATCTGACCATTCGGCAAATTGTTTGCTACTCATGATACAATCCTCTTCGGTGTGGTTATTATGGGGAAGGCGAAATCTATCGGTGGATCACTGGTGCCGCACAGGCCGCACAAAATTACCACGAAGCACGCCGCAGGCCCAGGATTTTTACACGCAGCAATTATTATCCTATTGATTTATAATGAAAGATTGGGTGTTGTGCCAGGGTGCCGGGAGCCTGTCCCTGTGGCTGGGCGACTCGGGCCGGGCAATGCCTCCAGGTTTAAACTGTTATAGTCAATTGCTTTCATAACACTACTCGTCAAGGTGAGCCATGACCAAAATCGGCCTATTTTTCGGAACAGAAACCGGGACGACCCGGTTGATAGCCAAAAAGATTCACAAACTGCTGGGTGACGAGGCCGCGGCCAAACCCGTCAATGTCAACCGCGCGACGCCTGCCGAGTTTCTTCAGTATGACGCGCTCATTCTGGGGATTCCCAGCTATGGCGACGGGGCGCTGCCAGGCCGCGGCGCGGGTTGCATCGAAGCCAATTGGGAAGAATTTTTGCAGGGCCTGGGTGAAGTCGATCTTGCCGGCAAGCGCGTCGCCTTGTTCGGCCTGGGCGCCCAGGAACGGTATTCCGACCGCTTTGCCAGCTCCATGATCCAATTGTATCGGGTGTTGAAGGGGTACGGGGCGGAAATGGTCGGCGCTTGGAGCACCGAAGGCTACGAGTTCAAACACTCAGCGTCCATCGTCGACGGGCAGTTCGTCGGCTTGGTCATCGACCAGCGCACCCAGGGCATGTTGACCGATCAACGCATCCAGGCTTGGGTGGAGCAGATCAAGCCCTTGCTGGTCAAACAGTGAGGGCAAACGATTTTTGTTTGCCCGGTTCAAAATGCACAGCGACTCTTTGGCCCAGGAATGGGATTTGCTCACCGAATACGGCCATTTTTCAAAAATCGGCCAAGCGCGCTTGGCCGATTCTACGGCGCTGGCCTAGCAGTTGATGACCGCGATGGCGATAAAGAGTTCTCTGCGGAAGACAATCTCAGGAAGTGAAGCATCGACGCAGTTCACGGTGAACGAGGGCAGGGTGACTCGGACATCTTCCGCCGGGGCCGGGTCAATATAAGTTGCCAGCCAGAAATGCCGATCCCACAGGAAAGGGGGGCGCTTGCCCTCGAACTCATATGTGCCGCCCACCATGGGCTCGCGAATCGGCAGCATGTGCTTTTGAGTCTCGGCGTCGGCACTGTAGACATTGATGATAGGCGCGTCCACCGGGCTGATTTTCTCGATCAAACTCTCGCCTTTGCTCCGGCCCGGCCCCCAGGCGAATTCGACGCGGCCGCTTTGGAGCCGCACCACCTTGCCGGCCGGCACATCGAAGCGGATCTCGATATACTGGCGGCCGTCATAGCGGCTGATGTTGGCGGCGACTTGCACACCGCTGACGGCGAACTCGATGCCGGCGGGCAAGTGGCTGTTGATTGGGCAGGGGGAGTACACCAGTCGCCCGCCTGCGGCCTCGGGCACGTAGCGGTGCTGAGGGAATGGCACACAGCCTGCGCAACCCGCCAACACCAGGACAGGCAAGGCTCCGCGCGTAATCATCTTGCCCGCCCTGGCTAAACGCCCGTTTGTGAACGGCACAGGCTACCGGGAAATCAGCACTTCGCTAAATTGAATGACCGGCTCGATGTCAGTGTAGTTCGGCATGTCGCCTTGGAGGGCGGCGGCGTGGGGCGTGAAAGCGGCCACGAAGCTTTCCACCGAGTCGAACGAGAAATGGCACAAGGCGACATAGGCGGCTTCCGTCCCCGGCGCTCCGCCGCCGAGGCCGTGTTCCACCGAAACGCCTCTGAAGCCTGGATGGGTGCCCAGCAGTTCGATAGACATCGGCATGTGGGTTTCGATGTAATAGCGCAAATCGAAGCGCGAGCCTGGGTTGTTGGGGTATAGGATGCTGATTTTTATCATGGATGCCTCGTAAACAATGGGTAAGGATGCGGTGGGCGCGGCGAACCGCGTCAATCACAGAAGGCGTGAACGGTGCGGTTCGTTCCTCACCGCACCCTATGGCCCTATCCCATTAGATAAGGTTGGAATTTCAGGAAAGAGTGGCGCTTCTTTTGCAAGTTTACAAGCCAAAGTCATCATATTTCCAACCGACTGAAGACAATACTCAAGAGAATCTGGGGCAAGTTTATCTTCTTGGTTGGTGGCTTCAATCCACTCGGATATCGTTTTAAATGGGGAGCCTTTCGAGCGAGCCTCTTTTATTAAAAAGGGGTTGGATGGAATTGGAAAGTAGATTGATGGTAGGTTTTTTATGCGACTATCTTGAAGAAATCTCTTGACAATAAACTCCTTCCGTGTGGCTTGTCTGAGTGGTACATAGTGAATAGCTAAGTCTCGGTAAGCAGATAGTCTATTTAGCCAGCCTCTATTATCGTGTTTGTCGTTGGTTATTGCGTATAATTCGGTAGCTATGGAAGTATCTGTAATGTTAGATCCTTTCATTGCTTTTATCAGGGTACTCATTAATCGAATACGAGAATTTGAGTTGATATAGTTATTTAGTACAAAATTTGCGACAAATTCCGCTAAATACAGCGTTTTTATAATTGATTAGTTACCCATCATTATAGATACATAAGCAGTGATTGCATAAATTTGCTATACTGTAAATCATAAAATTAAAATCTTTTTTGTCCCAATGGACTGGGCAAGCC
>Ga0265327_10000452_pt1 | contig 73846 bp, 67 predicted proteins | sample 41621metaG_FD_202089 | JGI IMG/M metagenome (GOLD analysis project Ga0265327, IMG submission 202089) | Rhizosphere microbial communities from Carex aquatilis grown in University of Washington, Seatle, WA, United States - 4-16-21 metaG | ecosystem: Host-associated > Plants > Roots > Rhizosphere...
GTTTAGTTTTTGCAACTCATCATAGCGGACTGAGGCTGCTTCAAGATATTCGGCTTTTGTCATTTTATTGGGTTTTATAACCCAATTTACTAATTCTTTCCATTAGCGAAAATTTGAAATGCACCCATTTTCTATTTATCTTATCTATTTTATAAGTAGCTTCAACACCTTAAAATAATAATTAAGCTATATGAACAAGCTATTGAAACGTATTTGTATGCCCGTTGTTTTGTTACTGGCCACTGCTGTTAGCAGCCATGCGCAGCAGGATACTTCTGTGCCGCTGGTAGGCAGATGGGACATGAGTGTTAATATGAATGGTAAAGATTATCCCTCATGGCTGGAAGTAGAGGTATCAGGTGTTAAAACCCTGGTAGGCCGCTTTGTGGCTTCAGGCGGCAGTGCAAGGCCGGTAGCTAAAATTAATTTTAATGCTGCTGATGGCAAGTTCGATTTTTCTATTCCACCACAATGGGAATCAGGCGCTGATATGGTAATGAACGGCACACTGGCAAACGGCGCATTATCTGGTACTATATTAAGCAGCGGCGGTAAAACATTTACTTTTACTGCAGTACGCGCTCCAAAACTATACGCCACAGCCGAGCCGGCCTGGGGCGAACCTGTTAAGCTGCTTAAAGAAAACAGCCTTGACGGCTGGCATGCACAATCTGCCAATAACCAGTGGATAGTTAAAGACGGTGTGTTAACAAGTCCAAAATCTGGCTCAAACCTGATGACCGACCAAAAGTTTGGTGACTTTAAACTGCACATTGAATTTAAATACCCTGCCGGCAGCAACAGCGGCGTTTACCTGAGGGGCCGTTACGAAGTGCAGGTTGAGGACAGTAAGGGCAAGGAGCCATCATCGCATTTATTGGGCGGTGTGTACGGCTTTTTGGTGCCTAACCATTTACCCGCCAAAAGCGCCGGCGAATGGCAGAGTTACGACATAACCCTTGTAGGCAGAATGGTAACAGTAGCGTTAAACGGCGAGGAGATTATTACCAAACAAAATATACCTGGTATAACCGGTGGTGCGCTTGACAGCAAAGAAGGCGAACCGGGACCCATTTTTTTACAGGGCGATCACGGCCCTATTGAATACCGCAACATAACTATAACCCCGGCTAAGTAACCACAGCTGGTGAACATTATACAAAAGGCGTTGCTGTAATGGCAGCGCCTTTTTGCTTTAGCAGCAACGATTGCAGCTAATTTTTTCAATAATCGCTACTAAAAGCCTGCCCGTTCCGTTAACTTTGCACGAATTTGTTCCGCCGGTGCGGAACACAACTTCAATTGTTTTGCAATGGACATACAAGAAATATTGCTGCAGGATGTGGTAATAAAGTTTGCCGGCGACAGTGGGGACGGCATGCAGCTTACAGGCCAGCAGTTTACAAATAACACGGCCCTTTTGGGTATTGACCTGGCTACTTTTCCCGACTTTCCTGCCGAGATACGTGCCCCGGTTGGTACGTTGCCGGGCGTTAGCGGTTTCCAGGTGCATTTTTCATCAAACAAAGTATATACCCCCGGCGACCTTTGCGATGTGCTGGTGGCTATGAACGCGGCTGCCCTTAAAGTAAACCTTAAAGGATTGAAAGCCGGTGGCAAAATAATTGCCAATATTGACGGCTTCGACGCAAAAAACCTGCGGTTGGCAAATTACGCCGATGGCGTGAACCCTTTGAATGATGGCAGCCTTGACAGCTACGAGGTAATAAAAATGGACGTTACCAAAATGACGCGCGAGGCATTAAAGGAGTTTCCTGAACTGGGGATGAAGGAGAAAGACCGCGCCAAAAACATGTTTGTACTGGGTTTTATTTACTGGATGTACGAACGCAGCCTTGACAATACCATTACATTTTTAAAAGATAAATTCGGCAAAAAAGATAGTATTCTGCAAAGCAATATAAAAGTGCTGCAGGCGGGTTATAATTATGGAGATACAACTGAAACTTTTACCACAAGGTATAAAGTTGCCAAAGCAAAACTGCCTGCAGGTGCATACCGCAGCATAATGGGCAACCAGGCGCTTGCCTATGGCCTTATTGCAGCGGGGCAAAAAAGTAATCTGCCTATATTTTTAGGCACGTACCCTATTACCCCAGCCTCAGACATATTACATGAGCTTAGCAGGCATAAAACTTTTGGTATACGCACCTTCCAGGCTGAAGACGAGATTGCAGGTATATCAGCCGCTATTGGTGCAGCTTATGGCGGCAGCCTGGGTGTAACCAGTACATCTGGCCCCGGTATGGCGTTAAAAGGCGAAGCAATGGGGCTTGCGGTTATGCTTGAGATTCCGTTGCTTATTATAAATGTGCAGCGCGGTGGTCCTTCAACCGGCCTGCCCACCAAAACGGAACAAAGCGATCTGTTGCAGGCCTACTATGGCCGCAACGGCGAATGCCCGATGCCTATAATTTCAGCCAGCACGCCAAGCGATTGTTTTAGTGCTGTGTTTGAAGCGGTGCGCATTGCGGTACAACACATGACGCCGGTTATATTTTTGAGCGACGGCTATATTGCCAACGGCGCTGAACCATGGAAGTTTCCCAAAGCAGATGAACTGCCTGAAATAAAGGTAAATTTTATAAAAGAGGTAAACAGCGATAAAGGGTTTATGCCTTACCTGCGCGATGAAAAACTGGTACGCTCATGGGCAGTGCCCGGTACGCCCGGGTTGGAGCACCGCATAGGCGGCCTTGAAAAGCAGGATATTACAGGCAATGTTAGCTACGACCCTGACAACCACCAGCACATGGTTAAAACAAGGCAGGCAAAGGTTGACAGGATTGCAGATTACATACCTGAACAGGCTCTTGACAGCGGGCCAACAAAAGGTAAAGTGTTGGTACTTGGCTGGGGCAGCACTTATGGCGTTATAAAAAGCTGTGTGCTTGAATTGCAGGCGCAGGGCCATGCAGTAAGCCATGCGCATTTACGCTATGTACGGCCCTTTCCTAAGAACCTGGGTGAGATACTAAAGAACTTTGATACCGTATTAATACCTGAAATAAACAACGGCCAACTGGTAAAAATAATACGCGACCAGTACTTTGTTGATGCCAAAGCATACAACAAAATAATGGGCATACCCATTACAAAGACAGAGCTGGTGATGGAGATAGGGAAGTATTTGATTTAGTTGACAGATGACGGTTGACAGAGTGCGAAAGCTGATCACCGATAGTAATGTTTGATGTGGTAACTGATACTACCTGATAAAACTGGTGAAAAACCTTACGGCTTTATAAGTTATGTAAATGGCGTTTATAAAACCAGCAGGGTTTCCCTCATCAGTTTTATCGGTATACATCAGCCTTCTTTTTATCAGGGATAAATAATTCCCACACCATTATTGAATTTTATCCTGTCGACCATCATCCAAAATCTGTCAACTTTCTTTCTACTTCTGTCAACCGTCAGCTGTCAACTATAAAAATTACCTTTGCGCTTTCTAAAACTTGCCTATGCACACAGCAGAAGATATTAAAAAATTAGTGGGCACTTATGCCGCACAGTTTGTACAACAGGATTCAGTAATAGGGCTTGGTACAGGCAGCACGGTGTATTGGCTGCTACAGGAGCTTGGCAACCGCGTTAAACAGGGGCTTAGGTTTACAGCAGTGCCAACCTCGTCTCAAACGCTGACCATAGGTAGGGAACTGGGCATTAATTTTACTGAACTGAACGAAGTTGACGAACTCTCCATAACTATTGATGGCGCTGACGAGGCTGATGGTGAACTGCAACTAATTAAAGGCGGCGGCGGGGCATTGCTGCATGAAAAAATGGTTGCCGCAGCCACAAAAAAACTGATCATTATTGCAGATCACACAAAAGTTGTAGAACAATTGGGTAAATTTCCGCTACCTGTGGAAGTAATTCCCTTTGGGTGGAAGCAGGTGCAAAAGCATATTGCCAAATTAGGCTGCGAAAAAATAGTACTGCGCAACCGCAATAACCAAACTTACATTACCGATTCGCATAACTATATCCTGGATTGTTATTTTGATAAAATAAAAAATGCAGCATCGTTAAATGCTGCATTACATAATATACCCGGTGTTGTAGAAACCGGGCTGTTTATAAATATGGCTTCTACTGTAATAGCCGGTTATCCTGATGGTAAAATAGTAACCCTGCCACAGTAATGTTTACTGTTTATATTATTACTCAATTGTACGCCTGCCGCCAATAAGCGATAACAGGAACAATATGATAAAAATAAAGAACAGGATTTTTGCTATGCCCGCAGCACCTGCTGCTATACCACCAAAACCAAATATCGCGGCTATAATAGCCACTACTAAAAATATTACTGTCCAGCGTAACATAGGTTTGCGTTTTAAAATGAATAATTTACGTTAGCAATTGTATAAAAACCATAAGCGTGCCAAAGTTGGGGTGATGTGTGTAACGGTTCATGGTTCATAGCTAATAGTTCATGGCAGGAAAGCCCATAGTCCATAGTGAGGAAGATGGCTTATTGTGGACTACTACCCACTGAGATATTGAAGGTGCAAAAATTCCCCGCCAAGGCAATGTGGAAAAAAATAGTTTGCCAAAACAGCGGACAAAAGCCCGTTTTTTATATTTATAAATAATAAATGCTCTTTGAAAATACGGGGTGTATTTTATTGACGATTTTGAGTGAAATGGGAAGCTGATTCGATTTATAGTTTTGATAATCAATTATTTGCAAACAAATTGGGCCTGCAAAACTTTCCTCCTCCAAAGGAGTCCTTCGGACTTTTTCCTCCCAAAAGTGGTGCCTTGGTGCATTTTGTTAAACGGGCAACTACAGGAACAATAAGGACTTTAAGGACCTTCGGGACAAAAGGGACTGCCAATACGTGAGACTGGAATCGGGAGCATTGGCCCGGGGCAAAACTGAATTGAATTTAAAAAACGAAAAAGTAATTGTTTCGGCCCAAAAAAATTATATATAATTTGTAATCAATAACTTATATGTAAAATGGCTTGCAAAACTTTCCCCCTTTTTCCTCCTTTTGGGCGCTCTTCTGATGCCATATGCACTTTAGTACACGTGAGTGACACAACAGGCGATGCCACGAAAACAGGATGCCCGGCTACATAAATATTTTAAAAAGTTATCTTTACAGCTATGCCTACCAAACAGGAACAATTACAAAAATTCAACGAGATATATAGCGGGTTAAACGAGCAGCAGCGTAAGGCGGTTAACACCATTGAAGGGCCTGTTATGGTTATTGCCGGGCCGGGCACGGGCAAAACACAAATACTAAGCGCACGCATAGGTAAAATATTATTAGATACGGATGCACTGCCCCAAAATATACTCTGCCTAACTTATACTGATGCCGGCGTGGTTGCTATGCGCAGGCGCCTGCTAAGCTTTATTGGGCCAGATGCGTACAAGGTAAACATTTACACTTTTCACGCCTTTTGTAACGATGTAATACAGGAAAACTTAAGCCTGTTTGAAAAGCTGTCGCTTGACGCTATCTCTGACCTGGAGAAGATGGATATGTACCGCCGGCTTATAGACAGCTTCCCTAAAAATCACCCGTTAAAACGCTATCGCGGCGATGTGTATTTTGAGATAAATAACCTGCAGCAATTGTTCAGCACCATGAAGCGTGAAGGATGGACGCCTTTGTTTATTAACCAAAAAATTGATGAATATTTAAAAAGCCTTCCTGAACGGGAAGGTTATGTTGCCAAACGCGCCACGGCCAGTTTTAAAAAGGGCGACCTGCGCACGGATAAAATTGAAGAAGAAACAGAAAAAATGGAAAAGCTGCGCGCAGCGGTAAACGAATTTGACCGCTTTCAGCAAATGATGCGTACTGCCAGCCGTTATGACTTTGATGATATGATAAACTGGGTGCTAAAAGCCTTTGAAGAAAACAAAAACCTGCTGGCACGTTACCAGGAAGAATACCTGTATATATTGGTTGACGAATACCAGGATACCAGCGGCACGCAAAACAGGCTGGTTGAGTTGCTGATAAATTACTGGGAAAAGCCCAACGTGTTTGTGGTGGGCGATGATGACCAGAGTGTGTACCGCTTCCAGGGCGCGAATGTGGAGAATATGCAGGAGTTTGCAACCCGCTACCAGGAAAGCCTGTTAACCGTGGTGCTTACTAATAACTATCGTTCTGTTCAACCCATATTAGATATTTCAAAAACATTGATAGACCGTAATAATGAACGGCTTGTAAAAAAAATAGAGGGCCTTAGCAAACACCTGCTGGCTTCAAAAACATTTGCTGATGTAGCACACCCGGTGCTAAAGGAATATGAAACCCAGCGGCAGGAAATGATAGGCATAACCCTTAGTGTACAAAAACTTATAGCACAGGGTGTTGAGCCAGGCAGGATAGCGGTTATTTATAAAGAGAACAAGTATGGCGAAGAACTAATGCAATACTTTAAGCAAAGGGGCATACCGGTTTACAGCAAACGCAGTTTAAATATATTGGATATACCGCTGGCACAAAAAGTAATATTACTGATGCGCTACCTGGCAAGTGAGCATGATATACCTTTTAGCGGTGATGAAATGCTGTTTGAAATTTTGCATTTTGACTGGTTTAATATTCCGGCTATTGAAGTGGCTAAACTTAGCATTGAAGTAGCGGAGAAAAATTTTAAAAGCGAACATACATCACTGCGCAGGCTGCTGGCTGAAAAAGCAAAACAACCTGTGAGGGACCTGTTTTCGCAGGGCATGAATACTTTTTTACAAAAAGCAAGCGCCGTTATTGAGCAACTGATTGAAGATGTTGCCAACGTGCCTTTACAAATACTGGTTGAACATATTGTGCGCAACGCTGGCTTGTTAACCTATATGATGCAAAACACTGAAAAGATATGGATGTTGCAGGTGCTTACCGGCTTTTTTGATTTTGTAAAAGAAGAAACGCACCGCGACCCGCGCCTAAGCTTACAGGAGTTTATTAATATTATTGATATAATGGAACACGAAGGCATAAAGTTGCCTTTGGCGCAGGTTAGCGGCAGTGAAAAAGGCGTTAACCTGTTAACCGCCCACGGCAGTAAGGGGCTTGAATTTGCAAGTATATTTTTTGCCGGCTGCAACTCATCTTTTTGGGAGAAAAAGAAAAACCCGTTTAGGGGGTATAAATTTCCCGACACTATTTTTTCATCGGCGGCAAGTGAAGGGGGAGATAGTGGTACAGAAGAGTTGCGCCGCCTGTTTTATGTTGCGTTAACAAGGGCAGAGCAACATTTGGAAATTAGTTACAGCCGGTTTAGAAATGATGGTAAAGAACTGGAACCATCGCTGTTTATTGCCGAAATACAGGAAGAGCACACTATGCCCGTGGAGAAAATAATTTTTGATGTTGAAGTATTGGCCGAGTTTCAAATGTTGCAGCTGCAGGAAATGGTTTCGCCGGAAATAGCTAAGGTTGAAGAAGAACTTGTAGACAGGTTGCTGGAAAAATTTGTAATGAATGTAACCGCGCTTAACAATTACCTTAAATGCCCGCTGGAGTTTTATTTTAAAAACCTTATTCGTATACCCTCTCCTAAAAACGAGGCGATGGAGTTTGGCAGTGCCGTGCACTATGCGCTTGAGCAGTTGTTTAAAAAAATGCGCGATAATAACGACCAGTTACCTACCGGCGAAGTGTTTGTGCAAGACTTTGAATGGTACATGAAACGCCACCGCGAAAGCTTTACAAAAGAGCAATACGACCGCAGGTTTGAGTATGGGCAGGAAGTGCTTAAAAATTATTATAATACCTACATAAACAGCTGGAACAAAATTGTAGCTATTGAGCGAAATATACGCAACGTAATTGTTGACGGTGTACCACTAAAAGGCAAGCTGGATAAACTGGAATTTGAAGGCAAGAACGTTAACTGTGTAGATTATAAAACGGGGGATGTTGACAAAGCTAAAGAAAAGCTAAGCCCGCCAAATGAAAAGAACCCCAACGGTGGTGACTATTGGCGGCAGGCGGTTTTTTATAAAATACTGGTGGATAACTACGAGGCCAAACAATGGAATATTGTAAGTACTGAATTTGACTTTATTGAGCCCGATAAAAAGAAGAAGTACCGTAAGGAAAAGGTGGTTATTCAGCCGCAGGATGTTACTACCGTTAAGCAGCAGATAAAAACCGTGTGGGAGAAAATACAGCAACGCGATTTTTACACGGGCTGCGGTAAACCAGACTGCCATTGGTGCAACTTTGTTAAAACCAACAGCCTGGCAATAACCCTGCATGAAGTGGAGGAGACCGAGGCAGAAACCGGTGATTAAAATGTTTTGTAATAGCAGATAGAGCGGGTTAATCAATAAAATCCCGTTAATCGCTGGTTACCCTGGTTGTTTTAACTGATTGTACAGAAAGTAAACCAAATAAAGCTATTATGTTTGCAGGCGTTGTTAAATATTGCACATGCTTAAGTTAAGATCATCTGCTTTTTTATTATTCGGGCTAATCGCTGTAATACTAACTGCCGGGGGTTCCGGCTGCGCCAACATTATTCCCCCAACCGGCGGCCCCAGGGATTCGTTACCACCGGTGTTGGTTATGGCACTACCCAAAGATTCCATGCTTAACTTCAATGCAAAAAAGATCATTCTTACGTTTAATGAATATGTGCAGCTTGACAATAACATGAACGATAACCTTGTAGTGTCGCCCTACCCTGAAAACAACCCCATTGTTGAAAGTAAGTTGCGTACCGTGTCGGTGGTGCTGAGAGATTCGTTAAAACCAAACACCACTTACTCAATAAACTTTGGCAAAGGCGTTAAAGATGTTAATGAGGGCAATGTAGCCAAAAACCTTACTTATGTTTTTTCAACCGGCAACCATATTGATAACGGCACACTATCTGGCAAGGTAATCATTGCCGAAACCGGCAAAAAAGACACCACACTGTTGGCGGTACTGCACAATAACCTAAACGATACTTCTATACGTAAAAATAACCCCACGTATATAACCAGGCTTGACAGTGCAGGCAATTTTAAGTTTCGTTACTTAGCGCCCGGCACCTATAACGTGTTTGTGTTGCCCAATGAGTATTCAAAAAAATATGACGACAGTACCAAGATGTTTGCTTTTCTTGAGGCGCCCGTTACGGTTGACAGCACATCGCAGTTTGTTAAGCTGCTTGCCTACAGGGAAGTAAAGCCGTCTGAAAAAAAGCAAGCTGCAACACAGCCAAAAGATAAAAAGAAACCGGCAAAAGATACTGTTGCATTAAAGTTAACAACCGGCTTAAGCAACGGCCCGCAGGACCTGCTGTCACCCCTTACCATAACACTTTCTGCCAGGGCAATAGCTTTTGATTCATCAAGGGTGATATTAGCAGACACCAATTTTGTTCCCCGTAAAGGTGTAAGCTTTTCTGCTGACACCTCTTTTGTAAGTTACAGCCTGCACTACAGGTGGCAGGAGAATACCCCTTACAAACTCATAATTTTAAGAGACGCATTCAGGGATTCTTTGGGTACAACAATTGCCAAAAATGACACTATTACATTTAAAACAAGAAGAGAATCGGAATATGGCAGTATACGCCTGCACTTTGTTGGTTTAAACCTAAGCAGGAACCCGGTGCTGTTATTAATGCAGGCTGATAAAATTGCATCATCAATCCCGTTAACTACTAATGAATGGTACCAGGCGCTGTACAAACCGGGCGATTACCAGATAAATATTTTATACGATACCAATAAAAATGGTGTTTGGGACCATGGCAGTTACAAGAACAAGCTACAGCCGGAGCAGGTGGATATTATACCGCGCCCGCTTAAGATAAAAGCTAATTATGATAATGAGACAGATATTAATCTATAGCGTTAACATATAATAACAATCGCTAACTTCTCACGTTTGTCGTCTTGCATTACATCTTTCGGGTTGCATTACTTTAACGCGTTTTCCAATACAGGTACCAGCCTTGTGATCCACAAGGCATATTGTTTGGCCGAGGGGTGCAAGCCATCACCTGCAATAAGGGTAGGGTCTGTGGCGGCCAGCCTGCTTAGGTCAGTAATATTTACATAGGTAACGCCGTAAGCCAGTGTTATTTTGTTGTTGATGGCGTTGTAAGCATCTATTTCGTCATGTATCGTAACCGAACCCCCTCCGTAAGGTGTTACGCTATAGTCAGGTATAGAAAGCACAAATACCCTGTTTTTATGATTGCCGGCTAAAGCAATGGCAGTATCTAACAGGCGGGTAAACCTGGCGGGGTATTCACTTATAGGGTATTGCCGGTATTGGTCGTTAACACCAATAAGTAATGTTACTATTCCAAAAGGCCCCTGTGGTTTTTGGGCCTCAATGGCATTTTGAAGGTCGGTTGTTGTCCAGCCGGTGGTGGCAATATACCGTGGCGCTACTAGATGTATGCCTGCTTTTTGCAAAGCTGCCACTGTTTGCGCCGGAAAGCGATCGCTTTCAGCAACAGATTGCCCTATGGTATAACTGTCGCCCAACGCAAGGTATGTAAGTTGCGTAGTGTCATCAGGCGTTGTTGTATGCCGGGTTGTATCTGGTTGTGTCATTGCGGCGTGGCTAACTTTAGTGCAGGCAATATTACTAATACCCATTAGTATTATCAGCCATAAAAAGCAAATAAATGGTTTGTTCCACCGTTTCATACTTATTATTTACGAATAAACGCGCGGGAATGTTTTTAATTAAGTGCGGCAAATTTGTTAAACACCTATTTTTGTAACCCTTTTTACCATTTAAAACCAATTTGCTATGGCTGAGAAAATTAAAGTAGCTAACCCGGTAGTTGAGTTAGACGGCGATGAAATGACCCGCATAATATGGAAATTTATTAAGGAAAAGCTTATTCTGCCCTATATAGATGTTGACCTTAAATATTATGACCTGGGTATTGAGTACCGCGACGAAACCAACGACCAGGTTACCATTGATGCAGCCAATGCCATAAAACAACATGGCGTAGGTGTTAAATGCGCTACCATTACGCCTGATGAAGCCCGCGTAAAGGAATTTAACCTTAAGCAAATGTGGAAGAGCCCTAACGGCACCATTCGTAATATATTGGATGGTACTGTTTTTCGTGAGCCTATTGTTTGCAGCAATGTGCCGCGCCTGGTACCTAACTGGACAGCCCCTATTTGCATAGGCCGCCACGCATTTGGCGACCAATACCGCGCTACTGACTTTATTACAAAAGGCAAAGGCAAGCTTACCATTAAGTTTGAAGGCGAGGATGGTACAAAACAGGAGTTTGAAGTGTTTAACTTTAAAGGCGATGGTGTTGCCCTTGCCATGTACAATACAGACGAAAGCATTAAAGGCTTTGCGCATGCCTGCTTTAACCAGGCGCTTATTAAAAAATGGCCTTTGTACCTATCTACAAAGAACACCATTCTTAAAAAATACGACGGCCGGTTTAAAGATATTTTTGAAGATATTTACCAGGAAAGCTATAAAGCCAAATTTGAAGAGGCCGGCATTACTTACGAACACCGCCTGATTGATGACATGGTTGCCAGCGCCCTTAAATGGAACGGCAATTTTGTATGGGCTTGTAAAAACTATGATGGCGATGTGCAGAGCGACACGGTGGCACAGGGCTTTGGCAGCCTTGGTTTAATGACCAGCACACTGGTTACACCTGACGGCACCGTAATGGAAGCAGAAGCAGCACACGGTACCGTTACACGCCACTACCGCGAGCACCAGAAAGGCAGGCCAACTTCAACCAATCCCATTGCATCTATTTTTGCATGGACAAGAGGTTTGGAGTTTCGCGGCAAGCTTGACGGCAACCAGGAACTGATTGATTTTTGCCATGCGTTGGAAGAAGTATGTGTTGAAACAGTTGAAAGCGGTAAAATGACCAAAGACCTTGCTATAACTATTAAACCAAAAGTTGAGCACGGCACAGATTACCTGTACACCGAGGAATTTTTGGATGCACTGGATGAGAATTTGAAGAAGAAGCTGGGGAAGTAGTTAACCGCCACGGTTCGTGTCTCACGAACCTTACTATATAAGCCTTGGAGGAACTAAAAACCTTCAAGGTTTTTTGTTAATAAGAAATGCCCTTATATGATTTCTACAAGAGATTTTTCTCATTTGCCATCTTGGCAAACCCTCAAAAATATTTGCAAGTCTGTTTCGGTGTTAGACGCGATTATTTCACAGGAGTGGGAATATCGCTATTATTCTTATAATTCAAAATGGGGTAATGACGAAGAATGTTTGCAAATGCGAAATGGATCAGGGGACGAGATGTTTATTTTATTTAAAAAAGGCGGCTGTGTGATTAGTGGCTTTGCCCATGAATACGATCAGCCGGAAAAATCAAAAGTTACAGCAGCGCTGCCTTCTAAATTTGATGAATTTATTTTTGGTGAACCAGTAGTAAGTATTGGAACGACATTTTGTCTTTGGACAAATGAGAGTGGTAAGTGGCAGGTTGGTCAAATTGAAAATTTTGATGACCACTCGGATGAGATGCTCAATATTTTTGACTGCAACCCCCAAACGTACATTAATTGGGCAACAGATTATTTTGAAGAATCTTATAAAGAAAGTGGAATTCCTTTTATAACAATTGAGAAAATATATAAAGGAGAAACCGTGACGAAAGCAATGGTTTTGTCAATCGTCAATGAACTGGAAGATTGGGTTCAATTGGAAAAGGATCTAAATGAAATAGGCTATCCTTTTAACTTTAACGACATTACGGGTGATATAGAAAAATAGCAGATGGAAATTTTGGTAGCCACCTGTACAATCTTTGAATTCCGCAAAAAAATCCCTGTTTTTGTTTGATAGGGCAGAGTAGTACGCTGTCGGTGAAAACACCAAACAGCGGCGGCGGAGAATTTACACTTACAAAAGGCCTTGAAGTTTTTACATCTTCAAGGCCTTTTTTGTATATTTTCAGGTATGCAAATCTCCTCATTATACAAAGCGTTCATGGCCCTTGCTGTTGTATCGGCGGCTAATTATACATATGCACAGGTGGCCGCCGGCAAAGTACAATGGATTCAACCAGACAATGCCAAAAGTCCGCCTGTATGGGGCATAAAAAACGGCATTGTGGTGGGGCTGTGGCCTGCTGCTATAGAGGGCACAAAACAAAATTATGATGGCGGGCCGCGTGGCCTGTTGCGTATCGGCTGCGAATATTTAGGCGTTACATACCATATTAATTATATAGCAGTAGAGCCATTGGTAAATGATGACATGGAATTTAGTGAAGTATCGCCATCCATAGTAGATGGCAAATGGGGCAAGTTTTTTTGGGCTGGTGATAGTTTAGGTGCAAGCCATTTTACGCCTTATGCAAATACGCGCGGTGCTATTACCCACCCGGATAGCCTGCACCCGGAAACAGAGCAGCTTAGCTTGTACATTTTTATGGAAAAGTTTTTAGATGGCGCGCACCCGTACTTAAAACTAAGCATACGCAGCGACAGGCCAGAGGAGTTGGGTATAGAAATATTTAATGAAGATAATAGTGTGCGCATGCAACGTTGCGCGCTAACAGCTACTATGGGCAATTACTCAAGATTGCGATTACTGTACCTGAAAGATAAAGTAGTAGACTCCCGGCAATTGTTTGCCGGTTATAACGATATTGAATTTGCTGAAAAAGAACCTTATATCGCCAATCAAATGCTTCGCACCAAAAAGGGGGACTATATTGTTGCAGCAGAAAGTAATGAAGACTTTAATTCACTCGCTGCATGGCCGCAACAGCAGGCATATATGGCGCGGTGGGATTGGCGTTACCGGCCTTTTTACAAACTTACACAGTACTGGCGCACCGAAACAGCAGGTTCTGATTCATCACTGCAGGTAAGGGTAAACGGCAGGGCAAAATATTGGAGCGGCGGCAGTGAAGATAAAACTAAATACATTGATATTCCCGGTGGCCCTGCATTTGAAAACTTTGAATTGAGGGAAAATTACAGGCCCGGCCAAAAATTCTATTTTGGGCTTACACGTAAAACTGCAAAAGAATTGATTGAGGGGTTGTGACATTACAGGTGCAATAAATATGCAAGATTTTTATTTAATTTACTCTTAAAACCACCCATGCCATTTTACAAAAAATTTGGATGGACAATAGCCGGAGTTGTTTTAACACCTTTACTATTGTTTATTGCCGTCGCGCTTAGTGGTGAAGAAACCGGGAAGGGAACAAATATTGTCGCTCTTGAAGTTTTTCCTTTTGGTGTATTAACCAACTTAAAAAATGTTCCTGGATGGTTAGTTTATTTACAACTACCCTTTTACGGATTAATACTTGACCTTAGTAAAAATAAAAAAATAGCAGCGTTCATTATTTTGGCAACACATATTGCTGCCTTTGTTATAGCATTTAAAGCAACGGCTTAATAGAAAGATTTAGCTCTTTATTTCAACTTCATTTGTGCAAAATACGGATGGTCTGGATTGACTATCAATTCCTGCCTTTGCCGGTGAATAAGAACATCCATATCCTCTAAGGGTATAGCCCCTAATAATGGCTCGCTGCTGCCTGGTAAAACCATAGCACGGCAGGTGGTTGCTCTATTTTTAAACCTAAGCTCTACGCCGCTTACCACATCGCATTCTATTATTCTGCCGTCCGCGGTTTCGGCTTTCCTTTTCTCTGTAACAGGAAATTGTAATTGCTCCTGTATCACTTCATTTATACATAGCATAAGACAGCCGGCATCAACCAGCATATTTGTATGAATCCTTTTTATTTCATCTTCCCCAATAATATGCCTGCGCACATTTTCAAGATCGTATCCGTTTATCAACTCAACATCGGCATACCAATCCCATAATGGTTACAGTTTCTTCAAAAATACAATTTAATCCCTCAAATAAAAAACGCCGGAATCTTCAACTCCGGCGTTTTTCTTAATTACCTATTGACCCAATAACCTATGACTTTCCTTCTGTCTTACCGACTTCCGGTCTTTCGGACTTGCTTCCTATACATTAAACCTAAAATGCATTATATCGCCATCTTCCACTAAATAATCTTTACCCTGCACTGCAAGCTTACCCGCGTCGCGGCAGGCGGCCTCGCTGCCAAGCTTTACAAAGTCGGTGTATTTAATAACTTCCGCGCGAATAAAGCCTTTCTCAAAATCCGTATGTATTACGCCGGCAGCTTGCGGGGCAAGCATGCCTTTTGTAATGGTCCACGCCCTAACTTCCTGCACACCTGCGGTAAAGTAGGTAGCCAGGTTTAGTATGCGGTAGGTTGATTTTATTAGCCTTGCTGCGCCGCTTTCGTGCAGGCCAAGATCTTCTAAAAACATTTGCCTGTCGTCATAGCTTTCCATTACAGCTATTTCACTTTCTATCTCTGCGCTTACAAACAGTATCTCCGCATTTTCGTTCTTAACTGATTCTTTTAAAGCCTCGGTATGCTTGTTACCTTTTACCACGCTTTTTTCGTCAACATTACAAACGTAAATAACAGGCTTAATAGTAAGCAAAAACAGGTCGGCAATATGCTTTTCCCTGTCTTTGTCAGATACTTCAAAAGCCCTTGCATTTTTGCCTTGCTCCAAATGGACTTTCAGGTTCTGCAGTAATTCCAGGCCATGCAGCGCTTCTTTATCACCGCCGGTACGCGCCTGTTTCTCGCTTTTTGATATTTTCTTTTCTACGCTGTCAAGGTCTTTCAGTTGAAGCTCGGTATCAATAATTTCCTTGTCGCGCACAGGGTTAACACTGCCGTCAACATGTATCACGTTATCATCATCAAAACAGCGCAGCACATGTATAATGGCATCAGTAGCGCGTATGTTGCCCAAAAATTGGTTGCCCAGGCCCTCGCCTTTGCTGGCACCTTTTACCAGGCCCGCTATATCAACAATTTCCACCGTGGTGGGCACTACCTTGTTAGGTTTTACCAGTTTCTCCAGTTCAATAAGGCGCTCGTCAGGCACCGTAATTACGCCCACATTAGGCTCTATAGTACAAAACGGAAAATTTGCCGCTTGTGCTTTTGCGTTGCTTAGCGCGTTAAATAACGTTGATTTGCCCACGTTCGGTAATCCCACAATACCCGCTTGTAATGCCATTCGATTTTAGATTTTTAGATTTTCCCAAAGGGACTCCTTTGGAGCAGATTGCAGATTGAGCGGTATGCCCATTCCCAAATCGCGCGCAAAAGTAAGCATTCGGGGGATATGCATAAAAACTGAACGCAGATTAAGTAGATTTTCAGGGTTTATACAGGTATTCTAAAACCTGCCTTTCCCCCGTATATCCACTTATTCTGCGTTCAATTATTTTCAAATAGTTATCAGCATGCTGTTAACCGTCAACTTTTCCTTCTACAGTTTCACAAACTTCTTCGTTACCTTCTCTCCTGTTTTATTATTCATAACAGTAAAATAATAAATGCCGGCAGGCAGGGTTTTAATAAACACCTGCAGGTTTTGATTAGCCACAACTTTTTGCGATTGCATTGTTTTGCCATTATTGCCATATACAGTAACGGTAACAGCATCATTAGCAGCGGAAGAAACGTAGTAGTTCAGCACATCCCTCGCGGGGTTGGGGTACATAAGGTTAACATCCATTCCTGCTGTGCCTCCTGTACGTACCTGTAAGGTTTTGCTGGTGTAAATGTTGCCGTTTTTATCAACTTCCTGTATTTGATAAAAATACGTAGTGTTATTTTTTACATTAACATCAAGGTAATTGTATGTGCTAGCAGTACTTTGGTGTGCCGCGGCGACATTGCCGATAGTTTGCCATGCAGCGTTGTTACCCTCTTTACGCTGAACGTTAAAGTGCCCTGTGTTAAGCTCTTCTGCGGTGGTCCAGTTTAGCATTACCGCATTTTGTTTTACAAGGTTAGTGGTAAACGATGTAAAGCGCAGTGGCAGGGTATTGGCGCCGCCTGTAGCGTTAGCCAATACAAAATCACCGCCTGCCGGCAGAGTTGTTAAGGTAGACACAGTGATGCTGCCGCCAGGTGAGCCTGTGCCAACACCGCCAAGGTCTTTCCAAATGGGATTGTCTGAGCGCGCTATACGCAGGTTAACCGGGTCCTTTACACCATCTGTTGAATCATACCACATTTGCAGGTAGGCAGATGTAATTTTGCCTGCACTCGGCAACTTGCTTATGTTAACAAACCTAACGGTTGAAACCCTGTCAAGCGTTGCGGGCAAGGTTCGCTTAGCGGGTGCGGTATCACGTGATGATACCAGTACTTCCGTTTGCACTGCGCTGTCTTGCTGCAGTTTCAATACTATGGGTGAGTAGTGCCCGTTTTTTCCTATCGGTAATGTAAACGTAATCTTCGACTTGTCGTAAATAATACAAACAACATCGCCATCAATAAACCTTTTGGCATTTTGCCCGCTAAACCCAACACCATATTGGCTTACCAGTAAGTTGCCGGATACTATAACACGTCCCTCAACAAAATTTACGCCGCTAAAGCCTTCGTTTCCGGCAACAATTACATTTTTCGGATTATTTACAATCATCACGCTAAAATATCCAGGCCCGTTAATGGTTTGGGTAACTGGTCCTTCAAATGTAATGTCGGGCGAAACACCCCCTGCCGTATTTAACTCAGCTGCTCTATAGCTAATAGTAGAACCACCAAGCAATGTATCATTGGCCACATTGCCGGTTGCTGCAACTGCCAGCCTGCCTTTGCACAGCAAATCGGTACCTATGCCGTTCATTAGTACTAACCTGCCTTTAACAAGCAGCACAACGCCACTGTCAATAGTAATTTGATCAGCAAATACGGTATCAGCTATCTGTACACTGTCCCTTATTGTAATTGCGCCACTTGCGTTGCTTGGGGGTAAAAGAGCATTAACCCACGTAACGCCATTAAACATTTGCCAGGTGGTTGCTGCAGACCAGTTACCAATATTTTTGGTGCGGTAATCCCCTAAGGATTGCGCCTTCAGGCTATGTACACACATTATGGTAAGGAGAGCAATGAAAAGTAAATTTTTTTTCATGTATGCTATTTTGGCAAAAGTTACAAACATTTCTGCGGGTAAAACAATTAAAATAAAAAACGAATAGCCATAGCTTTACAGCTTATTAATGCACGATAATTTTTACTGGTACCAATTAAAAATTTCTGCTATATTTAATTGACTTTTAAATATTGGCAACGCTTAAAAAAGCATACAGCTTATGGCATTAAACATAGTGTGGATCGGGTTTTTTGTAATTGCTTTTGTAATTGCTGTTATTAAGTTTATTGCTTTTGGCGATACCAATATATTTAAGCTTTTGGTAGATGGTATTTTTGATTCAGCCAAATCATCGGTAATGGATGTTGCTTTTCCCTTAACAGGGGTGATGGTGTTTTTTTTGGGATTGATGAATATTGCAGAAAAGGCTGGTGCAATAAGATGGCTTGCAAGATTATTAAACCCATTTATGAAACGCCTTTTTCCCGAAGTGCCGGACGGCCACCCGGTAATGGGCGAAATGGTAATGAACTTTAGCGCCAATATGCTGGGGCTTGACAATGCGGCTACCCCATTTGGTTTAAAAGCCATGCAAAGCCTGCAGCAGCTTAACCCCGAAAAAGATACTGCCAGCAATGCACAAATTATGTTTGCAGGTTTGCATACCAGCGGGCTTGTGCTTATACCATTGTCAATTTTTGCATACCGGTTAAGTGCAGGCTCGCACGATGCAACAAGTGTTTTTATACCCTGCGTTGCAGGTACTGTAATTACCTCACTGGCAACTATTATTATTTTAAGTATTAAGCAAAGGCTTAAGTGGGACATGGTAATGATTGGCTGGATAGTTGGTATTGTTGGCGTTATTGCAGCGCTGCTTATATATGTTAACGGGTTGCCGCCAGACCAAAAAAGCCGTTTCAGCACAGTAGTTGGCAGCCTGTTTCTTTTAATAATTATAATCGGTATTATAATGGGTGGGGTTTATAAAAAAGTTTCTGTATTTGATACATTTATTGAAGGCGCTAAAACAGGTTTCGACATCATTCTAAAAATAATTCCTTACCTGGTTGCCATGCTGGTTGCCATAAGGGTGTTTAGAGATAGCGGCGCATTAGGTTATATTGTTGATGGCATAAGCCATGTGCTTATGGCAATGGGCGTGAATACCGATTTTGTACCGGCGCTGCCTACAGCCATGATGAAACCGTTTAGCGCCGCCGGCAGCCGCGCATTGATGCTGGATGTTATGAAGCCTGAGAATTATGGCCCGGATAGTTTTGTTGGTAAACTGGCCTGCACGTTTATGGGCAGTGCAGATACCACCTTTTACATTTTTGCGCTATACTTTGGCAGCGTTGGTATTAAAAAAGTACGCTATGCGGTATGGACGAGTATTGCCGCTGATATAATTGGCATAATCGCCGCCATAGTTATTGCCTATATTTTCTTTAAGCGGCCATAATTAAATGCAGACTTTGTTTCCGCATAATTTAAAAGCTTAATTTGTACAACAAACACGAGTTTATGAGAAGACTGCTGCCCACGCTGGGCATTATTGGCATTGCTGTAACCTCTGCCAGCGCACAGATTGCATATAACCCGCCAAAAACATCCGTGATACCCGTAACAGACACGCTGCACGGTGTATTGCTGACGGATAACTACCGCTGGCTTGAAGATAAAGCTGACCCCAAAGTAGTTGAATGGACAAAAGCACAGCATGACTATGGCATACAATACCTGGAAGCAACGCAGAAAAAGCACAGCGGCCTGCGGGAGGACATTGCAGCCTACATTGACCTTGACTATGAAGGCCCGCTTAACAGGGAAGGAAAACGCGTTTTTCAAAGTATAAAGCGCAAGGGCGATAAGCAGGGTAAGCTATACACCATTTTGGAGGGCAAAAAAATACTGATATGGGACCCTGTAACACTTGACACCAGCGGCAGCACAAGCACCAATGACATACAATACACTTACGATGGTGAAAGGGCAGCGATAAGTGTACAAAAAAGCGGCGCTGAAATAAATACCACTTATGTTATTGATACCAGGACAGGCAAAATTTTATACGCCCCAATTGAAAACATTTTTGGGTTTCAATGGACGAAAGACCAGCAGCACGCTTATTATACACTACGAACGCAGGAAGATGTAAACAAACAGCAGCCTTTAAAAACATACCTTATTAAAATTGGCGACCCGGTGGACAAGGCCGTGTTTTTTGGTACAACCAAAGATGCCAAGAACAGTTATTTTGTTTACGATAACCGTTATAGCGATGTTAGCTTTTATGGTGAAAGTGATTTTTACAGCAATACCTGTTACATACGCAAAACCGGCGCCATGGACGCGGGCAAGCTTGTTTACGAAAGTAAGAAGTCAAGGTCTTACCCTGAAGCTATTGGCGACAAGCTATACATTTTTACCAACGATAATGCGCCTAACTACAGGCTGATGGTGGCGGATAAAAATAACCCCGAATATAAAAACTGGAAAGTGCTGATACCAGAGGGCGAAACGGTAATGCAAAGCTACGCCGTTACAAAAACCGGTATTATTATACAGGATAAAAAAGACATACAAAGCAGGCTTACGCTGTATGATTTGAACGGCAGGAAAATAAAACAAATTGAACTACCCGAAACTGGTAATGTTGCCAGCGTTGGTTACGACAGGGAAGAAGACAGCGTATACATAACATTAAACACTTTTACTTCAACGCCTAAAACATTTGTTGCATCACCATCAAATTTTAAATGGCGGTTGTTTTACCAGCGGCTGTTACCTGTTGACATGAGCAATATTGTAGGGGAGATAAAATTTTACACCAGTAAAGACGGTACCAAAGTGCCTGCCTTTGTTATACACCGCAAAGACATAAAGCTTGATGGCAACAACCCTGTATTGCTTACCGCTTATGGCGGTTTTAACATTGGTATTGAACCGGGGTATGAAGGCTTTTATGCGCCTTTTATTAATCGTGGCGGTGTGGTGGTTGATGCAGGCATACGGGGCGGTGATGAATATGGCGAAAAATGGCACCAGGGTGGTATGCTTGCCAACAAGCAAAATTGCTTTGATGATTTTAACAGTTGTGCCGAATGGCTGATAAAAGAAAAATATACAACTTCGTCAAGGCTGGTAGCTATTGGCGGCAGCAACGGCGGTTTGTTGATGGGCGCTATTGCTACACAGCGGCCCGACCTGTACAAAGCCATTGTTTGCGAAGTGCCTTTGCTTGATATGCTTCGGTATCATAAATTTTTAATAGCACGGTATTGGATACCTGAATATGGCTCCTCGGAAAATGATGCTGATTTCAGGTGGCTGCTTAAATACTCGCCTTATCAAAATATACGTGTAGGTGTTAATGTGCCAACCATGCTGGTTACTGCCGGCGCCAACGACAGCCGTGTTGACCCGATGAATGCTAAAAAGTTTGTGGCTGCCCTGCAAAACAATATTGGCCAGGTTAGCCCTATATTACTGCATATGGACTATAACAGCGGGCATGGCAGCGGGCAAAGCACCGCTCAAAGCATTGATAACTGGACGTTTGTTTTTGAGTTTATTATGAACCAGGCAGGTATGTAACCTGTGTTACATGTGCCTTGCTTGCAGATAACAATATAATTGGCCGGTGGCTTATGCAAACTGCCGGCCAATTACATTATTGGGATCGATCAACGCCGCAAGTTTGATGATGGTGAAAAAGTGGTGTGCCTCGTGCAGCAAAAATAATTCAGTCCATCCTTCCATACTTAGCAATCCGTATACTGGGTGGCGCGCAGCGCCCTGTAACTGTTCTGCGGTAAAAGAGCCAAGACAGGCATTCAATATATCCCGGTCTGTATAAAAATCATGCATTAGCTGTGTAAACGGTTTGTTCTGCCATTCAAAAAAACCAGGGTCGTTGTCTGCCTTGTACGGCTGAAACAGTGGCGTACCGCCTGCTGTTATTAAAGCTGAACGCTCTTTAAAAATTTCATGGTAACGCGCAAGGTGTGCAAGGTTCTCAAAAATGCTCCATTTGTCGGCCAGCGGCTTGCTTTTTATTTGTTCTTCGGTAAGCCCTTGTATTGATATGTCCAGCGATGCAGGCTGGTATTGCAGCCTTTGTAACAATGCGGTTTTCATTCAATAAAGTTATACAATTTGCAATTATCGCTGTTGTAATGCCTCTAGCTGCGTAATGTACCGCCTGCAAATAATTAGCGGAACGATGCCAATAACACCAAAGCTGCAATCAATTAAAATATGTTGCGGGGGTATACCGCGTATAGGCCCGCAAATAAAGGCCAGTGGTATAATGGCTACACAGCAAAACATACCCCAGCTAACTATAAACTTGTTACGCACGGGGTTTTTATATACACCATAAAACAGGCATGCAATAATAAGGTGGGCAAAAGCCAGCCAGTCGTAACCATAAAACAAAAACGGGTAGCGCTGCTGTATATCAGCAACGGCATTATACACCTGGTTAAGCCATGTGCTTATAAAACCATCGCCGTTCATTATGCTAAATTGCTTTAGCCAGTGCAGCTCAGTGTAAACAGGAAAGGCAGTAATGCCGCTTAGTGCAAGCATAACCATAAAGAACACCACAAGTGCCCTTATTTTTTTAAGTAATTTAGGTTGCATAGTTTGGGTTGTTTATTTTTTTATCCGATGGTCGTTTTTGGCAATAAAATCATCCCATCCCTTAAAGCCTTTCTCCGCCTTTGCCAGCGGCGAAGAAGTTTGGTAATGGTGGCACAAAGCTACTGCAAGTGCATCAGTTGCGTCAAAATATTGCGGTTTTTCCTGTAAGCTTAAAATACGCTGCAGCATTTTCCACACCTGTTCTTTATCAGCATTGCCATTGCCGGTTATTGACTGCTTTATTTTTTTTGGCGAATATTCGGTAACGCTTATTGAATAGTGCATAGCCGCTGCAATAGCAACACCCTGGGCCCTGCCAAGCTTAAGCATGCTTTGCACGTTCTTGCCAAAAAAGGGCGCTTCAATGGCAAAGGTGGTTGGTTTGTGTTTGGTAATAAGCTCGCATACCTTTGTGTGCACCATTTGCAGCCGTTCGTAAGGGTCTTTTTTGCCTGCCAGCTTTAGTACATCCATGTTAATAACGCTTACATTGCTACCTTCTACATTTATTAATGCATAACCCATTACTACTGTGCCGGGGTCTATGCCCAATATTATTTCTGCCTGCTGCTTTATCACTTTGTGAAAGTAGCAATTTGTATGATTGTATGTATAAAGTAAAAGCCATACATACAAAATGTGTGTTTTTACCGTAGGTTTGATGAAAATTCTTTTTGATAAAACGCCGGTACAAAATATTATTGAATTATGTTGTAGGGCCTGTGCTGTTTATTGTACTCTGTTTTACTATTTATCGCAAAATAACCAACCATACCACCCTGCAGCAAACAAAGCAGCTTTGGCAGCAGGCATTCTCACAACAAAACAAACCCTACATAATTGCCCTTTTTATTTTAATGTGCATTAACTGGGCTATTGAAAGCCGCAAATGGCAGATACTGGTAAAAACAGTGCAACACATAAGCTATTTTACGGCGGTAAAAGGGGTGCTCTCCGGTTTGTCTTTCTCATTATTTGCGCCTAATGGTATTGGCGATTACTTTGGCAGGATAGTATATATGAAAGAAGGCAACCGCCTTCGGTCAATCGCCTTAACCTTTGTTGGCAGCATAAGCCAGATACTGGTAACTTTTGTGGCCGGGCTGGTGGGGTTAGTGTATTTGCAAAACACTGCATGGCAGGCATTGCCACAGGCGCAGGGCTTTACGGGCTTTTGGGTAACAGCCATGATATATATGATTGCCATGACAACGGCTGTTGTGGCCTTTATTTATTACAGGTTGTCGTGGCTTACAACATTAGTTGAGAAAATACCGTTTGTATACAAGTATAAATTTTTAATTGAAAGCCTTGAAGGCTTTCACTGGAAAGAATTAACCAGAATTTTAGCGCTGTCCGTTATAAGATTTGTTGTATTTATTGTGCAATATTTGTTAATGCTGCATATATTTAATGTGCAGATGCATTGGTTTGATGCCGTTTGTACCACCAGCGTATTGTTTTTGGTGCTGGCTGTTTTGCCAACCATACCGGTTGCAGACCTTGGCATACGGGGCGAAACCGGCATACAGCTTTTTGGTATTTTGAGTAAAAACACGGGCGGCATAGTTTTTACCGCGGCAGGCATTTGGTTGTTAAATATTATTATACCGGCAATAGTGGGCAGCATATTTGTATTAAGTATTAAAATATTCAGAAACAGGTAACGTGAAGAGAATAGTAACCCTTTGCATTTGTTTTATATTTTGCATAAAGCTTTCAGCAGGCGATGAGTTTTGCGGTATTCGCAATACTGCTTTTCAGCAGGGTGAAAATATTACTTTTAATATTTTTTATTCGGTGGTAGGTATATATGTTAACGCAGGCACGGCAAGCTTTACCACTACCCTTGAAAAATTAAACAACAGAACTGTTTACCACGTAGTAGGCGATGGTAAGTCAAATTCAAATTACGACTGGATATTTAAAGTACGTGACCGCTATGAAACCTACTTTGATACCGCCAACCTGCAACCGCTTAAGTTTGTACGCAACATTAACGAAGGCGGTTATAAAAAATACCAGAATGTAAATTTTAACCCCGAGACAAACACCGCTATTACAAACGAAGGCGTTTTTAAAGTGCCGGGTTGTGTGCAGGACGTATTAAGCTCAGTATATTATGCACGCAACATTGACTTTAGTAAGTACAACATTAACGACCGCATACCTTTTAATATGTTTCTTGATAATGAGGTTTATAACCTTTATTTACGTTATTTAGGCAAAGAAACTATTAAAACAAAATACGGCAAGTTTCGCGCTATAAAGTTTAAACCGCTGCTTGTAAAAGGCACCCTGTTTAACGGTGGTGAGAAAATGACAGTGTGGGTTAGCGATGACGCCAACCATATTCCCCTTCGTATTGAAAGCCCTATTGTTGTGGGCACCGTTAAAATAGATATGATGCAATACAGTAACCTGCGCTACCCGCTTAGCTCAATGGTTAGTTTTAGCAAGTAGAGTTTAGTTGATAGATTGCCTGGCATGGAAATAGTTGCCCGGTAAAAGCATGAGTTAGTAATGGCCCAAACCATTTTACAAACCAATGGCGGCCGCTCCTTGCCATGAACTATTAACTATGAGCCATTAACTTTCTTAAATGTCGCTCAACCTAAACACATCCGCCTGCCTTATCCCTTTTTCGGTATGTTGTAATGTGCAGCATTCGTTAACTGCATCGTGTTCAAAAAACAAAGTATAGTTGTTGTCAACCGCTTCCTTTAGAAAAGATTTTTTCTCATTTAATGTTGTCAGCGGAAACATATCGTACCCCATTACATAAGGCAATGGTATATGAGCGACAGATGGCAGCAGGTCTGCCATATACACCAGGGTGTTACCGTTATAATTAATTTGGGGCAGCATCATCATATCGGTATGGCCGTTAACAAACCGGAGGGAGATATTATCAGTAAACTTTGTTGTGCCCAATACCCCTGTTTCCGGCAATCCGTCAACGGGTGTGTCAATAAACTTTAATTGCCCGCTGGTTGCTATAGGCAAAATATTTTCCTTTAAAAATGATGCTTTTTCCCTGTCGTTGGGTTGGGTGGCCCAGGCCCAGTGGCGAGTATTGCTCCAGTAAACAGCGTTCTTAAAAGTTGGCGCCAGGGCATCGCCATTACGTTCTATGGCGCCGCCGCAATGGTCAAAGTGCAGGTGGGTTAATATTACATCCGTAATATCATCTTTGCTAAACCCAAGCGTTCTTAAGGAACTACCAAGCGTATTTGTGCTGTTTAAATAATAATAGCTGAAAAATTTTGCGTCCTGTTTATTGCCGATGCCTGTGTCAATTAATATAAGCCTGTTGCCATCCTCAACAAGCAGTAGCCGCATGGCCCAGGTACAAAGGTTATTTTCATCAGCGGGCACCAGCTTGTTCCAAATAACCTTGGGCACTACGCCAAACATAGCACCACCGTCTAATTTAAAAAGTTCGGTATTAATGGTGTGGAGTTTCATTAGCAGTTAATTATAACTTATGATAAAACAGCCTTGCTTTGCGGGCTAGCTACAAAACTGTTTGATTTACTACGTACAAACATTAATAAAATAAGGCCAATAATAAAATACACCATTAATGCTAAAACAGAATTCCTCATACCGCCAAACACCTCGGCAACATAGCCAAAAGAAAGGGTGCCTATTACCGTACCTATTTTATCGCATACGTCATAAAAACTAAAGTATGAGGCAGTATCTTTTGTTTCTGGCAGTAGTTTTGAATAGGTTGATCTTGACATTGATTGTATACCACCCATTACCATACCAACGGCAAATGCAAGGCAGTAAAATTCATTAGGCGTTTTGGTAAAATAGGCGCCGATACATATACCTACCCAACAAATTACCAGCATGGCCAATGCGAAAATATTGTTAGTTGCTTTTGAAATGAGAGAGAAAAGATAAGCGCCCCCAATAGCAACCACCTGTATAATAAGGATGGTGACGATTAGCCCGGTATCCGGCATTTTAATTTCATCTGCGGCAAAATAAGTGGCCATATACATAACCGTTTGCACCCCCATATTGTAAAAGAAAAAACTGCGAAGAAACCTTTTTAGCATTGGCTGGCTGCTAAGCTGTCTCCAAACATCTTTTAGTTCGTAAAAACCGTTTACTAAAATGTTATGTTCCGGGTGCTGATCTGATGCTTTTGACGGAGGCAGCCTTTTGAAGGTAATTTGAGCAAAGCCAGCCCACCATAAACCTACTAATATAAAAGAAATTCGTGCAGGATAAGACTTACCAATCCAGCCAAATTTGTCATTTAACATAATGACTGCCAAACATAGTACCATTAATATAACGCTGCCAATATACCCCATAGCAAATCCTTTGGCGCTAATCCTGTCCTGGTCTTTTTCCTCAGCTATCTCCGGCAAATAAGCATTATAAAAAACTATGCTTCCGCAATAACCTATTGAGGCGATAATGGAAAGTGCCAGCCCAACCAAAACATTATCTTTTGTAAAGAAGAACATACCGGCGCAGGCGGCAGAACCCATGTAACAGAAAAACTTCATGAAAGACTTTTTGTTGCCTTTATAATCTGCTATGGAAGACAGCACAGGCGACAAAATGGCTATTACAAGAAATGATAAAGCAATGGCATAAGAAGCAAGTGGAGTCCTGTCAAAATTTCGCCCTAAAATATTTATATGTTCCGGTGCGTTGGCCGTATAATACGCAGGAAAAATGGTAGATGTAATTACCAGGCTATAAGTACTATTAGCCCAGTCGTACATCGCCCACCCGTTAATTACTTTTTTTGAAGCAGTTTGCATGCTTTAGGATTAAGGATGAAAAATTAATGATTTAAAATTAAAAATGCCGCCAAAAAATTTTTGAAGCGGCACTTAACAATATCGTACAGGCTAATTACTTTACCAGGTTGCTAAAAATAAGAACCAGCATAGTTGCGCCAACAATTATTCTATACCAGCCAAACAGTTTAAAGCCATGTTTTTGCAGGTAGCCTATAAAAAACCTTACTGCTATTAAAGCAACAATAAATGAAACGATTGCGCCGATAATTAATGCTACCAAATTATCGTGGTTAAATAAGCTGCCCAGGTTTTCTTTACCCAAGATGTCTCCCATGTGCAGTTTAATTCCATCGGCCTGGTCTGCGGTTATGTTATGTGCTGCCAGGTAATTTGTCTTAGATGCGTCATAAAAACTTTTTACAGATGCAGCCAACATAGTAGGCACTGCCAGGAAGAATGAGAACTCCGCCGCAAGCTGCCTGGTAAGTTTTTGGCTCATACCGCCGATAATAGTAGCAGCACTGCGGCTTAAGCCAGGCAGCACAATTGACAATACCTGGAAACAGCCAACAACAAAAGCCCGCGGGTAGGTTATATCCCTTTCCTCGTTTATGGTATTATTGGTAAACATCTTATCAATAAACAGTAATATTATACCACCGCCAAGCATTACGCAGGCTATAAAAGTTAAGTTACCAAGCGACGCATCAATATGTTTTTTTAACAGTGCACCAAAAATTAAAGCAGGCACTATGGCAATGATCAATTTAATGTAAAAGCTGATATGTTTAAAGTTTATAAACTTCTTCCAGTAAATAACTACAACTGAAAGAATGGCTGCCAGTTGTATAACAACCTCAAACATGTCGCTGAAAGGTGTTTCGGTAACGCCTAAAAAAGGGTTGGCAAATTTTAAGTGTGCCGTGCTTGAAACAGGCAAAAATTCAGTTATACCTTCAACAATAGAAAGGATAATGGTTTGAAAAATGCTCATGCTGCCGGTTGGTTTTTATGTGTTACTTATTAGTTGAATAAACTGCTGCAATGTTAACACATTTACCCGTGGAAAAGTAATGTTTTAAGGATTCTAAGTGGCTGTTTTTCATCAATATTTCGGTTATTGATTAGGGTCATTTAGCCACGCGTCAAAATCTTCCTGTGTGTAGCCATGCCTGTCAACTGCTTCATTCACTTTTTTTTGAGGCCGGGTTAAAAAGAATTTGCCTATAAGGTCTTTAATCTCCAAAAGGTCTTCTTCACTCAAATTCATGCTTTACAACCTCAGCAATTCGCGTTGCAGAGGTGTAAATTTTGTAGATGGTTCCATTGCCTCAATCATACCCAAACATTTATGCTCTAAAATACTAAAAAAACTCAATCGATGGCTATGTCTACTTACCCGGGTCGTGCATCCACTCGTCAAAGTCATCTTTAGTACTGCCAAATTCTTCTATAAACTCATCTATATACCGCAGCCTGTCGTTAAATAAAAAATTATCTATCAGGCTTTTCATCGTCAACAGGTCTTCTTCTATTAGCGGCCTGTGGCAAACCTGTAATAGCTGCTGTTGCAATAGTTGCAATTTTGCCGGTGCTTCTTTCAACTCGTACATTGTTTAGCGCTTTTAGGGCGGCTAAAATAAAAAAAGCGGTGAGGTTATCACCGCTTTTATAGTAGCTTAATAAAATAGTAATATTATTCTGTTACCGCAACCTTTGGCTTTTTAAACAAGGCATATACTTCAACAAGCAGGCCCAGCACAATAAGTATGGGCGCTACGGTAATGCGGGTAGTACTGTAAACCAGGGTTTTATCAAAAGTATTTGGGTCAACATTTTTGCCGCCGCTCATTAATATCATTCCTAAGGCAATAATTGCTGCGCCGGCAGCCATCCATATATAGTTATCCTTAACAAACAGTGGCTCAAGCGGTTTAAGCTCCCTTTTTTTAATAACGGGCGCCGCCACCGGCCTTGGTGTCGGCTTTATTTCAGGTTTGTTTACAGGTTTATTAACTGCCATATTTTAAAATTAGAGGGTGCAATATAATATTTAATCAATACGGGGGCAAATTACGAAAAGTTCGTAGATAAAATAATAAAATTTAGCCAGATTTAACTGATTTTTCTAATTTACCTTGTTAAGTGGGCTAATAAAGGTCATCAAGCTTCATGCGCAGGTACTTCATAACGCTGCGGTGTGTGCTGAACAGGGATATAGTTACACCAATAACTATCATACCTGCAAACAGGTAAATGGTAAGCTGGGTGTTGTTAACCGCCTGTAACTCAGGCACAATACCTTCAAACCAGCGTATAAAAGCGGCCAGCAGCAAAATTGCTATCAGGGCGCTTATAAAGCCGTTAACTACGGCGCGCATGTCCATTGGGCGGGCAATAAAGCCGCGGGTAGCCCCCACCATTTGCATGGTTTTTATTAAAAAGCGGTTGCTGAACATGGCCAGCCTTATGGTATTGTCGATGCTTATAATTACAATAATGCAAAGTACTATACCAATTACCAGGCAGCCGATGCCAAATTTATTTATCCAGTTGTTTAGCGATGCGATGGCAGATTTTGTGTAGCCAATATCAGCTATAGTAGTAGGGTAACGCGCTATAATTGCCGACTTAATTTTTTCAATACTGTCGTTATTTACGTAGTCAGCCTTCAGGTGAAAGTCTATGCTTTCGGGCAATGGGTTTTCGTTGGGTAATGTTTTTTGCCAGTCTTCGTTACCATCTTTCAGCCAGTTTTGCTTGGCTTTTTCTTTGTCGGTAAACTCAACGTTGTGCGCGTATGGCTGTGCAGCAATATAATCCTGTAACGCTTTAATACTGTCTTTACTGCTGGCCGGGCTAATAAAAGCGTTTAGTGCCACATTGTTTTCCTTCACCATATTGCCGCCCTGCCTTACCACAATTAAAAAAAGCCAGCCGGTAAAACCTAAAATAAACAGTACAATGGTTACGCCAATAATGCTGTACGTATAATTTGCTTTACCACGCCTTAAAGATTTTACCGATTTAACCATGTATTATTGTTTAATAGGTTGTAAACAGGGCAAATTTAGGTTATTCGCTTACATTTGCAACACTCTAAACGCTTTGTTTTAGCGGTTAGTATGGCTTTGCCGGTAAAAGTTTTGTTAACCGGCAACAGTGCAAAGCCAGGCTTCTCTTGTGTCACTCACTTGTACTCCTGTACATTATGCGGCTAATCAACAGAAAATGGCAACAAAAACACAAAACATAAAACTAAGAACACGAATAGAACGGACATGGAATACAATTTTAGGGAAATAGAGAAAAAGTGGCAGCAACGCTGGAAAGATACCCAGGCCTATAAGGTTAGCAACAACAGCGATAAACCCAAGTATTATGTGCTGGATATGTTTCCCTACCCCAGCGGCGTAGGGCTGCATGTGGGCCACCCATTAGGGTTTATAGCCAGCGATATATTTGCCCGCTTTAAAAGGTTAAAAGGTTATAATGTGTTACACCCCATGGGGTATGATGCATTTGGCCTGCCCGCTGAGCAATTTGCTATTGAGCATGGCATACACCCCGCAGTATCAACCGCGCAGAACATTAATAACTTTCGCCAGCAGCTTGATAATATTGGCTTTTGCTTTGATTGGGACAGGGAGGTGAACACCAGCGAACCCGGTTATTATAAATGGACACAGTGGATTTTTTTACAACTTTTTAAAAGCTTTTATAACAAACAAACCAATAAGGCAGAAAGCATTGATGTATTGGTTGCCAGCTTTGAGAAAGAGGGTAACAGCGTACACCTCTTCCCCTCATCAGCCAACTATAGCATTACAAGCTTTACCGCGGGTGACTGGAAAAACTTTAGCGAAGCGCAGCAACAGGATATTTTAATGAACTACCGCCTTGCTTACTGCGGCGTTGGTGAGGTAAACTGGTGCGAGGCACTGGGCACTGTGTTGGCCAATGACGAAGTGGTTAACGGCGTAAGCGAGCGTGGCGGCTACCCCGTGGTAAAAAAGAAACTACGCCAGTGGTACCTGCGTATAACCGAATATGCTGACCGCCTGTTGCAGGGGCTGGAAACGGTAGAGTTTAGTGATGCCATGAAAGAGATGCAGGGCAACTGGATTGGCAAGAGCAGCGGAGCGGAGATAACATTTGAAATCGCCGGGCAGGAGCAGGAACTTAAAGTTTATACTACAAGACCTGACACCATCTTCGGTGTTGATTTTATGGTTGTGGCGCCTGAATTGGATTGGATTTCATCTGTAGTAAGTAATGAACAGCAAAAAGCAGTTGAAGACTACATTACCTACGTTAAAAGCCGCAGTGACCGCGAGCGCCAGGCAGAGAAAAAAATTAGCGGCTGTTTTACCGGTGCGTATGCTATAAACCCATTTGACGGCAAACAAATACCCATTTGGATAAGCGAATACGTATTGGCTGGCTATGGCACCGGCGCTATTATGGCCGTGCCTTGCGGCGATGAGCGCGACTTTAAGTTTGCCAGGCATTTTAATATCCCTATTACCAATATTATCGGTAAGTACTTTGATGGCGAAGAAGCCAATGCTACCAAAGATGCTGTGCTGGAAAACAGCGGCTTTTTAAATGGCACGCCCATGCGCAAGGCTATTGACATAGTGTGTGAGAAAATTGAAGAAATGGGCATAGGTAAGCGCAAAACAAACTTCCGTATGCGCGATGCGGCCTTTAGCCGCCAGCGCTACTGGGGTGAGCCATTCCCAATAAAATGGATTGATGGCATTGCCTACCCGCTGGATGAAAGTGAACTACCGTTAGAATTGCCGCATGTAGATAGCTACAAACCCGGGCCGGATGGTGAAGGGCCGCTGGCGAACCTGCCCGAATGGTACCTCATCCCCGACCCTTCTCCACAGGTTGAGAAGGGGGACGTGGAGAACCCGGAGGAGAATGAAGCGAAAGGTGCAGCCAATGTACCTAAATATAAAGTTTCAGCGCCAGTGCAATATGAGCTTGCGAAAGACATGCGAAAGGGGCATACTGAAGCCGAAAAATTATTATGGGAAGTTTTAAGGGATAGCCAAACAGGTGTAAAATTTAGAAGGCAGCACCCAGTTGATGCATATATAGTTGATTTTATTTCGCTGCAGGAAAAACTTGTGGTAGAGGTAGATGGTGATTATCATGAAACCAAAGAGCAAAAGCAATATGATGATAACCGAACCCATATATTAAATGAAATTGGTTTTAAAGTAATTCGATTTACAAATGATGAAGTACTTGAAAATGTTTACGCGGTAAAGGATAAAATAAAACAGATTGTAAAAGATAGAAAAATTAGCACGGGCACAAATATTCAGGGTGACCCATCCGCGTCACCCCTCTCCACCCGTGGAGAGGGGCAGGGGGTGAGGGAAACCAACACCATGCCGGGGTATGCTGGTTCTTCATGGTATTTTTTACGCTATATGGACCCGCATAACAACGAAGAATTTTGTAATCGTGCGGTAAGCGACTACTGGGGCCAGGTTGATCTATACATTGGCGGTACAGAGCATGCGGTAGGCCATTTGCTGTATAGCCGCATGTGGACAAAAGCCCTGTACGACTTAGGGCATATAGGCCATGATGAGCCTTATAGAAAGCTGGTAAACCAGGGAATGATACAGGGAAGCAGCAGGTTTGTGTACAGGGTTAATGTGAGTGGGAGATATATTGATTTAGCAAATTCGGATTTTGTAATTAATAACCTTTTTGTGTCTTATGGTATATATCAAAAAATAATTAATGACAAAAAAGAACGGCTGCTTCAATGGATTACTCCATATTTAGAAAATAAGGGATTTTCAATCAACAGTATTGTACTCTGCTTAAAAGAGAATATTAGTGACCATTTTAATCAACTGCATGTAGACGTTAATTTTGTTGATGGTGTTGAACTGAATATTGACGCCTTCAAAAAATGGAGAAACGGCGAATATGCCAATGCTGAATTTATTTACGAAGATGGATCCACGGCTCCCCTCTCCACCCGTGGAGAGGGGCTGGGGGTGAGGTATATCTGCGGTGTTGAAACAGAGAAAATGTCAAAGTCTAAATTCAACACGGTTAACCCTAATGACCTTGTTGACAAATATGGCGCAGATACCTTCCGCATGTACGAGATGTTCCTTGGTCCGGTTGAGCAAAGCAAACCCTGGGACACCAAAGGTATTGAAGGCGTGCACCGCTTTTTGCGCAAGCTGTGGCGTTTGTTTTTTGATGAAATGAAAGGTAAAGTTTGGATTGATGCCAAAGCCACGGATGCCGAGTTGAAAGTATTACACAAAACCATTAAAAAAATTGAAGAAGATACAGAACGGTTTTCTTTCAATACGGCTGTTAGTGCCTTTATGGTTTGCGTAAATGAGCTGGCTGATCTAAAGTGTTATAAAAAGGAAATATTAGAGCCACTGGTAATAATGCTTACGCCGTATGCGCCCCATATTTCTGAAGAATTATATGCAAGTTTACAAGTCTCCCCTAAGGGGGGAGATTTAGAGGGGTCCGCGTCTGTTTTAGATGCAGCCTACCCTGCGTTTAATGCATCGTACCTGGTGGAATCATCCAAAGAATACCCTGTTAGCATTAACGGTAAAATGCGCACTACCATAAAGCTGCCATTAGACCTGCCTAAAGAACAGGTAGAAGAAACAGTACTGGCCAACGAAATAGTTAAAAAATGGCTGGAGGGTAACCAACCCAAAAAAGTAATTTTTGTACAGGGCAAAATGGTGAATGTGGTAGTGTAGGACTTTGGTGACAGGGTAAGGAGTTTTTTCGCGGAGTTTCACAGAGCTTGACCGCTTTAGTAACGTTGAATATTTCGAAAACCTTGAAGGTCTTGGTTAGTTCCGTGAAACTCAGTGTTTATTAACTCCTGTATTTCCTCTGTGGTTAGATACTTCGCATTAATTTGTTCTTAAGTAAGCTATCTTACAATTCAATTGGTAACAAACCTTATTTTTGGGTTATGGCGCGGTTAGATGCAACCAAATGGGTAAATGATTATAGTGATATGCTGTACCGCTATGCGCTGCCGCGCGTAAACGACAGTGATGTAGCCAAAGATCTTGTGCAAGACACTTTTCTTGCTGCCTGGCGCAATCACGATAGCTTTAAAGGGGAGATATCAGAAAAAAACTGGTTGTTCACCATTTTAAAAAACAAAATTATCGACCACTACCGTAAGGCGTCTACACGTCTTACCGAAGGCTTGCCCGATGCCACAAGCGATCCGTATTTTGACCAGGAAGAGCACTGGACACAGCAAGCAGGGCCACAGGAATGGGGTATTGATTATAGCCAGCCTGTTGAAAAAAAGGAATTTTACGATATACTGAACAGGTGTAAGAAAAAGCTTAAAGACATACAGGGCGCTGTTTTTAGTATGAAATACCTTGATGGTATGGACAGCGAAGAAATTTGTAAGGAACTTAACATAACGGCGTCTAACTTTTGGGTTTTAATGCACCGCGCTAAGCTGGGCCTGCGTGCATGTCTTGAAAAAAACTGGGTTGGAAAATAAATTGTGTGTATGAAATTGCAGATAACTTGTAAACAGGCTACGGAATTTATAGTAAAACGCGATGAGGGAAAGCTTTCTCTTAAGAATCGCTGTTTGCTGTTGCTGCACCTGGGTATTTGTGGCTTTTGCAAGTTTTTTTCAAAACAAAGCAAATTTATAAGCGATAACAGCAAAAATATACACAGGCATGTTTCTGATACGCTTTCAGCAGAAGAAAAAGAGCAGATGATCGCCAATTTACAGCAGCAGTAATCGCCCCTCACATTCAACAAGTTCCATTCGCTTATCTTTGTAAAGCAATGGAAGATATACTACATATCATAAACGAATACCGATCGCTAAACCTGCACGGCGTTATAGACTATGATAAGTTTAACCATTTCTCCATTGTGCATCATTCCACTGTTATTGAAGGATCTACCCTTACTGAAAATGAAACACGCCTTTTACTGGAAGAAGGCCTTACACCAAAGGGTAAACCCTTGGTACATTCACTAATGGTTAAAGACCATTATACAGCATTACAATTTATTATTGGCGAAGCAAAAAAGGCTAAACGTTTAACAGCACAGTTTATTCAGCAGGTTAATGCTGCGGTTATGAAAAATACCGGCAATGTTTACAATACCAGTTTGGGAACCGTTGACTCTTCAAAAGGTGAATTTAGAAAAGGTAATGTTAGTGCAGGTGGCACTTACTTTATTAATTATGATAAAGTGCCTGCATATACCGATAGGTTGGTAAAGTCGCTGGTTGAAAAAATGGAAGTAACGCTAACAGAAACAGAACAAATAGAGCTTTCTTTTTCTGCACACTTTGATCTTGTTACCATTCACCCTTTTTATGATGGCAATGGCCGCACCAGCAGGTTATTGATGAATTACCTGCAACTGCTATATAACCTGCCTATGGCCATAGTATTTAAAGAAGATAAAGCCGATTATTATACCGCTTTGCAGGAAGCCCGCAAACAGGAAAGCCTTCAGCCTTTTTATGCTTTTATGTTTAGCCAGTATAAAAAGTATTTGTTGAACGAAATAAACATTTACAAAACATCGCTTGCCAAAGACGAAAGCAATAAAAAGGGCAATGGCTTTTCTGTGTTCTTTTAGCCGGTTTATTTATTTTATTATCTCTGCCTTATGTTCTAATTTCCGTTTGTATTCATCAAACTCCAATCTTTATTGCATGAGAAAATGTTTGCTATTATTTATTGCAGGTATTTGTTGCCTGCCCACATTGTTATACGCACAGCAGGAGTATGTTGACGCCAACATAATGCAGGAGATAAAAGATGAAGAAGCAAAACACAGCCAGATAGAATTTATAGCGCACAACCTTACTGATGTTTGCGGCCCCCGCCTTACCAATTCACCCGGTTACAGGCAGGCAGTAGCATGGAGTGTGCAAACACTTAAAAAATGGGGCCTTACAGCCGCGCCTGAAGCTTGGGGCGAATTTGGCAAAGGATGGAGCACTGAAGAAGCTGCCATAACAATGAAAAAGCCTTATTATGAAACAATAATAGCCTACCCCAAAGCATGGAGCGGCAGCACCAAAGGCCAGGTAGATGCGCCGGTAATAATACTTGACTATCTTGATTCAGCCAGTATAAAAAAGATGGGAAGCAAATTGGCAGGTAAAATAGTAATGGTAAGGTCTGCAAGCGCTGTATTGCGCGCCGCTGCAGGCACCAACGCTAAAAGGTACGCCGAGAATGAATTGAATACACTGCCCGACGACTATATGCTGGACCCCGCCATGCTGCAGTACTACATTAAAATTTTAGCTAAGGAGTATGACACCCAAAAATATTTGCAGTCTATGGGGGCAGTGGCTTTGCTGTCGTCAACAGGCAACAGCAGGGATGGTACTGTATATGTTGATGGCACACCGGCTTATGCAAAGGGTTATGATATGCCTTTGCCGGAGGTTGTTGTAAATGCAGAAGACTATTTAAAGATACAAAGACTGCTGGCTGATGAGAAGCAAGTGGAACTGGAAATGAATATTAAAAACAACTGGTACAGCGACGACCTGCAGGGGTATAATGTGGTGGGCGAAATACCCGGCGCAGATGCTGCGTTAAAAACACAGGTAGTTATGCTGGGCGGCCACCTTGATTCGTGGCACACGGGTACCGGCGCTACAGATAATGCAGCGGGGTGTATTGTAATGATGGAAGCCGTGCGTATTTTAAAATCGCTGGGTGTTGTACCAAGGCGCACAATACGCATTGCATTGTGGGGTGGGGAAGAGCAGGGTTTGCTTGGATCGTTCGGCTATGTAAAAAAGCATTATGGTAACCCGGCAGATATGAAGCTGATGCCTGCGCAAAAAGAGGTGTCAGTATATTTTAACCTTGATAATGGCTCTGGTAAAATACGTGGTGTATATGCACAGAACAACGATTCGGTTAAGGCAATCTTTAGTGAATGGCTAAAGCCGTTTGCTGATATGGGCGCAACAGGTGTTACCCGCAGCAATACAGGCTCAACAGACCACTTGTCGTTTGATGCAGTAGGCATACCGGCTTTCCAGTTTATACAAGACCCGCTGGAGTATGAAACAAGAACGCACCATAGTAACATGGATGTGTACGATCATTTATCAATTGACGACCTAAAGCAGGCAGCGCAGGTGGTTGCGGCTTTTATTTACAATGCTGCCATGCGTGACGGTATGATGCCGCGTAAGCCATTGCCAAAGCCAGGGCGTTTTATTTTTGATACTGACCTGCCTTTGTAAAAATGTGGTAAAGTGTGGGCTTTAAAACTCAAGCTCCATCTGGCTGGGCACAATATTAAAGCTGCGGCGGTGGTACTTGCATAAGCCATGCTCTTCAATAGCTTTACGGTGCTCTAAGGTGCCATAGCCTTTATTTTTATGCCAGTTATATTGGGGAAATTCATCGTGCAACTGGTTCATATAAGCATCGCGGTATGTTTTGGCAAGTATGCTGGCGGCCGCAATGCTGGCGTATATACCATCGCCCTGCACAATGCAATAATGCGGTATATTTTTGTAGGCAACAAAGCGGTTACCATCAATTAAAAGCGCAGCCGGTGTAACGGTTAATTCATCTAACGCTTTATGCATTGCTTTAAATGAGGCACGTAAAATATTAATGCTGTCAATCTCGTCATTATCAACCATACCCACAGCATAACAAACCGCTTTTTCTTCTATGTATAACCGCAGCTCTTCTCTTTTCTCAGCAGGTACCTGCTTACTGTCGTTTAAATCTTCGTGGTAAAACTTCGGCGGTAATATTACAGCAGCGGCAAACACCGGGCCTGCATAGCATCCGCGGCCGGCTTCATCGCAACCGGCTTCCACCTGTTTCTTTATGTAAAAATTTTTTAGCATACCGCAGCCTCAAAATTCAATATTCCGTTTCATTCAAACAAAAAACAGTTCATAACAATTATTCCACAATTACCTTTGCACACAAATTTGTTAAAGCAGGGTAATGAATAATCAAACAAAATATATACGTTTTACAAAGGTTATATTGGTTTTTGTTTTTTTGGTGATACTTGCAGGCAGCATTGTACGTGCAACACAAAGCGGTATGGGCTGCCCTGACTGGCCAACCTGCTTTGGCAATGTTATACCACCCACACAGTATAGCCAGGTTATATTTCAACCCAACCACGATTATAAAAAAGGACAGTTTATTATTTATAGCGACAGCCTGAAATATGCAGCGGAAAAATTTACCAGCGGTACTGAATACAACCCGGCAAACTGGCGCCAGTATGAAAAGCACAACTATGCAAAGTTTGAGGTGTACCAAACATGGATAGAGTATTGTAACCGCCTTTGCACAGGTGTATTGGGTTTTTTGTTATTGGCGCATGTAATATGGTCGTTCAGGAATTTTTATAAAACTAAAAAAAGCATTGTATGGCTATCAGCCAGCTTAATACTGCTGGTGGTATTTGAAGCCTGGCTTGGTAAGGTAGTGGTTGATACTAACCTGGGGCTTTCCCAGATATCTGCCCACTATCTTCCGGCGCTTGCAATGGCTGCGGTACCTGTAATTATTATTACAAAGCTTGAGGGTAAAATAAAAGTTAACCAGCAGGCGCTAAAGTGGGTTACTACTTTGGGCTTGCTTGCAACACTGGCCCAAATAATTATAGGCACAGGCGTGCGCGCTGAAATAGATAATATTGCCAAACTGCTAAATTACCAAAGCCGCGAAACATGGATAAACCAGTTAGGCAGCGTGTTTATGCTTCACCAAATATCGGGCATTGTATTAGCCGCCATATGTGTGTTTATTTTTTGGCAGGCAACAAAACATGCTGTTATTCAAAGGCTGGCTATTGGGCTATTGGCGGTAATACTGCTTAGTGTTGCTACAGGGCTTATAATGGCAAACCTGCATATACCGGCTGTTGTGCAACCGCTGCACCTTTTGTTATCATCCATACTTTTTATATTGTTGTTTGCATTACGTTTACGTATTGTATAAACGTTGTGCATAACAATGCCGTGCGTATATATATTTTGCAGTAACTTTTCTGCCAAATTGTTTATATGCAAACTTTTGTGAGCGATATATCGCGCAAAACCTACCCTTCAACTGAAAAAGTAACCGGCAAAGCTATAAGGCAATGCGTGCTTGATGAGATTAAAAAAGACCACCCGGAATTTAACGATGCAAGCAATATTTCGCTGGAAGAAATGAATATGTACCGTAACAGGTATATAAAGCTATCGCTTGAAAAAGAGATTGGCGTTATTACCTCGCTTGAGCAGCAGGTTATTGATACCATGCAGAACGACCAGTTACTTAGCGATAAACTTAATGATGATAAGAATGATAAATTATCGTACGGGCAAAAGCTGGCAGATAAGGTGGCTACCTTTGGGGGCAGCTGGCGGTTTATTATAATATTTGGCGTTTTTCTTACCTGCTGGATGATATTGAATATAGTGTTTCTTGCTTCAAAGGCATTTGATCCGTACCCTTTTATACTGCTTAATCTTATCCTCTCCTGTATAGCGGCCCTGCAGGCCCCCGTTATTATGATGAGCCAGAACAGGCAGGAAGAAAAAGACCGCGAACGGGCGAAGAATGATTACATGATAAACTTGAAATCTGAACTGGAAATAAGGCTGTTGCACGACAAACTTGACCACCTTATTGTTAACCAACAGGAAAAACTGATGGAAATACAGCAGATACAAATAGATATGATGAGCGATATTATTGAACACCTTGATAAAGGGCCGTTAAAAACAAGGGTGAAGGAAAATTAGTTGCGATAAATAATTATGTTTACAATAAGCGATTGGTTATTACGCTTGTTTTGTATAGCTGTTAATGCGCCATATAAACTACCTTGATGAAGAAATATTTGGTGGGTATTTTTTATTCGTTGCCTGTTCAGTTGCTGCTGTTGCACTTTCGCCGTTACCAGGTGCTGCTTATATTTTGGTATATATTATTTGCAACCATTAGCGGTAATTTTTTGCAAACCTATGGTGCAAACTCGCTTTACCTGGCGCCGGAATACCTAAACCGTGTTAACGCATTAAGCACAGCGGCAGTTGGCTTTTCAATAGCTATTTTTATTATGAGCTGGAATATAACCACGTTTATATTACATGCAAAGCATATAAAATTTTTAGCCACTACGGCACAGCCTTTTTTAAAGTATTGTATAAACAACGCGCTTATACCGTTTGCATTTGTTGTAACCTATTTGTTTTACGCTATACATTATGCAAGCAACCAGCAGTTATTGGGCACAGGGCAAATATTAATACTAACTGGCAGTTCGCTGCTGGGTTTTGCGCTATCAATAACCCTTGCATCCATATATTTTTATAATGCTGACCGCACCATTTACCGCGGCATGCAGGCAGTGATTACCAATGCCAACCTTAAGTATGAAAAAAAAGCAAGACGGCGGCGCCGCTTTAACACCGATGAAATACGTGTTGACTGGTTTTTAAGCGCCCGGCTGCATTTGCGCAAGCCCCGTATTGTAAGACACTATAGCCAGCAGTTTCTTGATTCTATTTTTAAAAGGCACCATATAGCTGCTGTACTAATTATACTGTTTGCTTTTTTATCCCTTATTACCATTGGATATTTTTCTGACAGCAGGGTTGTTCAATTTCCTGCGGCGGCAAGCATTACAGTATTTTTTGCCATACTTATTGCTGCGGCGGGTGCCGTTTCGCTTTTTTTACGCAGTTGGAGCATACCTGTTTTGGTGGTGGTTATTATACTGTTTAACTGGATGTACCGGCATAATATTATTGACCTGCGCAATAAAGCGTACGGGCTTAACTACATTAATACAACTGAAAGGCCGGTGTACGACCGTACAGGCATAACACAACTGGCAAGCCCTGAAAACATTGAGGCAGACAAAAACAACTATACCCAAATACTAAACCTGTGGAAGCAAAAACAGGATAGCGCCAAGCCGGTAATGTTTATTGTTGATGTTAGCGGCGGCGGCATACGCAGCGCAACGTTTACTATGAATGTACTACAGGCGCTTGACAGTGTTACCAATGGTAAATTTATGCAGCATACCGTTTTGATAAACGGTGCATCCGGCGGAATGCTTGGCGCTGCATATTTCAGGCAGTTGTATTGGGAAAAAGTGCAGGGGCATATAAAAAGCGTTACTGACAAAAAATATGTTGACGATATTTCCAGCGACTTGCTGAATCCCTTATTTAGTTCATTCGTGTCGAGAGACCTTGCAGGGCCGGTTAGAAAGTTGCGCACCGACGGCAATGTGTACCCCAAGGACCGCGGCTATGCATTTGAGCAAAAGCTGAATGACAATACCCACGGCATGCTTGATAAAAAGCTGGGGGATTATGCTGACGCGGAAAAACATGCCGTTATACCCGCCATTTTTTTTAATTCAACCATTAACCGCGACGGCAGGCAAATGGTAATAAGCACACAGCCGGTGCGGTTTTTAATGCCGCCTGCAAAAGATACCAGTACAAATGCAGTTGCCGACCCCGATGCTGTTGACTTTGTGTCTTTCTTTAACAAGCAAAACCCTTACAACCTGCACATTCTTTCTGCGTTAAGAATGAACGCCACGTTCCCTTATGTATTGCCCAACGTGTCGCTGCCAAGCTCACCTGAAATAGATGTAATGGATGCCGGTTTGAGGGACAATTTTGGGCAGGCAACATCTATGCGCTTCATCAGCAATTTTACCGGCTGGATGCGGCAAAACACATCAAACGTTGTTATTGTACAAATATGTGACAGGAAATTGGCAGACTGGGACAGTACCGCTGCCCCCGTTAGTGTATTAGACTTTATTACGCAACCTTTACTGTTACTGCAAAACAACTGGTATAAACTGCAGGACTATTATCAAAGCGACCTCTCTGCCTATTTATCGCAAACGCCCGGCCTGAATTTTAAAAAGATATTATTTGAGTATGTGCCGGAATCTAAAAACTCTTCCGCCTCACTTAGCTTTCACCTTACCGCTGTAGAAAAGGTTGATATTGCCGCTGCACTGTATAATAGTTTTAACCAACAATCTTTTGCGGCCGTACGAAAGCTGGTTAAATAAATATGGTTTGAATAAAAAATGCTTGCCGGCAAAAAAACATGCGCAACCTGTTTATATTGAATGCCTGGTATTCGTCTTTAAATTAAAAGTAAATTTGCGGCATGAAACTTTGGCAAAAGAACACAGCATCGCTTAAGGAAGTAGAAACTTTTACCGTTGGCAAAGACCGTGAGTTTGACCTTATGCTTGCACCATATGATATACTGGGCAATATTGCCCACGCAGAAATGCTGGCAACTGCTGGCTTATTAACCGGTGAGGAAACTGAGGCACTTACAAAAGAACTACGCAGCATTTATGCTACTACGCAATCTACTGTAAACGGTCAATCGCCAGCCGCCACATTTACTATACAGGATGGTATTGAAGATGTTCACTCTCAGGTTGAATTTTTATTAACCGAAAAGTTAGGCGATACCGGTAAAAAAATTCACTCTGCACGCAGCCGTAACGACCAGGTGCTGGTTGATATAAAGCTATTTCTGCGTGCTGAACTGGAAAGCACCGTTAATGCCGTTCATTCATTCTTTCAGTTGCTTATTGCACAAAGTGAGAAATTTAAAGATAATTTATTGCCCGGTTATACGCACCTGCAGCTAGCCATGCCATCATCGTTCGGGTTATGGTTTGGCGCTTATGCTGAAGGCCTGGTTGACGATACAATTACGTTACAGGCTGCTTACAATGTAGTAAATAAAAACCCTTTGGGTTCTGCTGCGGGCTATGGTTCATCCTTTCCCATTAACAGAACACTTACTACTCAATTACTTGGTTTTGCAGACCTGAACTATAACGTGGTGTATGCGCAAATGGGCCGTGGCAAAGCGGAACGCATTGTAGCATCCGCACTGGCCAATGTGGCAGACACACTTGCCAGGCTTAGCATGGATGCCTGCCTTTTTTTAAACCAAAACTTTGGTTTTGTAAGCTTTCCCACAGAACTTACTACAGGCAGCAGCATTATGCCGCACAAAAAAAATCCCGATGTTTTTGAATTGATACGCAGCCACTGCAACCGTATAAAAGCATTACCCAACGAGATAATGATGATGACCACCAACCTGCCCAGCGGTTACCACCGCGACCTGCAGCTATTGAAGGAACACTTGTTTCCCGCATTTGAAACATTGCGCAATTGCTTAAGAATGGCTGAGCTTATGCTTAGCAATATGGAAGTTAAAAAGGACATACTGGAAGAAGAAAAATACAAATACCTTTTTAGTGTTGAGGAAGTAAACAAACTGGTGTTACAGGGCCTGCCATTTAGGGATGCTTACAAGCAAGTGGGGCTGGGTATTGAAAGTGGCAACTATACATACTCAACCGCGGTTAACCATACGCACGAAGGCAGCATTGGCAACCTTTGCAACGATAAAATTGAAGCCATGATGAACGGGGTGCTAAAAAGTTTTTCGTTTGAAGATTATCATGCTGCGGTTGACAGGCTGTTGGGGGAATAAGAGGGTTTTATGTTTTGGGCGGATTGAATATTAATATCAATTAGACTTTAATACTACCTTATGTGTTGTTAACGCCTCATCCGCTATCCCCTTCTCCTCGCGGAGAAGGGCCTGACGAAATTTATGGAGGAAATCCAGGTAGTTTAAAACCTAATTGGTGTAAGCACCTATTCCTACAAACGAATCCTTTGTACCTGGAGGATGACTGCTTGCAGACTAAACGATGGATTTGAACTGAATGATGCCTGCCGGACATTCTTAACCAGCCGTCATGCTGATTAATATCAGCAACTCAAATCGTAGTAAGATGGTTTGCAGGGGTGCTGAGATAAACTCAGCAAGACGATAAGTATGTGCGCAAATTTTTTGAATTTGATGATGCTTAAAGGTTAAATACAGATTTGCATCATAATGCAGCCCTGAACATGATTGGCAATTGTATTCATTTACAAGTTTGCCAACAATTCTTTCACTTTACGTGCTATCATATCTCTTACAGTATTAAACTCCGCGGGCTCCAAATGTTTGGGGTCCGGTATTTGCCAGTCAATAAACTGTTTAGCCGGCATCCAGGGGCAGGCATCGCCACAGCCCATTGTTACAACCGCGTCGAAAGGCGCGTATTCTTTTAGTTCCTCCAGTGATTTTGATTCATGCACCGAAAGATCATAACCCAGTTCCTTCATAGCTGCAATCGCCTTAGGGTTAACAACGCCTGAAGGTTTGCTGCCGGCGCTATATGCTTCAACGGTATTGCCACCGTACATTTTTGCAAACGCCTGGCTCATCTGGCTGCGGTTGCTGTTTTCAATACAAACAAACAATACTTTCTTTTTCATATATGTTACGTAGTTCTGTTAGTTGACAAATATCTCCACACAGGTATGGCCAATACAGCGCCAAGCACCGGTGCAGATAAATAAACCCACAGGTATTCAAAGTGGCCTGAAACAAATGCCGGCGCTAATGAGCGTGCGGGGTTCATTGATGCCCCGCAAACCGGGCCAGCAAACATTGCCTCAAGCAATACGACTGAACCAATTGCCAGGCCTGCAAACATGCCCTGCTCCTTACTGCCGGTTGCAACGTTTACAATTACCAGCATAAGAAAGAAGGTGAGTATAACCTCTAATATAAAAGATTGCATTGCACTGCCGGATGGTAATGTTGCACCCAGCAACAGGTTTGCTGGAAAAAGAAATTTAAGCGCTGCGCTTGCAATAATTGCCCCGCTAAGCTGGCCTGCTATATAGGGTAAAAGATTTTTTATTGGAAACCGTCGTGCTATTGCAAATGCAATACTTACTGCCGGGTTTAAGTGCGCGCCGGATATATTGCCCAGGGCGTATATCATGCTCATAACAATAAAACCAAATGTTATGGCAATACCAACCTGCGTAACGGTGCCGTTAGTTTGCTGGTTTATAATAATAGCGCCTGTACCGCAAAACACTAAGGCAAAAGTGCCAATAAATTCTGCTACAACTTTGCGCATCATGGTACAATTATCTTTTTCTTCATTACCACTGCACTTACCGGGCATACATGGCTAAATTCAGAAGATTGTTTAACTGCTTCCGGCACTTCTTCCCTTCCGGTAACCGCATAGCCCTTTTTTTCAAAGTACTGCTGCGCAGTTTCGGTAAGCAGGTATATTTCGGCCAGGCCTTTATTTGCCGCATTTTCTTCAATAGCCTTTATAAGCATCGCCGCAATATTGTTGTTCCTGTAGTTACTATTCACAACAACTGAGCGCAGCAGGCCATAGCTGCCATACACTTCAAGCCCCGCTGTGCCAATAATGGCATTGTTGCCTGTTGCTATTACAAAGTTGTCAAGTGTAACGGGCAGGTCTTGCACCGGTAATTTTTCAGCAACAAGCAAGTCAATTATAGCTGGTTTGCTGGTGTTGCCGGCATGGGATATTGTTATCTCCATAAGCGATAGTTTATTTACTTTATTGTTTACTGTTGTAACCCTGTGCAGGTATTGTTCTTAGCAACAACCACTGCCAGGTTCACAACATTTACGCTCATCTTTGGCAGGCTTTTCGGCATAAACTGTTATGCTTTTTATGCGTGCACTGCTGTTTTTAAATTCAGCTATTTCTTCTGCCGAAAAATAGTTTTGCAAAATATCATCCGGCAAAATAATATCCTTTTCTTTTTGAATGGTTATGTTGGCAAAGGCCGCCTCTTTAATAATATCAAGGTAAGCCGTTTTGGTAACAGCACCCGTTATGCAACCGGCATATAGTTCTGCAACTTCCCGCCATTTAACAGGCAGCTCACCTTCTGTAACTATGTCGGATATACTAAAATGTGCGCCGGGCTTTAGCACCCGGTAAATTTCGCTGAACACTTTATGCTTATTGGGTACCAGGTTTAATACACAGTTACTTACAATAACATTGGCGTAGCTGCCGGTAACAGGCATATCATCAATATCTCCGTGCCTAAACTCAATATTATTAAAGCCCAGTGTTTCTGCATTATGCCTTGCCTTACTTATCATAGCAGGCGTAAAGTCAATGCCAATTACTTTACCCGTTTCGCCGGTTGCTGCCCTTGCAACAAAACAATCGTTGCCGGCGCCGCTGCCAAGGTCAATCACAACATCGCCTGCTTTAATGTGGGCAAACTGTACGGGCAGCCCGCAGCCAAGGCCAAGATCTGCATCAGGGTTGTAGCCCTGCACCATGTTGTACTCTTCACTCATTATATTGTATACATCAGTGCTGCAGCAGCCAGAGCCGCAGCATGATGCCTGGTTGGCTTCCCTGCTTTGCAGGGCTATCTCCGAGTATTTTTCCTGCACCAGTTGCTTTATGTTGGTATTCATATTTATTGATTGTAATATTACGATTAATAAGGTCAAAAAAAATCAGCAACACTTATTTCCCTTTAAATCAACATCGCCAAAAAAGCTGGTGAAAAGCGCTTTATATTCCTGCCAAACCTTTGGGTCAATACAGTAACAAACATTTACGCCTTCAACGGTGCCCTGTATAATACCCGCTTGCTTTAGCTCTTTAAGATGCTGAGAAGTTGTAGCCTGCGCCAGGCCTAATTCATCCACAATATCACCACACACGCAGGCATTTGTTTTTACCAGGTATTGCAAAATAGCAATACGCGCCGGGTGAGCAATGGCTTTGGCCATAGCCGCCAGCTTGTTTTGCTGTGTTGTGAATAATTCTGATTTTGTTGCCCCCATGATTATATCGCAATATTACGATAAATATTTGTGTGCAAAAATAAATATTGCGTTTTTAGCGGACACTTTGGGGATTTTTATATTTATAGGTGAACTAATGATGAAATGGATCGTACTGATTTTACAAAGAGTAGTTTTTCAGCGGAAAATGCAGGCTTTAAAGGAGCATAGTAGTATTAAATAGTTGTGAATCAATAAATTATGTTGAAATTAGGGTGAATCCAAATTCCTCCTTTTTCCTCCCGGTGCGTCCAAAAAGGGCATTGGGAGGATATTTAGAAGCGGCTTTTTGAGTTTGCCGGCTTGCTGAAATGATAACAGCGCAAAGTGCGGTTTTCCAACGTGGGAAAATTTCGAGTAAAGGACTGAAGGCGCAAAAGAGAAGAATGCAAAGTTTGCAGCAAAACGGATTTAAGTTTTTGAACAAAGACGTATTTTAAAATTGATAAACTGTTGTAAATGAATGGAATAGGTGTTTAAAACATTCCCCCTTTTTCCTCCTTTTTTTACGTTTGGTGTGGGCGTTTTTGCTTTGCCAGGGCCAAAACGGGCTTTTTAAAAAGGGAAGTGTGTGCCCCAGCTTTGCTTACATTTGCTGTATGTTCTACCTTGTTAAAACACCCTGGTGGCTAAAAAAAATATACCCTTCGCTGGTGTGGAACATGCCAGACAAGGAAAAGGCCATTTATCTTACGTTTGACGATGGCCCGCACGAAACTATTACGCCTGCTGTTTTAAAGCTGCTGGCGCAGCACAATGCAAAAGCTACTTTTTTTTGCATTGGCAACAATGTGTTAAAAAACCCGGCCGTTTACCGGCAAATAATAAGTGAAGGCCATGCAGTTGGCAACCATACGAACGACCATTTAAACGGCTGGAAAACAAAAGATGGGCTTTATATTAACAATATTAAAGAGGCAGCCAGGCATATAAGCGGTAAACTTTTCAGGCCACCCTATGGGCGCATTACAAAGTTCCAGGCAGGGGTATTGCAAAAGGCGGCGGTTCCATTTAATATTATTATGTGGAGCGTGTTAAGCGGTGATTTTGATGTGCAGCTAAGCCCCCAAAAATGTGTTAAAAATGTACTGAGAAATACAAAGGCAGGATCTATAATTGTTTTTCACGACAGCGAAAAGTCATATCAACGAATGATATTCGCTTTACCACGCGTACTTGAACATTTTGCTGCTGAAGGATATGCTTTTAAAGCGTTGGAAAATATAGGTTAGTAACGGGTAAGCCCTAAAAATAAGAAAGGCCAAGGTGGAAACCTCAGCCCGTTTTTAATCCGTACCCTATGAAAACTTTTCAAAAGTAAGGCTTAATCTTATTAAAACCAAGTTTAATATGCCTTAAAATTTTTTTTTAGTGCAGGGTAATATTGTAAACTTTTGTGCCAACAGTAACAGTAGCCTGGTTGTCGCAATCGCCGTTACCATAGTCAATCACAGCGGTTTTAGTGTTATGGGTTACTGTAACCTGTCCGCTAACCCTCCAGCGGCACGACAGCTTGCGCACAACCGGTTTGGTTATCTCGGTAGTCCACTGAAAGCTTATGCCTGAAACACTGGCTGTACCGCTTGATGAGCCTGTAACGTTATATACATCGTCAGCAGGGTTAAGCGGGGTATCACTGCCTTCAGTCTGCGTCCAGGTATGTGTTCTGTCAACCTCAACAAAGTCGCCTGACGGTACGCTAAGCTTGCCGTTTGTAATGGTAACAGTAAAGGCAAGGCCCGAAGAAGTGCTTTTGTTCTCAACCTTCATAGTGCCTTCAACCTTAACAGTATCAATATAAAAGCCGTCAAGCGTTACGGTTGCAATGTTGCCGCTTGTACGCATGCGGCCGGTGTAAACAGCGGTAATTTTACCACGCCTTGTATGGCCATCTTTACCGGTGCAGCCAGTACCAAAGTCGATAGTGATGGTTTTTGGGAATACACCGGGTGTTTGCGGGTCAACAGTAACGGTGTAACAATGGCCAACTGAGTCTACGCCGTTGCCAAAACTGTTTACGGGTGTGCCGCCGGCAGTGCGGGGGGCCGCCAAAAATACACCTATGCCGCCGCCCAGGCCCGCATCGTCATTAACGCCCATAACGTTGGTAAAAACGTCGTTATAAGCGTTATCGGTTGCGTCGTCAGATGTAGCGGAAGCCTGCAACGTAAGCTGGTCCTGCGCAGAGATAGTATCGCCCGATGGGTTGCTGTTGTTCTTTTGGCAGGCTGTAAAAATGACTGTAATGCCAAACAGCCCGATAGCTAATGCTGTAATAATTTGTGCTTTTTTCATGAAGTGGTTTTTATAAAGTGTAGTGTGTAAGTACAGACGGAGTGCGTTAACAAAAGTTTAAACGGTTGTTAAAAAAATTATGTTTTCGGGATTTGTAAACGACTTTTGCTGCCTAAATATTGTTATGAATTTAGTTGACACACATTGCCACCTGTACTCCCGCCAGTTTAGTAATGATATAAATGCTGTTATGGAAAGGGCTTCAGCAGCAGGGGTACAAAAGTTTTATTTACCTGCTATTGACAGCGGGGTTATTACGGATATACTTGCTTTTGAAGAACGTTATAAAGATAGGAGTTTTGCCATGATGGGGCTGCACCCGTGCAGCGTTAAAGAAGATTATAAGGAAGAATTAAGGATGGCGCTTGAGTGGCTTGAAAGGCGCAGTTTTGTTGCCGTTGGCGAGATAGGGCTTGACTTTTACTGGGATAAAACCTTTACCGCCCAGCAGTATGACGCTTTTGAAACGCAGATGCAGTGGGCCTTACAGCGAAACATGCCAATAGTTATACATGCGCGTAACGCTATGGAAGAAACCATTAAAACGGTGAAGCCTTTTGCGGATAAAGGTTTGCGCGGCATATTTCATTGTTTTAGTGGCTCACATGCTGATGCATTACAAATTATTGGGATGGGTTTTTTATTGGGCATTGGCGGTGTGGTTACTTATAAAAACAGCGGCCTTGCAGAAGCCATACAAAGTATAGATATGCAGCATATAGTGCTTGAAACAGATGCCCCTTACCTTGCACCTGTGCCTTACCGCGGCAAGCGTAACGAAAGCAGCTACCTGCAATATATAGCGCAGAAGCTGGCTGAGATAAAAAATATAAGTGTTGAAGAAGTGGCTGAAATAACAGCGGCCAATGCTGAAAAAATATTCGGGATTTGATAACAGAAGCGGTTATTTTTGCAGGCCCTGTAAATAATAGAGAGGTATCACGGTGGTTGTCCGAAGGACTCCTAAGGAGAAGGAGCACGCCTTGAAAGTGTGTATATGTAAGAGATTTTTGAATTAAGAATAGAGAGGTGTCCGGGTGGTTGTCCGAAGGACTCCTATGGAGAAGGAGCACGCCTTGAAAGTGTGTATACGTAAGAGATTTTTGAATTAAGAATAGAGAGGTGTCCGGGTGGTTGTCCGAAGGACTCCTAAGGAGAAGGAGCACGCCTTGAAAGTGTGTATACGTAAGAGATTTTTGAATTAAGAATAGAGAGGTGTCCGGGTGGTTGTCCGAAGGACTCTTATGGAGAAGGAGCACGCCTTGAAAGTGTGTATACGTAAGAGATTTTTGAATTAAGAATAGAGAGGTGTCCGAGTGGTTGAAGGAGCACGCCTGGAAAGTGTGTATACGTGAAAGCGTATCGAGGGTTCGAATCCCTTCCTCTCTGCTGATAAAGTTAGCTAGTAAAGCTGATGATACGCATACAATATAATTATTATGTATTATGCTTACATATTAAAAAGCATGAAAGACAATAAGTTTTATTATGGTAGTTGTGAAGATATTAGCGCAAGAGTGACTAGACATAACAATGGATTAGTTAAATCCACTAAGGGAAGGCGGCCGTTTGTTTTGCACTATAGCGAAGGTTTTGAAAGTAGGAGTGATGCTTTCCGCCGTGAACAGTTTTTCAAAACAATTGAAGGATACAACTTTCTAAAAAATGAAGGTATTATATAGAGTTGTGTATCAGTGGTTTTTAGACGCACTCGACGCACAAGGAGCGTGCCTGGAAAGTGCGAATACGTGAAAAATGTTTGATTAAGAATAGAGAGGTGTCCGGGTGGTTGTCCGAAGGACTCCTATGGAGAAGGAGCACGCCTGGAAAGTGTGTATACGTGAAAGCGTATCGAGGGTTCGAATCCCTTCCTCTCTGCAAATTTTCATAGCTTGCTTTTGCAGGTTTAATAATACAAACCTCAATACCCTTAATACCCAAAAACAAAACGATGCATAAAAATTACCTGGTTATAATACTTAGTTTACTTCTTACAGCAGGTTGCAGCCACCAGCGTAAGCCTTTAAACCCATCTGCAGTAGATGGGGCGTATAGCATAACATCCCAAAATTTTAAAGGTGCAACGTCAGATACCACATATACCAATACAAAGCAGCTTAAAATTTATACTGAAGGGTACATGATGTTTGTTGGCGTAAATGCGGCTGATTCGGCAGGGTCTTTTGGCGTGGGCACATTTACGCTTGATGGTAACAAGCTGACAGAAAACATTGTATACAGTGCGTTAAACAACACATACAATTCAAGCAGCTTTTCAACCACGGCGGATATAACAAAAAACAGTAACGGATACAAACAAGTTATAGCCGGAATACAAACAGACAGCGGCAAGGTTACGTTAACTGAGCAGTATACTGCATTAGCAAATACCGCCACATCAGCGCTGGATGGCGCATGGAAACAGGTATCGGGTTATTCTTTTAACAGTAAGGATACTGTTTTCTGGAACGATGTACAATATAAAGCCTTTTACGGCGGCAACTTTGTGTATGGCAATTATGCCGAGGCAGGCCCCAATAAAAAGCAAACCTATGCATCTTACGGCGCCTTTAGTGTTGTAAACGATACGCTGATGAACGAAACGATAACTGCCAGTAACATACCTGCTTTAATAGGTAAAAACTTTAGTATACACATTACATTTAATGGCGAAGACAATTATACGGAAACACACCAGGCCATTACCGGGCAAACCGAAGTAATTGTTTACCAGCGGATGAAAAGATAGGCCCAGCTTTAATAAACCCTAAATATGAAGAAGATAATTTGTTTACTGTGTTCATTGCTGCTTTGCTATGCGGCCATGGCACAGGATGATAGTGATACCGCCAAAGCCAACGAGGCAAGCCTGGCGTATCATGAAACCAGGCTGGATGATTCAGACCCACCGTTCAGCTTAAATAAAATTTTGGAGCTAATATCAAAGTTAAAGCCAACAGAGACAGAAGTGGATGATGTAGAAATCGTTGCGCCAGACCAGCAAACCTATCTTTCTCTTACCCTGCATGAAAAGTTCACTTATCACATGGTGCATCCTGAATCGTATAGCCAAAACTGTGATGGAATGCCTGCCGTAGTGAACGAAGAGAAGAAAATTTTTGGACAGTTGCTTGATGGCTTTGGCGAGTATTCATGGAGCGAACGGCAGCGAATTTTTTTTTTAGCTAACAGGGACTCTGTTATTGCGCTAATGAAATATTGCATAATGACGGATAAAAAGATAGGCCTGAATTTTAAACATGTTATTGTTGACGTTAGCGCTACGCAGCTTATACCTCTTATTATTGAAACTTATAGCATAACTAAAAAAGACCACGACTTGTTAACCGTTTTACTTCTTTTGATGAAGAATAACGAATTCCCGCCTTTTCTAATTTCGTCGTCCTTCAAAAAGCTTTACGGGAATAAGGATGCCAATTACAAAGCATATCTTAATTTTAACAACGGGAATGAAGCGCTTATAATAAAACGGGCTACAGATTTTTATAGTGGGTTGCCCAAATAAAAGCGGTTATGTAAAATGCCAGCTAAGTGCATCCTGCTATAAAAACAAATGGTAAAGGGAATTTATAAACAGCTTTTTTGGTTATGCCTGTTGTGCAATACCTGCCATCCGCAGAGTTTGCCCGCAAATAAACCAAATCAGAATCAGGCATTTAAACGGTACATGCTTTCAATGCCACCATATGGTTCAAAGAAAATAGATTCGCTTTTGGCAAAGCAGGCTAAAGAATATTTCGCGGGTAAATTAGCAGACAGCGATTATAATGCCCTTACACTAAGGGACAAATTTGCGTACTGTATGATACATCCTGAATCGTATGCACAAATATGTTCTTCGCTTCCTGCTATGGAAAGTGATTCCGGAAGGCTTTTTGCACAGTTGCCTGTAACACCTGGTGAATTTCATATTAGTGAGCGACAAACTCTATTTTTAGAGCATAACAAAGACTCGGTAATCGCTTTAATGCAGGAGTGTATTAATGACCAGGGGCATATTGGTTTAAACTTTAAACATGCTATTGTTACTACAAATGCCATAAAGCTTATACCGCTTATTATAACAACCTATAACTTTAGCAGGAGTGACCACGATCTTCTGACTGTATTAATGATATTAATGAAAAATAACAGCTATAAAAAATTTGAGGCTACCGCGCTGTGCAGTAGTTTATATAATAATGCAAGTAGCAGTTACAAGTCGTACGTTAACTTTACCTATAAAGATGAAGCCCTTATAATTAAACTGGCCACTAGTTTTTATTATGAGCATAACCGTTAAAACAATATTATTTTCACTACTGCTGCATGTTTGCTTTATACCCTCGTTTGCCCAGGGGCGGGACAGCTTTGTGCTTATTAAAAAGGGGGAGTATACTGTAGGAAAAAATGGATTCCCCACTAACCCCCTGCGCACTATAAACGTTAATGATTTTTTGATTGCCAGGTATGAAACAACCAATAAGCAGTTCGCCGTTTTTATAAAGGCTACAGGTTATAAAGCCGATGCTGAACGTAAACACGATGCGCTTGTTTACCGGCCGGGTGTAAAAGAATTTGAGTGGGCAGAAGACAGCACTGCATATTGGCGCTACCCAAATGGCGTAAGCTATGGTGGCATTGAAAATAAAATGAACCACCCGGTAACCTGCATAAGCTACCATGATATTATGGCTTATTGTAAATGGGCGAAAGTACGTTTACCCAACCTTGACGAGTGGGAAATTGCAGCCCGTGCAGGAACGGCAACAGACTATTTTTTTGGAACCGATAATACCAGCATAGGCACCTATGCAAATATATGGCGCGGTAAAAACCACCTTGTACCCGACAGCACAGATGGCTATGTTTTTACTGCACCTGTAGGTAGCTTTAAACCAAACCCATGGGGGTTGTATGATATGTATGGCAATGTATTTGAATTTTGCAGTGGCAAGTTAGTTCAGAATGAAAGCAGTACTATCGCTCATGCCCGTGGTGGTTCGTGGTGGTGCAGTAAAAACGCGTGTAATTTTTTTAACTCATACGATGTTGGGCGCGTAAATATATATGCGTCATTCAGCAACCAGGGCTTCAGAGTAGTGAAAGATAAAGTGGAATAGTTAGCAAAACAACATTAAAACTTATATAAATGAACAGGCATCTTCTACTTGCCATAATATTTTTAGCAATCGGGTTTATTTTAATATGCCTTACCTATTTTAGTTCAAGCTACAGGCTGGTTATAAGGGGCACACATATATCGTTCGGGTGGTTTTTAATTATACTTGGTGTTATAAGGCTTCTGCTTTTCAGGTTTCAAAAAAAATAATGCTGTTGCTATAATGATAACTGCGGCCTGTTTTTTAGGGCAGCATGTATTATGCCTAGTATCCGCTCCCTTTCCTCACCAATTAAGGTAAGGCGTGGGGCGCGAACATGTTCTGTGCCAAGTCCTGCTTCGGTTTCGCATAGTTTTATATACTGTACAAGCTTGGGGTGAATGTCAAGTTCAAGCAGGGGGATAAACCATCGGTAAATAACAGCGGCTTCCTGTATGCGCCCTGCTTTGGCAAGGTTATATATTGCTACCGTTTCTTTAGGAAAAGCACATACAAGGCCGGCTACCCATCCGTCAGCGCCAAGTAACAGTTCTTCCATAGCAATGGTATCAACGCCGCATAAAATATTAAAGCGGGTACCAAAACGGTTTATCATGCGGCTAACATTGGTAACATCGCGGGTAGATTCTTTCACGGCTTGAATAGTGGCGCATTCCGCCAGTTGCGCAAACATATCGAGGGTAACTTCAATCTTATAATCAACAGGGTTGTTGTATATCATTATGGGCAGGGGCGTAGCGGCGGCAATGGTTTTAAAGTAAACAACTGTTTCGCGGTCATCGGCCTTGTAGCGCATGGGTGGCAGCAGCATAAGGCCGGCAGCGCCCCATTTTTCAGCGTTCAGGGCCTGCTCAACGGCAACAGTTGTGCTGCCCTCGGCAATGTTCAGCACCACTGGTATTTTGCCATCAACTACCTGTAGTGTAGTTTTAACAAGGGTCTCTTTTTCAGCCGGCGTTAATACACTTGCTTCGCCAAGTGTGCCGCCTAATACAATACCATGTACGCCGGCATCAACCTGGGCTTGTATGCTTTTAACAAACATATGCAGGTCTAATTCGCCGGCATTAGTAAATTTTGTGGTAACGGCAGGAAAAACGCCCTTCCATATTATAGCCATTTGTTTTGGTTTTATTAGTTATGCAGTAAACGTACAGGCCAAATTAATAAAATAAGCGAGGCGGTTTAAAATTAATTGGCACAACCGCGCCTTTAGCCGGTAAATGTGCCTAAATTTAGTATGTAATACCATGCTGTTATGAACAATTACCCAAGCATTTTTAACGACGTTATAGGCCCTGTTATGCGCGGCCCTTCAAGCTCGCATTGTGCCGCTTCATTAAGAATTGGCAGGCTGTGCCGCGACCTTGTTGATGGTAATATGCAGCACGTTTTAATTGAATTTGACCCTAATGGCAGCCTTGCCACTACACACAAAAGCCAGGGCAGCGACATGGGCTTATTCGGCGGTTTTTTAGGCTGGGAAGCTTATGACGAACGGTTGCCCGAATCAGACAAGTATATGGGCATCGCGGGTATAACTGCTAACATTGAGATTCACAACATAGGCGCCACTCATCCCAACACTTATAAGCTAACCATGAGCAATAAGCAGGAATGCCGCAGGCTTACGGCAATTTCAACAGGCGGCGGGATGATAGAAGTAATTGAAGTTGATGGCGCACCAGTTAGCATGAAGGGCGATTTTTATGAAACACTTATTTATTGCAAGGCCACTAAACATGTTGTTGATTTTTTACAAAATGCCTTTGAATATGATGAGCTGGTTGTGCACAAAGGTGATGTTGATATTATTGAAATAAAGGCCCAGGAGTTTTTGCCTGAAGGTTTATGTAATGAGTTAATGGCGATGGAAGAGGGTTTGTTTGTTAAAAAGTTAGCGCCTGTGCTGCCCGTAATGTCAAGAAAGAACCTTGAAGTGCCCTTTATAAGCTGTGAGGAAATGCTGGTTTATAACGAAGATAAAAACCTTGCCTTTTGGCAATTAGCCACCGAGTATGAAAGTGCCAGGGGTAATATTACCGGCGAAGAGGTTTTTGAAAAAATGCGTGCTATTGTGTGCATTATGTCCGGCTCTATCCAGGCTGGTTTAAAAGGCACCAGCTACGATGACAGGATATTACAAAGCCAGTCGCCACAGTTTAAGCAGCAGATGGAAAGCAACCGTTTAATTGGCGGCAGTGTTAATAATACTGTTATAATGTATGTAACCGCCATGATGGAAGTAAAAAGCAGCATGGGTATTATTGTGGCTGCGCCTACTGCAGGTAGCTGTGGCGCCCTGCCCGGCGCGTTAATAGGAATGGGCGATACCATGGGTTTGCATGAAGATGAGGTGGTGAAAGGAATGCTGGTTGCCGGGTTGGTTGGTGTTTTTATAACCGCGCATGCAACGTTTGCTGCCGAAGTAGGCGGCTGCATGGCTGAATGTGGCTCCGGCTCAGGTATGGCGGCGGCAGCTTTGGCTGGTATGGCCAATGGCACATTACAACAAGCCCTGGGTGCAGCATCGCTCGCTTTGCAAAATACATTGGGTTTGATTTGCGACCCCATTGGCAACCGGGTTGAAGCGCCATGTTTAGGCAGGAATGTGATGGCAGCTACCAATGCTATATCGTGTGCAAACATGGCCCTTTCCGGTTACAACCATTTAATACCGCTGGATGAAGTGATTGAGACTATGCAGCATGTGGGTAACGAAATTCATCATACACTTCGTTGTACTAATCTTGGCGGCCTGTCGGTAACGAAAGCGGCCAAAGCCATTGAGGCAAGGCTTGAAGAGCCGCAGCAATTTTTTAAAGTGTGCTGATGATAAAAGACAACCCCGTTACAAAATATTCCGGGTATAGTGTTGCCAAAAGTGATGCAGGGGAACGTAATGCGACGCAACAGGGATGCCATGAAAACCTGTAGCCTGTAACCAACAACTATTCTTTCCTCTTTTTAAAATAAGCTACCAGCATGGTGATGGAAGTATAAATAATAACACCTATTACTATCCATTTAAGTGTATTAATGTTAAGCTTTGTAAATACAAAGGCGGCCAACAAAACGCCTGCAACACCGGGTATGGCCATGCCAACAGCGGCCTTTCGGTTATAGGCCCCAGCCTTGATAAATTTATACGATGCCGGCGGCATAAGAAAAGCGCAGGAGCCCATCATTATGGGGAAAGCAACCGCAGGCGATAAACCCAATGCATACACCAGCGCCATGCATGGGGCGTAAAGCCCGATACCTGCAGTCATTAAAATACCCAGAACAAAGTTAACAGCGCAGGCAAACACAAGTTTGCCGCCATGTAATGCAATGGCCGTGCCGCTGCCTTCTATCCAGTTAAGTTGACGTGCCAGCATAAAGCCCGCTGTTATTAATAAAGCAAAACCCATTACAAGGCGTATTTTTTGTTCGGGTAATTTCGCAACTATACCAGCGCCCAATATTGCACCCAGTGCTGCCGTTGCAAGCATTGCAATTAACGTTACCATATCAACCTGTATAATGCGGATAAAAATTATTGCCTCAGCAAGGGTGGGCAATGTGTTGGCCACATTAAGAGTGCCCGGTATATGTTTATCGCGTGTTTGCCGGGTTGCCCTTAGCAGTGCTGTTTGAGGAGCGAACGCGCCAATGCCAATTGTATCAAAAAAATTTACTGTAAAACCAATTAACCCTGTTTTTACCCAGCTTACGTCTTCAAGCTCGTTCTTATGTTTTTTAAAGTCGGTTAGCAAAAAGTAACTAAACCATAAAGACAGCAGTATAAGCATAATCCAAATTACTGTAACCATAGCAGTTAGTTGTGGCTTCTAAAAATAAGGTATTAATGCTTTCACCTCTGTTGAAATAAGTAGTTTAGGTTAAATAAACTGCAGTTATAACTCCAGGGTAACTTTTTATACTCTTTGTGTTCCTCCAAAGGTTTAAATGCATACGGTAAATGTTAAACAAAATTCGCGGCCTTTTGCTTAATAAAACAGCTAAACAGCTTTCGGCTTATTTTGTTGATTTTAAAACACTTTGCGCCCGATTTTTTCCTTACCTTCATTAATTTTTAATCCATACCAATCTTATATGAAACAATTGTACATTAAAACAATTACAGCCTTTTTTATTTTCATTTTTCTATGTGTATTAAAATCGCCGGCACAGATCACTACTGTTTTTGGCAGGGCTACCTATCTTGGCGATGGTTATAGCGCTGCAAGCGCCGGGTTATATAAGCCTTATGGTTTTGCGCGTGACAATGCAGGTAATATTTACATTGCCTGCCAGGGTGATAACCGCATACGAAAAGTTACTGCTTCAACAAATGCTGTTACCACTATTGCAGGCAACGGTGTAGCAAGTTACAGTGGCGATGGTGGCCTGGCAACCGCAGCAACATTTAATTTTTCAAACGGCCTTCCCGGCCTTGCAGTTGATAACAAGGGGAACCTATATGTTGGCGACTATGGCAATAACAGGGTTAGAAAGATAGTGCTGTCAACAAACATTGTTACCACTGTTGCCGGTTTAGGCACAGGCGGTTACAGCGGTGATGGCGGCCTGGCGACTGCAGCCAAAATTAACGGCCCTGCTGGTATTGTAGTTGATACTACTGCTAACATTATATATTTTGCCGATAACAATAATTCCGCCATACGGGCAATAACTGTTTCAACGGGTAAAATTGCTACAGTAGCAGGCAACGGATCAGCTAATTATACCGGCGATGGCGGCCTTGCAACTGCAGCTACCCTAAGCTTTCCTGAAAGGTTTGGTTTTGATAAAAGCGGTAACATGTACATTGCAGATGAAGCCAATTATGTAATACGAAAAGTTGATGTTTCAACTAAAAAGATATCAACAATTGCTGGTACAGGTGGTTACGGTTACAGCGGCGATGGTGGACTTGCAACAGCAGCAACTTTTACTTTTGTAACAGGCTTGTGTATTGATGCATCAGGCAATATATACCTGAGTGACCAGGTTAGCAACCGTGTAAGAAAGATAGACGCTTCTACCAAAAAAATATCAACCGTTGCAGGTAATGGTATATCTTTCTATTCCGGCGACGGTGTAGTTGCTACTGCATCAAGCGTTTATCATCCGGCAGATCTGTCGGTTGACAAAAGTAATAACCTGTATATAGCCGATAACAGCAATAACAGGATAAGAAAGGTCGCTGCATCTAACCAGTTTATTTCCACAGTTGTTGGTGATGGTACAGATGGTTTTACGGGCGCACCGGGCGCATTGCAGGCACAACTTAGCCCACAAGCTGTTACTGCAGACCCGATTGGAAATTTTTACATTGCCGATGGGCCTTATTTCGATGTAAGGGCTATAAATATAGCAAACAGTTCATTTATTTATGCAGGCAGTCCAAGCCCTAACCCAACGCCGTCAGTTAAGGGTTATTCAGGTGATGGCGGCCTGGCCACATCTGCACTTTTTAACGCTCCGTTCAGTGTTGCCGCAGATGCGTCAAATGCCATATATATTGCAGATGTGTTTAATAACGTTGTACGCAAAATAAATTATAATACTAAAATTGTTACAACCATTGCGGGTAACAACACTGCTGGCTTTAGCGGCGATGGCGGCGCCGCAACTTCGGCACAATTAAGCAACCCTTATGGCATTGCTCTTGACAAAGCAGGCAACCTTTATATAGCCGATGCCCTTAACAACCGCATACGTAAAGTTGATGCTGGTACTCAAAAAATATCTACCATTGCAGGGGGTAGCACTGCAGGCGATGCAGGCGATGGCGGCCTTGCAACAGCCGCAAAATTAAATTATCCTTATGCAGTGGCAGTTGATACTGCGGGCAATATTTTTATAGCTGATAAAGGCAACAAAAGAGTAAGAAAAATAACAGTGTCTACACAAAAAATATCCACCGTCTTTAACAATAGCCACGTTTTAACAGGCATTGCTGTTGATGTTGCCGGCAATATTTATGTATCCGATTCTACAGCAAACACTGTAATACGCATTGAGCGTAAAAGCTACTATTCACAGGTGGTTGCAGGTAATGGCAGCAAGGGCTATTCCGGCGATGGCAGCGCTGCATTGCAGGCAAAGCTTAACAACCCGCGCGGGTTATATATAAATGCGCTTAACCAAATTTATGTAGCCGATGCGGGCAACAATGTTATAAGAAAAATTATAATGGGGCATTTGCTGCCTGTTGAGTTGGTAAGATTTACTGCGACCAAAAACAATAACACTGCATTATTGCAATGGAGCACAGCAACTGAAACAAATAACAGTCGGTTTGTTATAGAGCGCAGTGGCGACGACCTTAAATGGGATGAGATAGATAACATAAGCGGTTACGGCAATACCAGTGAGCTACATACTTACAGCTATACCGATGCTGCGCCTTTAACCGGTTATAATTATTACCGGTTAAAACAGGTTGATGGCGACGGGCGCTTTAGCTACTCTGAAGTGCGCACAGTGGTATTCAACAATTCATTGCTTGCACGCCTTTATCCTAACCCCGTAAGGGACTATGTTACTGTTGAGATTAACAGCGACAGGGAAATTAATGGAGATATAGTAATATACACCGTAGGTGGCAGTAAAGTAAAAACTGTTCAGCAGCACCTGGTAAAGGGCTTAAACCAGGTTACCATACAGCAGTTAGGCGATTTGGCAACCGGCTACTATTTTGTTAAGGTTGTAACACCTGCAGGTGATTTCGAATCAAAATTTGTAAAAGTTCAATAACCAGCCGTTTTTAAAGCATATTATACGCAGGTAAACTGAAGCCTTCAGTTTACCTGTTTTGTTTTGGGCTGTTATTGCCATTCCTCATTAAATAAAGCTTTACAATAGGAAATATGGAAGGCTTTATTTATTTTGCCGCCTCACCCCATCAACACTAAAGTAATGGCCAAACTAACTGGAGGTAAAATAAACCTGTTATTTGCAATTGTATTATGCGTTGTTTCAGCAACACCGGCTTTAGCTCGTAAAGATTACGGCTTTAAAGAAAAGCCTGTTGCAGATTCAACCAAAAAAGATTCCTTTCAATACCAACAGTACAAAAATCTTCCGCTGAAACCGCAGCGTACAATAGGTTTTAACACTACAGAAGGCACATGGACAAGCCTTGATGTTAGCCCCGACGGCAAAACAATAGTGTTTGACCTTATGGGCGATATTTATACGCTGCCTATAACAGGCGGCCAGGCCGCCCAGGTTACTAAGGGCATTGCTTTTGACAGCCACCCGCGTTATAGCCCCGATGGTAAAAAAATACTGTTTAGTTCAGACCGCAGCGGCTCAGAGAATATATGGTGGATAGATATGGAGAAGAAAGATACCTTCCAGGTTACCAAAGAAAGCACGGTAAATATGCCAATGGCCTGCTGGACGCCTGATGGCGATTATATTATTTACGCGAAGGGAAAACTTGCTGTGCAGTTATACATGGTACATAAAAATGGCGGCGGCGGCACCCAATTGCTCGACGGATTTAATAACGTTAAAACTATAGATCCCTCGGTTAGCCCTGACGGCAGGTTTATATACTTCAGCAGCAGGAACGGAGCATGGAGTTATAACGCTGACCTGCCACAATACCAGGTGGGCATGTACGACAGAAATAATGGCAAGTTTGTAGTGCTAACCTCAAGATATGGTTCTGCCTTTACGCCTACTGCATCTAAAGACGGCAAGTGGCTGGTATATGGCACGCGCTATGAAGATAAAACAGGCCTTGTTTTGCGTAATGTGGAGACAGGCGACGAAAAATGGCTGGCATACCCCGTACAACGCGACGACCAGGAATCAATTGCCACTATGGGTGTATTGCCTGGTATGAGTTTTACGCCTGACAGCAAAGCGGTAGTGGCATCATACGGTGGCAAAATTCACCTTATACCTATTGATGGCAGCGCACCAAAAGAAATACCTTTTAATGTAAACATGCAGCTTGAGCTTGGCCCGAGGCTGGCATTTAAATACCCCGTTAAAGACACTGCGTATTCACTGGCAACCCAAATACGCGACGCCGTACCATCGCCCGATGGCAAAAAACTTGCATTTACAGTACTTGACAGGCTATATGTAATGGATTATCCTAACGGCACACCTAAACGTGTAACCACTAACGACTTTACAGAAGCTGAACCAACCTGGAGCAGGGATGGAAAATCGCTGGTGTTTGTGTCATGGTCACCACAGGGTGGAAATTTATATAAAGTAAGTGTTGGCGGGACTGCCAACCAGCAAAAATTAAATAAGCAACCAGCATTTTTTCAAACACCGGTTATTGATACAAAAAACGAACGCATTTTATTCATCCGCAGTAAAACGCAGAAATATAAAGATGCTATTGAAACAGGGTACGATGATGCGGAAGATGAAATTTGCTGGATACCTTTTAATGGTGGCGATATAACTGTTATTGACCGTGCTGTTGGCAAATACAACCCCCACTTTGTAGACGGGGAAGACCGTATATATTTTGATAAAGGCAACGGCGACCTGGTATCAACCAAATGGGATGGTACCGATGAAAAAACTGTTGCCCATGTAACGGGTATTACAACTTATGGCATAAGTGTTTTGAAGAAAGGGAAGCCGGTTAGTGACGACAGCCTTATGGCTGAATATGGCGCTCAGCCTGCTGAAGTAAATCCACCATCGCCTGCAGGGCAAATAAGTATGAGCCCCGCCGGTAAACGCGCGCTGGTGCTTATTAATAACGAGATATACGTTGTGTCAATTCCTAAAACAGGTAAAACTGTTAACATATCGCTGGCTGATGCAAGCAACGCACAATGGCCTGCGCGTAAACTTACAAAGCTTGGTGGTGAGTTTCCGTTTTGGGAAGCTGATGGTAAAAAGGTGCACTATAGCCTGGGCAACGCTCATTTTGTGTATGATGTGGATGCAGCAGAAGCATTTGACGACAGTGTAAAAGTTGCAAAAAAACATAAGGAAGATTCATTGGCGGCAGTAAAGCCTGATACTACAAAAAAGGTTACAGATTCGTTGCTTGTTAAGGCAGATACCGCAAAGGCAAAAGCAGACAGCATAGCTAAAAAAACTGCTAAGAAAGATGATGACCAATATAAACCGGCTGAAACACAGGTTAAAGTATATTATACCAAAGATGAACCAACCGGCACGGTGCTTATTAAAGACGCACGTATTATAACCATGGAAGGGGACGAGGTAATTGAAGACGGGGACATTCTTATTGAAAATAACCGGATAAAGGCCATTGGTAAAACTGGTACGCTTAATGCACCTTCAAACGCAAAAACAGTGGATGGCAAAGGCAAAACGGTTGTTCCTGGCTTTGTAGATACACACGCACACATGTGGCCGCAGTTTAACGTACATAAAACACAGGTTTGGAAATATGCCATTAACCTTGCTTATGGTGTTACTACCACGCGCGACCCGCAAACAGCAACCACGGATATACTTACGTATGAAGATGAAGTTGACGCAGGTAAAATTTTCGGGCCGCGCATATACTCAACAGGCCCTGGCGTAGGTTTTTGGGATTATAACATACAGGATTCTGCGCAGGCTGAAGATATATTAATGCAGTACAGCAAGTATTACCATACCAACTACATTAAAATGTACCTTACCGGTAACAGGCAACAACGCCAGTGGATAATTATGGCTGCACGCAACCAGCAGCTAATGCCTACAACAGAAGGGGGTTTAAATATAAAGCTTAACATAACTAACCTGCTGGATGGTTACCCAGGCCACGAACACGCAATACCTGTGTACCCTTTGTATGGAGATTTGATAAAAACTATAGCACAATCACAAATGTGTGTTACGCCAACGCTCATAGTGTCTTACGGCGGCCCCTTTGCCGAGAATTATTTTTGGGAAACCGAAAACCCGTACCACGATGCAAAGCTGCAATATTTTATGCCTTATGATGAGTTAGCTGGTAAAACAAGGCGCGTAAAGGCAGGATGGTTTATGCCGGAAGAGCAGGTGTTTCCTAAACATGCAAAAACAATGAAGGCGCTGGTGGAAGCAGGTGGCCTTGCGGGCATTGGCAGCCATGGTGAGTTTAATGGTATTGGCTATCATTGGGAAATGTGGGCAATGGCATCAGGCGGTATGCGTCCTATGGATGTACTTAAAACAGCCACCATACTTGGTGCAACAGGCCTTGGGCTTGATAAAGACCTTGGCAGCCTTAAAGCGGGCAAGCTGGCAGACCTTGTAATAATGGATAAAAACCCGCTTGACAACATACGTAATACAAACACGGTTATTTATGTAATGAAGAACGGCAGGCTGTACGATGGCAATACCTGCAATGAGGTTGTTACAGGCAACCACACGCTTGACAGAAGTGAGTGGATAACTGAAAAGCCATCCAATACTACCGGAGTAAATGAATAGGGTGTTCTGCTGATATATTTTATCCCCTTCTTATTTAAATGAGAAGGGGATCTTTTTGTTAAGAAGCTACCCTGTTGTACACTCCCCTTTCAACCTGTATACCTAATTGCTTTGTAAAAGCGGGCATATCAAAGCCCTGCTTCTTATATTCTTCAGCAACTGTTTTTTTGGCATTGATATAGGCTTCATCATTTTGCCATACTGCAACGGTAACACATTTGTATTCACCGCCTGTTTGCTGCTCATAAAAATTGTCTTCAATAAAACCTGGCAATGTTTTAATAATGTTGCGGTTAATATTGGCCCGTTCAAAAAAGGCCTGTTTTGATTGTATTGGCATCACAAACCTGTCAATAAAAAATACATTCATGAGTATTAGTTTTTTTGATTTTCACTGCACAAATTAATATATCAAAGACGGAATAAAAAAATAAATAATATATCGTAACCGGAGTAATAAATCAAAAATGGTAATGTCGCAATTACCGCCTTATATTGACGTATATGCACCCCTTTAGTTACATTTCGTAAAAGTAGTTTTGTGTTGTTCAAATAAATAATAATACAACAAACTATACGAAGATGAAAACAAGAAACATTAAAATAACCTACTGGGTATTCACGCTTCTGTTTGCAGTTTTTTCAATTATGGATGGTTTTGGGGGCATAACAAAACAGCAGGCTGGTATTGATGTTATGCTGCACCTGGGTTATCCAATTTATGCAATGCAAATAATGGGTACGGCCAAAATACTTGGCGCTATCGCTATAGTGCAACAAAAATTTAATACTATTAAAGAATGGGCGTATGCAGGTTTTGCTATTAACTTTATTGGCGCTTTTGCTTCGCGTGCGTTTGTAGGCGATGGTGGTATGTGGCTGGTTTTCCCTGTTATTTTGCTTGCCTTTATGTTTATTCCGTACTTTTTATGGAAGAAGCTTGAAAGCGCAAAAGCAAACACCGCTGCTGTTGTTAACCGCAATGCTTACGCTTAGCGCTTAATCATTATTTACAACCAAACAAAACAATCCGCTATGAGCATTCTTTCAATCATCCTTTGGGTAGTTGCAGCCATTTTATTATTCATTATTGTAGTTGCCGCTGTTAGCAGCCCTGAGTATGTTGTACAACAGGAAATTATAATTAACAAACCAAAGCAGGCAGTGTTTGATTATATAAAGTACTCAAAAAATCAAAACAATTACAACAAGTGGTGGATGATGGATCCCAATGCCCGTAAGGAATATACAGGTGTTGACGGCATACCGGGCTTTACCATGAAATGGGAAAGCGATAACAAACAGGCGGGCAAGGGTGAACAGGAAATTACAGGCATTACTGAAGGCGACCGGGTTGATTACGAGATACGTTTTATTAAACCTTTTGAAGGCACTTCACCATCGCACATGCAAACAGTTGCTGTTGCTCCGAACCAAACTAAAGTGGTGTGGTTTTTTAGCGGAACAAGAAACTTTGGTATGCGTATTTTTCATTTGCTTTTCAATCTTAAAAAAATGCTCGGCAAAGACATATTAATAAGCCTTAATAATTTAAAGAACATTTTAGAAAAACAATAATTCAAAACACCAAAAAAAAAAAGTATGGCAACGGTTAATCCTTATTTAAATTTTTTAGGCAACACAGAAGACGCATTTAATTTTTACAAGTCAGTATTCGGCGGTGAATTTATCGGCCCAATTCAACGCTTTAAAGACACACCTTTTGGTGGCAACTTAAGCGATACCGATAAAGAAAAAATAATGCACATTGCATTGCCGCTTGGCACTAATACCATTTTGATGGCTACTGATTCACTTGAGTCAATGGGACATACACGCAATGCCGGCAATAGTTTTTCACTGGCTATAAGCCCAGACAGTGAAGCAGATGCTACCCGCCTGTTTAACGCCCTTGCTGAAGGCGGCACAATAACAATGCCATTAGAAAAAGCCTTTTGGGGCGCATATTTTGGGGCGCTTACTGATAAATTTGGCGTACAGTGGATGGTAAATTATGATGGCAACCAACCCGGCGGCCATGAGAAAGATGCACATTAAAATAACTGTATTTCCCTTCTTACAGGTTGCATTGCATATATTTTACTTAACGGCCCTAGCCCGGCTTCCTTGGTTAAGGCCGTTAAGTATAGCTTACTGGAGCTATAACATATCCGTTGTTTTTTCCAATTTCTTTTAGTGGCATAGGCATTTTTTTAAGTGGATAAAAAATAAATTTTGTGCAACCAAAAAGTTGCATTTAAATTTGCAACCAAAAGGTTCCATTTTATGAGAAGAGATGTTTTCCAGGCTATAGCCGACCCAACGCGAAGAGAGATCATTAATATGGTATCAACCAAGCCACTTAACGTAAATTCAGTAGCTGAAAATTTTGATGTTAGCCGCACTGCCATTTATAAGCACATAAAAATTCTAACAGAGTGCGGTTTGATCGTTATAAAACCGCAGGGGCGCGAAAGATTTTGCGAGGCTAAGCTTGATAAATTAAACCAGGTTAGTGAATGGGTAGAGCAATACCGCAAAATATGGGAAGCCAGGCTTGATTCATTAGAAAGCTATCTTGAAAAACTACAGGCCAAAGACGAATTGCCAACCAAAAAAAATAAAAGAAATGGAAAAAGGTAATGCAACGGTTAACAATACTGCTAACCGTGAGGTTATAATTACCCGCTTGCTGAAAGCGCCACGCGAACTGGTTTTTACTGTATGGACGCAGTCTGAACACCTTGCACAATGGTGGGGGCCAAACGGTTTTACCACCACGTTACAAAGTATGGATGTAAAGCCCGGCGGCAAGCTGGAATTTACAATGTATGGTATGGGCTTAGCCTTTCCCAATGTAATTATTTATAAGGAGGTGGTAAAACCAGAACGGCTTGTGTATACGCATGGCAGCGGTAAAGAAAACGACCCCGGCGAGTTTGAAGTAACAGTAACTTTTGATGATGAAGATGGCAAAACACGGCTTACCATGCACAGCGTGTTTAAAACGGCAGAGGCACGCAACTTTGTTGTTAACGAGTATGGCGCTATTGAACGTGGAAATGAAACTGTTAACCATCTTGAGGAATATCTTGCCAAAATGGTTGATCATTAACAAACTCATTGAGTCATTGGTCTGTTAGCCAGGTAGAAGATGATGAATAAAGGATGGTTAAACGGATGATTTAAAGCAATCTCAAATAAAACAAAACAAATGCAACAACAGCCGCTTAAAGAAGTAACTTTTACACGTATTATAAATGCCCCGCGCCAGCTTGGATTTAAAGTATGGACCGACGAAAAGCACCTGGCTGAATGGTGGGGGCCTAAAGGTTTCACCAATCCTGTTTGCGAGGTTGACGCCCGCACTGGTGGCAGCATTTTAATACACATGGCATGGTGGGGCGATGGGCCTGTTTTCCCGATGAAGGGTGTTTTTTATGAAGTGGATGAACCATCAAAGCTTGTGTTCTCAGCGCTGGCCTTTGAAGGTGAAGACGGCAGCTTTGGCATTGAAAATATGAATACCGTTACGTTTGAAGACCTGGCGATAACAGAACAAAGCTTACCAATACATGTTGCAGTAATACGTGCAGGCAAGGCCGTTGAAGGTGCACTTGCCGGTATGGAACAGGGCTGGAACGAAAGCCTTGATAAGCTTACCGTTTTTATTACAACAATTAATTAGCAGGCACCATTTACGAAGTATAAAGTACGAATTAATACAAAATTTAAACCATTCATCATTCAATAAAATAATCGTTATGGCAAACCCACCAACCTACAAAAGCGGCAAGATCTGTTACATGGAAATACCCGCTGTTGATATTAAACAGTCCGCTGATTTTTTCACAGCCGTATTGGGCTGGAAAACAAGACAGCGTGGTGACGGCGCTACCGCCTTTGATGATAGCATTGGCGAAGTAAGCGGTAGCTGGGTGCTGGGCAGGAAGCCAACAACCGAAGCAGGAATACTCACTTATATATGGGTTGATAGTGTTGCAGAAACCATGCAAAAAGTAATTGATAACGGTGGAACTATTGTGCAGGAAATTGGAGGCGACCCAGGTGAAATAACTGCACGTTTTACTGACCCGGCCGGCAATTTGTTGGGGTTGTACCAGGCACCAGAGTAAGGAGGTAGATGACAGATGTTAGAGTGACAACAAATGACAGTAAGAAATACAAAATCTGTAGCTGCGAAATAAGTCTGCAACAATCAAATAATCTTCACGATTCACGGTATTAAAAAATTTACCAAAATAAAAACTGACACGCATGAAAACAGTAAACATAGTTTATTGGATATCAACGGTCATCATAGCGGGTATGATGATCTTTTCAGGAGTAGTAAATGCACTTGTAACCCCGGATTCGGTTAAAATGGTTACCGATTTATTAGGTTATCCCCACTATATTATTGGGTTTTTAGGTGTAGCAAAAGTTTTAGGAGGTATCGCCATATTGGTACCGGCATTTCCACGGCTTAAGGAGTGGGCTTATGCAGGATTGTTTTTCGATCTGTTAGGCGCAACTTATTCCTTTGCTGCAAAGAGCGCACCCATTAGCGGCCTTTTGCCAATGATCGCCTTTATCGCTGTATTGTTTGTTTCTTATGCAATGCATGTTAAAAGGCTTAAAGCAGGAAAACCTTAAAGAAGGTGAAAGGCATAAGTTTTTAAGGTGTAAAAGGAAAAAGTATCATGCTTCCAAAATAGTTCTTCTTTCTTACGTCTTAAACCTTATACATTCTTTCTTTCATACACCTTCTCTCTTTCACCTTAAAGCAACACCATGGTAGAAGTATTTAAAACCAACGTGCAGAAATTAAAACAGGCAAAGCAGGTTGTTACTGTATTGCAGCAATATTTTCCGGGAAGTAAAATAAATTTCGACCTGGAGGATTGCGATAAGGTATTGCGTGTAGAGGGTACAGGCCTTGCACCAAAACATGTAATGCAACTTGTTAATCAACATGGTTTTACCTGTAGCATACTTGAATAATAAAATAATACAATGCGTAAGATAATTGTATCAAATCTGGTATCGGTTGATGGTTTTTTTGAAGCACCCGGCCAGTCGTTAGACTGGTTTTCACACGGCGATGATTTTTTTGATTATTCAGTTAGCATGCTTGACGAGATGGATACCATTTTATACGGCAGCACTACCTATAAACAGATGGCAGCTTTTTGGCCTACCCCGCAAGGTGACGTATTACCCGCTATTCAACAGCGAATGAACAGCTTACGCAAAGTTGTTATTTCGAACACACTTGAAAAGGCGGAATGGGAAAACTCGGTTATTTTAAACGGCAATATTGCTACCGAAGTAAACAAGCTAAAGCAACAGCCGGGTAAGAATATAGTAATTTTGGGCAGTGGCGAAATTGTATCTGCCCTTACACACCTGCGGCTTATTGATGAATACCGTTTATTGGTAAACCCTGTAATACTTGGTGCCGGCACTCCATTGTTTAAAGGTGTTCACAACAGGCTTAACCTGCAGTTGCTGCAAACAAAAACGCTAAGCAGCGGTACTATAATATTGTATTATGCGCCTGCGGCTTAGTACAGTTAAAGGTTATTTGGCCGGGGGCAAATAAAAAAGCAGCAGCAAATTTTACTTTGCAACTGCTTAAATTTATTTAGGCATGTTGATCTTATTTGCTCCAGTTCAATTCAGCAGATTTTACTTCGTGTGAGTTTGTACCAATGCGTACAAAAAATTGCCCCGCCTCCCAATCGTATTTAAGGTTAGTATTATAAAACTTAAGCAGGTCAGTAGTAATAGTAAACGTAACATCCTTGCTTTCGCCGGGTTGCAGTGTTATTTTTTGAAAGCCTTTCAGGTCTTCTACTGAGCGTGTTACTGTTGCAACAGGGTCGCTTATATAAAGCTGCACTGTTTCTTCACCTGCATATTTGCCGCTGTTGGTAACGGTAACTGTGCCAGTTATAGTTTGGTTGCCTTTTGGTGTGTTTGATGACAGCTTAACATCACCATACGTAAAACTTGTATAGCTTATGCCATAGCCAAAAGGGTATAACGGCTCGTTAGGTATATCAAGATAGTCTGATTTAAACTTGGCAAAGTCCTCACCATTGTAGGGACGGCCTGTATTTTTATGATTATAGTACACCGGTATTTGCCCAACACTGCGCGGAAATGATGCTGTAATTTTACCTGATGGGTTGTAGTTACCAAATAGTACATCAGCAATAGCATTACCTGCCTCTGTGCCGCTAAACCACGCATCCAGTATGGCATTGGCATGCTCGCTTTCCCAATTTAAAACCAAAGGCCGCCCGTTGAACAACACTATCACCAAAGGCTTGCCTGTTTTGGCAAGCGCTTTTAACAGGTTCTCCTGGCTTTCGGGTATGCCAATGTCGGCACGGCTGCTGGCCTCGCCGGTCATGTCGGCGCATTCGCCAACGGCGGCTACAATAACATCGGCCTTGTTCGCGGCGTCCACTGCTTCGGCTATCAGATCGTCCGGCGACTTTTTATCAATCGTTATCTCCTCGCCCAGCGCGTTAGCACGGTGCACAAGAAAAGGATCGTCGCTTATATTAGCGCCTTTCGCATAAATAACATTTACGTTGCCGGCAACATTTTTTATGCCTTCCAGCACAGTAACAGATTTGGTAAAATCGCCGGCTACGCTCCAGGTGCCCAGCATGTTACGCTTACTGTCTGCCAGCGGGCCAACCAGCGCAATAGTGCCAGATTTTTTTAGCGGTAACACTTCTGCATTGTTTTTTAATAACACCAGTGAATGTGCCGCAATTTCGCGGGCCGCTTTGCGGTTATCGTCTGTCAGTATTTCATTGGCCGGCCTGGTGTCATCCAAAAAGCGGTAGGGGTCAGTAAACAGGCCCAGCTTGTATTTGGCTTCCAGTATCGTTCTGCAGGCATCGTCAATGGCTTTTTGTGTTACCTTGCCTTCGGCCAGCGATTTTTTTAGGGTGGTTAAAAGGCCTTCGGCCACCATGTCCATATCAAGGCCGGCATTAAGCGCCAATGCAGATACCGTTTGCAGGTCGCCTACGCCGTGGTTGATCATTTCGCTAAGGCTGGTATAGTCACTTACCACAAGGCCCTTAAAACCCCATTGGTTACGCAGAAGATCAGTAAGCAACCATTTATTACCTGTTGCCGGTACGCCGTCAATTTCGTTGAACGAGCTCATAATGCTGCCAACGCCTGCATCAATAGCAGCTTTGTAAGGCGGCAGGTAGTACTCGTACATTTTTATTTTGCTCATGTCAACGGTATTGTAATCGCGGCCCGCGTCTGCAGCGCCATACAGGGCAAAATGCTTTACGCAGGCCATAAGGTTATGGGTACCGCTGTAGTCAGTACCCTGGTAACCATGTACCATGGCCTTTGCGATTTGCGAACCGAGGAACGGGTCCTCGCCGCTGCCTTCTGATATGCGGCCCCAGCGCGGGTCGCGGGCAATATCAACCATTGGACTAAAGGCCCAGTTAAGGCCGTCGGCAGTGGCTTCTTTTGCAGCGATGGTGGCGCTCCGTTTTATCATGGCTGTGTCCCAACTGCACGATAAACCTAATGGAATGGGAAACATGGTTTTGTGGCCGTGTATAACATCAAGCCCAAAAATTAATGGTATATGCAGGCGGCTGCCTTCTACTGCAATTTTTTGTGCCTGGCGCACTTTATCAGGCCCGGTTATACCAAAAAGGCCACCAACCTGGCCCTTGCGAATTTTATCGTCAACGCCCTGGCTTACCACGCTGCCTGTAACAGCGCTGCCGCCGGGTATTACCAGGTTAAGCTGGCCAATTTTTTCATCAACGGTCATTTTGGCCATCAGGTTGTCAATAAACGTTTTCATTTTGGCATCCTGTGCCTGCGCGGTTACACACGCAATAAATAACAATGCGGGGAGAAGGAACTTTTTCATACAGGAAACAATTAGTGAATATTATTATGAAGCGATAAAAGAAAAGCTACGCAATGTAGGGAATATTTTATTTTGTTGATGGTGGATGTCGTTATTTAGAAACTCCAATTTCGCTGGCTAATTAACAGTCGCTTGGCACTATGGCGTTTGCATTACCTTTATCATACAACAAAGTACAATGGAAAATATATCAGTTCAACGAACAATATCCAATCTTTTAGACATTTGCGAAAAGCTGGTGGCTGAATATACACAGGTTGAAGAAGACAGGGTAAAAAACGATGGCAATGCATCCATTTGCATAATAGACGGTGATGGCAACGTGTATGGAAAAATGTTTGGTACAGATAAGATTAAAATGCGGGAGACTTACAACACTGCATGGTTAAAAGCCAGCCAGGTGTACATTACCGGCGTGGCAACAGGTGAGTATGAAAAGCTGGTTTTTAATGAGGCTATTAACGACAGGCAGCTTGGCATTAAGCGTTGCGATTTGATCGGCTTTAAAGGCGGCTTACCTGTAATGCTGAATGATGGCACAACTATATCTATTGGCGTTAGTGGTTTTAGGGGAATTACAGATGTTGAGTTGATTGAAAGGGCGATAGAGGGTTTGTAATAGAATGATTACAGTTGGAATTTGCGGAATATTAGCGTTTTGCTCCTAACGGAGCAATAGATGCAGTAATCCATTTCTTCTACAAAGCTTTTACTCCTATACGGAGTAAGAAACCCAACCCTGTGCTAAAGCATAAAGTGAAACGGGTGTATTTCAAATTTTCGCTTTAGGCAGCATTTCTAAATTCCCTTTTTGAAAGAGCAACTATTTTATCCCATTGTCCATTTTTGCCTGCTACCCTCAGGTTGAGCATGTTTTGTGCACCTTCACG
>Ga0265327_10000453_pt1 | contig 73806 bp, 71 predicted proteins | sample 41621metaG_FD_202089 | JGI IMG/M metagenome (GOLD analysis project Ga0265327, IMG submission 202089) | Rhizosphere microbial communities from Carex aquatilis grown in University of Washington, Seatle, WA, United States - 4-16-21 metaG | ecosystem: Host-associated > Plants > Roots > Rhizosphere...
AACACCGATCGCCTCAACATCTTCCTTCAGGAATCGCAACGCCTCGGTGTCCGTATCCTGCCGCCCGATATCAACCGTTCGGATTCATTCTTCACCGTCAACGCAGACGAACGCATTATTTTCTACGCGCTTGCCGCCGTGAAAGGCGTTGGCCGTCAGGCGATGGATCACGTCGTCGAATTGCGCAAACAGGGCGGCCCGTTCCTCTCCATCGCCGATTTCGCCCGCCGCATTGACCCGCGCCTCGTCAACAAACGTGCCTTCGAAAGTCTTGTCCGCGCGGGCGCCTTCGATGCGCTGCACCGTAACCGCAACCAGCTCGTCAAATCCGCAGACGTGATCCTGAGCGGCAGCGCGCTCGCCGCCCGCGAACGCGAAAGCGGCCAGTCGATGTTGTTCGGCGGCGTCGATGAAAAATCGGAAGATTTGCGTCTGCCGCCGGTAGAAGAGTGGTATTCGCACGAGCGCCTTCAGGAAGAATTCGGTGCCATCGGTTTTTATCTCTCGGGCCATCCGCTCGATGGCGTGCAAGCCGCATTGAAACGCCTGAGTGCGGTCACCATCGCGCAGTTGCACGAAGACCGCCGTCGCTCCGGCTTCCGCGCGCTCCTCGCCGGAACCGTGATCCGCAAACAGGAACGCCGCGGCCGCAGCGACCAGCAATACGCTTTCGTGTCGTTGTCCGACCCCACCGGCATGTTCGAAGTGATGATCTTCTCCGAAGTCCTCGCCGCATCGCGCCAGCTTTTGGAAGCCGGGAAATCGGTTTTGATGGCAGTCGCCGTCGATTGGCAGGACGACGAACTGAAGCTCCGCGCTCTTTCTTGCAACGATCTCGAAAAAGCCGCCGCCGATGCGGGGGAGGGCTTACGTATATTCCTTGAAAACGAATCCCCTTTGAACGGGATTTCCACGCAACTGAACAAACCTGGCAAAGGCATCGTCACCATCGTCGTGCCGGTGGGCGAGGGCCGCGAAGTCGAAATCAAATTGCCCAAGCAGCTTCAAATCACCGCCGCACACCGCAATGCGATCAAATCACTGCCCGGCGTCGCCGCCGTCGAAGCGGTCTAGAGAGAGGAGATCGCCCCGCCCAAACGCCGCAATCCTTCCGCCAGCAATTTGGGATCCTGCGCGAAACATATTCGCACATGCGCATCCGAAGCCGCGTCGTCCTCCGGCCCAAACGCCGAACCGGGCGCCACGCCAACCTTCGCGCCATGCACCAGCCCGCTCGCAAATTCGAGACTGTTCTTCAGCCCCTCGATTTGCAGAAAGCCGTAAAACGCCCCTTCCGGTCTGATCCACCGAATCCGGTTTTGCTCCCGCAGAAAATCTTCAACCACCTCGCGCCCAGCCCGGCACCGCGCCAGCATTGCCCCGCGAAAGTCATCTCCCCTGGGCGAAAGCGCAGCGAGTGCTCCCCACTGCGCAAACGTGGTCGCCCCCGTATTGTTGGCCGCACTCATCACATACATCTGCTGATCGAGACGTTTCGGATGCGTCAGCCAGCCCACGCGCCATCCCGTCATCGCCCACGGCTTCGAAAACGAATTGATCACGAACACCGCATCATCCGGTTCCCCGATCTGCAGAAACGATGGCGCATGCAACGCGCCATCATAAATCAGCGTCCCATAAACCTCGTCGCTGATGATTGCGATCCCGCGCTCGCGAGCAAATTCCAGCACCGCCATCTGTTCGTCGCGCTCCATCACCCATCCCGTGGGATTGCCCGGCGAAGCAATGAAGATGGCCTTGGTCCGCGCGTCACATGTTGCAAACAACTTGTCGAGATCAAGCCGCCAGCGCGGCGGCGTCGCGTTCCACTCTTCCTCAAGCCGCGCAAACCGGATTTCCGCACCGGTCATTTTCGCCGCCTGAAAGATGTTCGGCCAAACCGGCGAAACGCACACCACATTGTCGCCCGTCTCGACCACGCATTGCAGTGCCGTGACAACCGCCAGCATGGCAGCGCCCGGCACGGTGATGCGCTCGACGGAGATATCCGTGTTGAGCGTGCGTTTGTGGAACCCGCATATCGCTTCGCGCAGCGGCATTATCCCGCGCGCCCCGGTGTAAAACGTCTGTCCTTTATCGAGCGCGTCCTTGGCGGCGTCACAGATGAACTGTGGCGTCACCAGATCGCTCTCCCCGAACCAAAGGGGAATGATGCCGGGATCGCCAAGGCCAAGCATGGCCACTCGGCCGATACCGTTAGGTTCCAGATTGACGATCGCGGGACGAAGCGGGGAGGGGCTGTTTTGCGTCATGCCCGCAACTGTAGCCGCATTCGCCCCCGGCTGAGATCATTTCCGCGCATAGCGGGCTTGCCACAAACGAAAAGCGGCGCCTTGCGGCGCCGCTTCCGTTTCACTTGCCAGTGTGAAGGTATCAGGCCCGCTTGCGGCGTCTCACGGCAATGCCCGCAAGGCCGGCGCCCAGCAACGCAAGGGTCGCCGGTTCCGGCGCGGGGTTTGCTGTCCCCGCCGAGAAATAGCGGATCTGTGTGCTATTGCCGGAGCAGGAATAGTCTCCGTTGTTGTAGTCGTCGCATTCGAACGACTGGTTTGCCAACAACGTATTGGCCGTCCCGTCTGCCAGCGAATGAGCGAACACGAGATAGACATATCGCGTATAGCTCCCCTGAGCGATGAAGACGATCGTATCGGTCGGGTGGTTGAAGTAGCTCGGGTCGCCCGGCAGGGCATATGTGAAGCCAGAGAAAAGCCCGGAGGTCGTCGTGATGGACGTGGGGGTGGCGAGATAGTTGGAGATGTTCAGCGAGATGGTTCCAGTGGCAGTGGCACCATCGGTAAACGTTCCGTTGAAAATGTAAGTGATGGGCCCCGCGCTGGCCGGAGCCGCCGCCATTGCAAACACCACCGCAGCAACAGCTGCAAACCCGCGCAAAATCTTGCCAAACATAAGTATTCCCCAGCCTCTTTGAGTGTGAATCGGCCTTAACGTTAGCAACGTTGGTAAATGCGCGCTTAATTTTCTGGTTTCTTGGTTAACGTCGGAACTTCCCCTCCGCCCGGTCTCTCTTGCATAGGCTGGACGCGGCCCCTATAAGCCCGGCCATCCGCGCGTGAGGGTGGGTTCATGGGGTGAGTTGCCCCGTCCCCGTCCGGTGCCCGAAAGGGTTACACCCCCCACGTTTGCTCAACCGGAAAAGGAGTTGTTTTCCAATGGCTTTGCCAGATTTCACCATGCGCCAACTGCTCGAAGCGGGCGCCCATTTCGGCCACCGCACGCAGCGTTGGAATCCCAAGATGTCGCCGTTCATCTTCGGCGCCCGTAACGACATCCACATTATCGACCTGACCCAGACGGTCCCGCTGCTGCACCAGGCCCTCGTCGCGCTGCGCGATGTCGCCGCCGGTGGTGGCCGCATCCTGTTCGTCGGCACCAAGCGTCAGGCATCGGACCCAATCGCGGCCGCCGCGAAGCGCTGCGCCCAGTATTATGTGAACCATCGCTGGCTCGGTGGCACGCTCACCAACTGGCAGACGATTTCGAATTCGATCAAGCGCCTGCGCACGATCGAAGAAACGCTCGGTTCCGCGCAAGGCTCGGGCCTGACGAAGAAGGAACTGCTCGGCCTGCTGCGCGAACGCGACAAGCTGGAACGTTCGCTCGGCGGCATCAAGGAAATGGGCGGTCTTCCCAACATGCTGTTCGTGATCGACACGAACAAGGAATCCATCGCCGTTGCCGAAGCCCGCAAGCTGGGCATTCCGGTGACCGCGATCCTGGATTCCAATTCCGATCCGGATGGCATCACCTATCCGATCCCGGGCAATGACGACGCGGCACGCGCCCTTTCGCTTTATTGCGATCTCGTTGCGCGCTCGATCATCGATGGTCTCTCCGAAGGTCAGTCCGCTGCCGGTATCGATGCGGGTGAAGCTGAAGTGCTGCCCGACGTCTCGCCTGCAGCCGCAGAAGCGACCGCCGCTTAAGCCTTTCAGGAGTTCTGAATATGTCGAACGTCACCGCTTCCATGGTGAAAGACCTGCGCGACAAGACCGGCGCAGGCATGATGGACTGCAAGGCCGCACTCGCCGAAACCAATGGCGATGCGGAAGCCGCGATCGACTGGTTGCGCAAAAAGGGCCTGATGAAGGCCGCCAAGAAGGCCGGCCGCGTTGCTGCGGAAGGTCTCGTCGGCGTTGCCGTTGGCGGCGATACGGGCGCGTTGGTGGAGGTCAATTCCGAAACCGACTTCGTTGCCCGCAACGATCAGTTCAAGGACTTCGTGAAGACCGCCGCCGAAATCGCGCTCGAAATCGATGGCGATCTCGAAAAGCTGCTCACACGTTCCATGGGCAGCGCCACGGTGCAGGAAGAATTGACCGGCCTCATCGCCAAAATCGGCGAGAACATGAGCGTGCGCCGCGTTGCGGCACTCGCCGTGAAGCCGGGTGTGGTCGCGTCTTACGTTCACAACGCGACGTCGCCTGAGCTCGGAAAGATCGGCGTTCTCGTCGGCCTGAAATCCGAAGGCGATGCGGCCAAACTGTCTGCCTTCGGCAAGCAATTGGCGATGCATGTTGCGGCGGCCGCCCCTCTCGCGCTGACGCCGGATCATCTTTCGGCAGATGTCATCGAACGCGAACGCAACGTCCAGCGCGAGCTCGCCAAGCAATCCGGCAAGCCCGACAATGTCATCGAAAAGATGATCGAAGGCCGGATGCGCAAGTTCTATGAAGAGTCGGTGCTGCTGTCGCAGATATTCGTCATCGATGGCGAAACGCCGGTGAACAAGGCCGTCGAAAAGCTCGCCAAGGAAATCGGCAAGCCGGTCGAAGTCGTGGGCTTTGTCCGCTTCCAGGTCGGCGAAGGCATCGAGAAAGTCGCCGACGATTTCACCGACGAAGTGAACAAGCTCGCGGGCAACTAAATCGAAACGGGGGAGGACAATATGACGGGCGTTCCCAAGTACCGCCGGGTCCTCCTCAAAGTTTCCGGCGAAGCCCTGATGGGCGATAGCGGCTACGGCATCGACGTGGCAGTGGTCGATCGCATCGCAGCCGATGTGAAAGACGCCGTCCGCGCCGGCAGCCAGGTCTGCATGGTGATCGGCGGCGGCAATATCTTTCGCGGTCTGCAAGGCGCTGCCAAAGGCATCGACCGGGCCACAGCCGATTACATGGGCATGCTCGCCACCGTGATGAACGCGCTGGCGGTGCAGGCGACCCTGGAACGCATGGAGGTTCCCGCCCGCGTTCAATCGGCGATCCCCATGTCGACCGTGTGCGAGCCCTATATCCGCCGCCGCGCCATCCGCCATATGGAAAAGGGCAGGGTCGTTATCTTCGCGGCGGGCACCGGCAATCCGTTTTTCACGACCGACACCGCCGCTGCCCTGCGCGCCGCAGAAATGAACTGCGATGCGATGCTCAAGGGCACCCAGGTCGACGGTGTTTACAGCGCCGACCCAAAGAAGGTCGCAAACGCCCAGCGCTACGAAACCTTGAGCTATCACGAGGTGTTGTCGCGCGATCTTCAGGTGATGGATGCAAGCGCGGTCAGCCTTTCGCGCGAGAACCGCATCCCGATCCTCGTCTTCTCGATTCACGACCGGGGAGCGCTTGCAGCCGTGCTGCGAGGCGAAGGCCGGTGTACGATCATCCAGGAACAGACCGCTTCGGGCTAATACCGGCCCAATTAATCAGGGGGTTGCCATGGCAGCCGGATACGACAAGGAAGACCTCAACCGCCGCATGAACGGCGCGGTGGGCACGCTCAAGAGCGAATTCTCGGGCCTGCGCACCGGCCGGGCCAGCCCCGCGCTGGTCGAGCCGGTGACCGTCGATGCCTATGGCAGCCAGCTTCCCATCAACCAAGTGGGCAACATCTCGACCCCCGAACCCCGTCTTCTGACCATTCAGGTCTGGGATAAGGGCCTGGTGAAGGCCGTCGACAAGGCGATCCGCGATGCCGGTCTGGGCCTCAACCCCCAGGTGGATGGCCAGCTTCTGCGCATCCCCGTGCCCGAACTGAACGAAGAACGCCGCAAGGAACTGGCCAAACTGGCCCATAAATATGCCGAAGCGGCCCGCGTTGCCGTCCGCAATGTCCGCCGCGATGGCATGGATCTCCTGAAAAAGCTCGAAAAAGACCACAAAATTAGCCAGGACGAGCACCATAAGTTGGGCGACGAACTGCAGAAGCTGACCGATGCTCACGTGAAGGACATCGACGGGGCCCTGCAGGGCAAAGAACAGGAAATCATGCAGGTTTAGGGGCTGTGAAAGGGCGGCGGCGATCAGTAGGTTTGCAGAGATGACGGTTATGACTCGCCCGCCCGGAAGCCTTCCCCAGCACGTCGCCATCATCATGGATGGCAATGGCCGCTGGGCCCAGCGGCGTCACTTGCCGCGCCAAGCAGGCCATGTCGCCGGTGTGTCGGCCGTGCGCGATGTGGTTCGCGCCGCAACCGAACTCGGTCTCGGCAATCTGACGCTTTACGCGTTCTCATCCGAAAACTGGAAGCGCCCCAAGCTTGAGGTCAATCATCTGATGGGCCTCTTCCGGCTCTACTTCCGGGATGACCTCGATGATCTCGTCGCGCGCAATGTCCGCATCCGCGTCATCGGTTCGCGCAATCGCGTGGCGCGCGATATCGGCGCGATGATCGAAGAAGCGGAAACCCGCACCGCGCATAATAACGGTCTCAATCTCACTTTGGCATTCGATTACGGCGCGCAGGAAGAAATCTGCAATGCCGCACGCGAGCTGGCTCGCGCAGCGCTCGAAGGCCGCCTTGATCCGGAAACGATCACGCCGGAATTGTTTTCCAGCCGCCTGTTCACCAGCGCATTGCCCGAACCCGATCTCATCATCCGCACCAGCGGCGAACATCGCTTGAGCAATTTCCTCCTCTGGCAATCGGCCTATGCCGAACTTCTGTTTGTCGACACGCTGTGGCCGGATTTCAGCGGTAAGGAATTCACGCAAGCGCTCGAACAGTTCGCACAGCGCGAACGCCGCTTCGGCGCGGTTGCATCGGGCGCCGTCGCTTGAACAAGACGCCTGAAACTGCGCCCTCGGGAAATGTCTCGACGGCGAACAGCGGGCGCAAGCCGCTGACATTCACTCTCAACTGGATCACGCGTCCCGTATTCGGTTTGCTGCTGGCAGCCCTTGCGGTCGCCGCGCTTTACAAAGGCGGCTTCTATTTCGCGCTGCTCATCGCCGTGGTCATCGTCACCGCCGCGCGCGAATGGCACCGCATGATCGCGCAAGGCAAATTCACCGAAGAATTCATCGTCACAAGCTTCGTCGTCATAGCCGCGCTTTGTATCGAGGTCGCCAAACCCGGCTCGTTCTGGCCGTGGGTGCTGATCGGCGTCGGCGCGGTCATCAGCTTCGCGCTCGCCTCGTTGCGTGGGCGGCTGGCTTTTTGGGAAGCGGGCGGGGTGCTTTATCTGGGCATACCCGCGCTGACCATGGTCATGCTGCGGATACTCCCCGAGGGCGGGTTTTGGCTGCTTTTGGCGTTTCTGATTTCGATCTGGGCCACCGATACGGGCGCCCTGGTCTTCGGGAACCTGATCGGAGGCCCCAAATTGTGGCCCGCACTGTCGCCGAACAAGACTTGGGCAGGCTTTTTTGGGGGTATACTACTTGCGGCAATTGCTGGCGGAATCATGTTCGCCATCATGCATTTGGGGGCGGGGCGCGGCGCAGTGTTTGCGGCGCTTGTTGGAGTGATGGCACATATGGGTGACTTGTTTGAATCCAAGGTCAAACGGACCTTTCGCATCAAGAACAGCGGCGGTTTGATTCCGGGCCACGGCGGTGTGCTCGATCGCATCGATTCCACCTTGCTGGCTCTTCCGGTTTTGGCGGCGGTTGTTTTTGTCGCCGGCATCAATCCTGTGGTGATCGCATGAGAGCGATTTCGGGAAAGACCAACGGCTCATTGCCCGATCTCAGCCCGGTGCTTCAGCGCCGCATAACGGTGCTCGGCTCGACGGGCTCCATCGGCGTCAGCACGCTCGACGTCATTGCCCATGCGCGCAAGACCTATGGCCCCGACGCCATGCCGGTCGAAGCGCTCACCGCGCAAGCCAATGTCGCATTGCTCGCCAAACAAGCACGCGAGATCAAGCCGAAGATCGCCGTCATTGGCGATCCCTCTTTGTACGGACAATTGAAATCCGAACTCGCCGGTACCGGCATCGAAACCGCGACCGGCCGCGAAGCCGTGATTGCCGCCGGTGCACGCCCATCGGATTTCGTGATGGTCGCCATCGTGGGTGCCGCCGCCATCGAACCCGCGCTCGAAGCGATCCGCCGCGGTGCGGTCGTGGCGCTCGCCAACAAGGAATGCGTGGTCGCGGCAGGTGCGGTGTTTCGCGAGACGCTGGAGAAATCCGGCGCATCCGTCATCCCGGTGGATTCCGAACACAACGCGATCTTCCAGGTGCTTCACGGCGGCGATGCCGGCGAAGTCGAAATGGTTACGCTCACCGCATCCGGTGGCCCGTTCCGCGAATGGACGACCGAACGCATGCGCGATGTCACGCCCGAACAGGCCGTGGCGCATCCCGTATGGTCGATGGGAAAGAAGAACTCGCTCGATAGCGCCAGCCTGATGAACAAAGGGCTGGAACTCATCGAAGCGCATTATCTGTTTGCACTGCCCAGCGAACGTTTAAGCGTTGTCATTCATCCGCAATCCATCGTCCACTGCATGGTGTCCTATCAGGATGGAACCACGCTTGCGCATCTGTCCGCGCCCGATATGCGCACGCCGATTGCACATGCCTTGGGACATCCGCGGCGTATTGCCTCTCCGTCGCGCAAACTGGACCTCGCGACGATGGGGCCGTTAAGCTTTTTCGCGCCGGATTCCGAACGTTTTCCGGCACTTCGCCTGGCCACCGATTGCTTGCGCGCAGGCGGGCTCGCCCCTACCATCCTGAACGCCGCCAACGAGATCGCGGTGGAAGCGTTTTTGGATCGCCGTATTGGCTTTCTCGACATTCCGCGCGTCGTCGAAGCGGCGCTCGAAACGGGGGAAGCAAAACTGTCGAACCATCCGCCCTCCGATCTCTCCGTGGTGTTGGCTGCGGACAGCGAAGCGCGCCGTTGGGCGGACGACGTCTGCAGAACGATAAGAAACTAGGCTTCGGGAGAAGCGCGAGGAAAGCGTATGACAGCGTTACGCGATTTTCTGGCTTGGCTGCCGAGCGGCGCGCCGGCCTACATCTTTCTGATCACGGTCGTCGTCTTCTTCCACGAGCTTGGCCATTTCCTGGTCGCGCGCTGGTGTGGCGTCGCGGTCGAAACATTCTCTATCGGCTTCGGTCCCGAAATCGTCGGCTGGAACGATCGCCGCGGCACGCGCTGGAAGATTTCTTGGATACCGTTCGGCGGTTACGTGAAGTTCCTTGGCGATCTGGGCGCCACCAGCACGCCCGACCGTGACCTTCTCGAAGATCTTCCGGAAGCCGAACGCAACCGCGCCTTCCCGCTGAAACCTCTCTGGCAACGCGCGGCCATCGTCGCGGCCGGACCTTTCGCAAATTTCATCTTGGCCATCGTGATCTTCACCGCGATGTTCATGATCTTCGGCCAGAGCTACAACAAGCCGGTGGTCGATGGCGTGCAGGCGGGAAGCCCCGCTGCAATCGCCGGAATTCAAAAGGGCGACCTCATCCGCTCCATCAACGGCAGCGCGATCCTGGATTTCAGCGAAATTAAACAGATCGTCACGCTCAACACGGGTGAGGCACTTCAGATCGGTCTGGAACGCAACGGCCATATGCTGACCGTCACCGCCAAACCGAAGATGACCACGCTGAACGATCCGTTCGGCGGCAAGAACCGGATGATGGGATTGGGCATCTCCAATCTCGTGCGCCCTGATCGAATCACGCGCGTGCAGTTCGGTCCGATACAAGCTGTGGGCGCGGCCTGCGATCAGACGTGGCTGATCGTCAAAAGCACCTTCGTATATATGTGGCAGATGAGCACAGGTTATGCCGATACAAGCCAGCTCAGGGGCCCCATTGGGGTCGCTTCGGTGTCACAAAAAGTGGCTTCGATCAGCTTTGTAGCGCTGATTACCCTCGCCGCGTTAATGTCCGTAAGTATTGGACTCATCAATCTTTTTCCCATCCCTCTGCTCGACGGCGGCCACCTGCTGTACTATGCATTCGAAGGTGTTCTGGGGCGGCCGCTTGGCGTCCGTGCACAGGACGTAGGATTTAGGCTTGGGCTGGCGGCTGTTCTTGGTCTCATGGTTTTGGTGACCTGGAACGACCTCGTCCGGTTGGATCTTTTCTGAAACCACGAACCCGCCGTAACGCCCGGCGGCTACCAGAGACGAGTGGATGAAATCCATCGCCAATCTGTCCGTGAGAATATTGCGTACGGCTGCGCTCTGCTCATCCGTTATGGTTACCATTGGCGCTTCGGATGCGTATGCGCAGGCGCTGAATCCAAAAGCACCAAGCGCTGCACCAGCCGCATCATTGCCGCTCGGTCCGCCCATCCGCAGGATCATGGTCGCGGGTACGCAACGTATCGAACCCGCAACGGTCCTTTCCTACATCTCGGTCCGTGAAGGCGATCAATACGACGAACAAGCCGTCGACCGTTCGCTGAAGACGTTGTTCGCAACCGGCCTCTTCGCCGACGTGAAGTTCCGCTGGGATGGCCAGACGCTCACCATCCAGGTGGTCGAAAACCCGATCATCAACCAGATCGATTTCGAAGGTAACGACAAGGTCTCTACCAAGGACCTGCAGAAGGAAGTGCAGCTCAAGCCGCGCACGGTCTTCACCCGCGCCCGCGTGCAGTCCGACCTTCAGCGCATCATCGAGCTTTATCGCCGCAACGGTAAATTCGCCGCCGCCGTCGATCCGCAGATCATTCAGCGTCCGCAAAACCGCGTCGACCTGATCTTCTCGATCAACGAAGGTGCGACCACCGGCGTCTCCCGCATCACCTTTATCGGCAACAAGGTCTTCGACGACGATACGCTGCGCGGCCAGATCGCCACGGAAGAAAGCGCCTGGTGGAAATTCCTCGCCACCAACGACAACTACGATCCCGACCGCCTGACCTTCGACCGCGAACAGCTTCGCCGTTTCTATCTCAGCCACGGCTATGCCGACTTCAATGTCGTCTCAGCCGTCGCCCAGCTCACGCCGGATCGCTCCGCCTTCTATCTCACCTTCACCATCGACGAAGGCCCGGTCTACAAATTCGGCGACGTCGAGATCGAATCCAACATCAAGGACTTGGATACGAAGGCGTTGCGCGCCAGCATCCCCATTCACAGCGGCGACACCTACAACGCCGAATTGATCCAGAAATCCATCGATGCGCTAACGAACGCGGCGGGCACCAAAGGTTATGCCTTCGCCGAAGTTCATCCGCGCATCCGCCGCGACCGCGACAAGCGCACCATTGGCGTGGTGCTGAAGATCGATCAGGGCCCGCGCGTCTATGTCGAACGCATCAACATCACCGGCAACACGCGCACGTTGGACAAGATCGTCCGCCGCGAAATGCGTCTGGTGGAAGGCGATGCGTTCAACCGCGTCCTGCTGGATCGTTCGCGCACCCGCATCCGCGCGCTCGGCTTCTTCAAGGATGTCGACATCAAGACCGCGCCGGGCTCCGCCCCCGACAAGACCACGCTCAACGTCGCCGTCACCGAACAATCGACCGGCGAACTCTCGCTCGGCGCAGGTTACTCCTCGCAAAGCTCCTTCGTCGGCGAATTCAGCTACACCGAACGCAACCTGTTCGGCCGCGCACAATATCTGCGCCTGAGTGCGGCACTGTCGTCGATCAGCAAGCAGTTCCAGATCAGCTACACCGAACCTTATTTCCTCGATAAGCCGCTCGCGGCCGGTGTCGATCTCATCAAATACCTGACGAACTTCGATCAGGCCGCCTATCAGGGCGATACCTCCGCCGTGACGTTCCGCTTGGGCTTCCCGACATCGGAATTCGGCAGCGTGCAACTGCGCTACAGCTACCGCATCGACAAGGTCACGCCCTACAACATCGCCAACATCCCGCAACAGATTCTCGATGCGGCGGGCACCACGCAAACCTCGCTGATCGGTTACACCTTCAGCTACAACACGCTCGACGATTATCAGAAGCCCACCAAGGGCCTTACCTTCAGCTTCAGCCAGGATTTCGCGGGCTTCGGCGGTTCGCTGAAATATATGCGCGCGGAAAGCTCGGCCAGCGTTTATCACCGCCTGTTCTTCGATGGCGTGATCGCTTCGCTCACGGGTAGTGCGGGCTACATCATGGCCTATGACGGCCAGCAGGTTCGCATCAACGAACGGTTCTTCAAGGGCGGCGACAGTTTCCGCGGCTTCCAGATCGCCGGTATCGGCCCGCGCGATGTGGCCATCCCCGGCAACAGCGGCGCCATCGGTGGCAACGTCTATGCCATCGGTTCGGTCAACATCCGCGTCCCGAACTTCCTGCCCGAAGATTACGGAATATCCACCTCGTTGTTCAGCGATTTCGGTACTTTGGGCCGGATCGACCGTACTGCCGCCACCCCCGCCGCCCAAGTTTGCAAGACCGTGAAACCGGGCTTTGTGCCGCCCAGCGCCGGGGCGCAATACCAAGTCAGTTGCATTGCCGACAATCTCGCGCTACGCGCTTCGGCCGGAATTAGCGTGGGCTGGAAGTCGCCCTTCGGGCCGATCCAGATCGATTTTGGGATACCGTTCGCCAAAACGCCTTACGACCGGACGGAAATCATTCACTTCAGTGCTGGGACAGGACTGTAAATCCATGAAAAACAACTCGATATTTGCCCGTGGGGCTGTCGCCGCCGGGGCTTTTGCCATAGCCGCCACGATGTTCGTGACGCCCGCCGCCGCCCAGCCGAAGCCGGCTGCCGGAACGCCGATCCCGAAGATCCTGGTGATCAACCGCGAAGCGATCCTGCGCCTGTCCAAGGTCGGTCAGGACATCGTGAAGCAGGTCAACGGCTACACCCAATCCGCCGAGAAGGAATTCAAGGGGCAGGGCGAACAGCTTCGCAAAGATGGCGCAGCACTGCAGCAGCAGCTCGCCATTCTCGCGCCGGATGTGAAGGCCAAGAAGATCGCCGATTTCCAAAATCGCGAACGCTCGCTTCAAGCCAAGGTGGAAACCCGCCAGCAGCAGATTCAGGGCGGCGTTCTTCAGGCGCGTCAGCAGATCGAAACCGCTCTCGGTCCGATCGTGCAGGGCATCATGACGGAACGCGGTGCAACCCTTCTGCTAGATCGCGGTGCGATCGTGTGGGGCACGGGCGACATCGACATCACACGCACTGCCATCCAACGGCTCGACCAGAAGATGCAGACCGTGAAGGTGAACCTCGTTTCTCCGCCAAAGCCGAAGCAGGGCTAACCTGTTCCCGGCCGTGATGAACTGATGGCCGACCCGCGCTTCTACGACAACAAGGGCCCGTTCACGCTGGCCGAGGTTTGCGCGCGCGCCGGTATCTGTGTGCCCGAAGGCGTAGATGCGCGCGCAACCATCGCCGACGTTGCAAGTCTAACCGGCGCAGGCCCGCAGCACCTGACGTTTTTCTCCGGCGGCAAAGCTGCCGCGCAATTGGCGCAATCGCGCGCGGGCTTCTGCTTTGTCTCGCTCGCGGATGCCGCGCGCCCGGTACCCGCTGGCATGATGCTGCTTCCCGTGGAATCGGTGCAGCACGTCTTCGCCGATGTCGCTGCGTTGTTCTATCCCGATCATCACCAAGTGGCGTGGACGCAATCGCAAGCCGTCGCGCCAAGCGCGCGTTTGGGCAAAGACGTCGTCCTCGGCCCCGGCGTGGTGATCGGCGCAGATACCGAGATCGGCGACAATGTTCGCATTGGCCCCAACACCGTCATCGGTCCCGGCGTCGCCATCGGCCGCAACTGCGAGATCGGCGCGAACGTCACCATCACGCACACCTATATGGGCGACGAGGTGTTGATCCTGCCTGGCGCGCAAATCGGCCAACCCGGTTTCGGATTCGCCTCCGACAGGCGCGGTCACAAGAAGATTCCGCAGATCGGCCGCGTCATCGTTCAAGACCGGGTCGAGATCGGTTCGTGCACAACGGTCGATCGCGGCGCACTGGGCGACACGGTGATCGGCGAGGGCACCAAGATTGATAATCTGGTGCAGATTGGGCACAACAACCACCTCGGGCGGCACGACATGATTGTCGGCCAGGTCGGCATCTCCGGAAGCTGCGAGCTGGGCGATTTTGTGGTGCTTGGCGGGCAGGTTGGGTTGGCCGATCACGTCCGCATCGGCCATGGCGCGCGGTTCGCGGCCAGGGCAGGCGTGCCACCGGGAGAGTATGACGGGCAGGATTGGGGTGGTGCGCCGCCTGTTCCTGTGCGCGAATGGAGGCGGCAACTGGCTGCGGTTGCCCTCCTGACCAAGCGTCGGAAGAAAAAAGATGACTGAGCCGCTGAAGCTGGAACTGGATGTCGAGCAGATCAAAAGTTTGCTGCCGCATCGTGCTCCTTTCCTCTTTGTCGAACGGCTGACCAATATCGTTCCGGCGCAAAGCGCTATCGGCTGGAAAGCCGTCTCTTTCAACGAACCGCATTTCCAGGGCCATTTCCCGTCGTTCGCGGTGATGCCGGGTGTGCTGATCGTCGAAGCGATGGCGCAAACCGCTGGTGCGCTCGTCATGCAAACGCTCGGCCTCAACGCCGGCAGCCGGCTTGTCTATTTCCTCACCATCGAAAAAGCGCGCTTCCGCCGCCCGGTGCGTCCCGGCGATATGCTGCGCATGCCGGTGAGGGCGCTCCGCAATCGCGGCATGGTCTGGCGCTTTGCCGGCGAAGCCTATGTCGGAGACACGCTTTGCGCCGAAGCCGAATACAGCGCCATGATTGCCGATGGCCCACAGTCTAATGACAATCCATCCCACAGCAATCGTTGAAGACGGCGCGCAACTAGGCGCGGACGTTGAGATCGGGCCCTACTGCATCGTCGGTGCGCAGGTGGTGCTCGGCGATGGCGTGAAGCTGCATTCCCACATCGTCATGAAAGGCCGTGTCGAACTGGGCGCGCGTTCCGTTGTGCACAGTCACTCGGTGCTGGGTGACGAAGGACAGATCCGCAATCACCACGATCCCGAAGCTCGCCTTGTGATCGGCGTCGATACCGTCATCCGCGAAGCGGTCACCATGCACACCGGCAGCAAGAAGGGCGGCGGTATCACCGCCGTCGGCGACCGTGGATATTTCATGGCCACATCCCACATCGGCCACGATTGCCACGTGGGCAACGACGTGACCTTCGCCAACGGTGTGCAACTCGGCGGCCACGCCGAAATCGGCGATGGCGTGATCATCGGTGGAACCTCGCCGGTCGCGCAATTCCGCAGGGTGGGAAAATACGCGTTCGTCGGCGGCCTCACTGGCGTCGCCCGCGATGTCATTCCCTACGGCATGGCGATTGATCGCGGTCCCGCGCTAGACGGCCTCAACATCATCGGCATGAAACGCCGCAATATTCCGCGCGAAACCATTCACAAAGTCCGCGCCGCCTATCGCCTGATCTTCCACACCGAAGGCGGAAGTCTCTACGACCGCGCCCAACGCGCCAGCGAAACGTGGGCCGACATCGCCGAAGTGCAGGACATCACGACCTTCATCCTGCGCGACCGCAAACTTCCCATCGCCATCCCGCATCGCCGCCGCGCCAAAACGGACGACGCCGAATGAGCACGCTCGGGATCATCGCCGGTGGCGGCGATCTTCCACGCGCCGTCGCACAAGCTGCCCATGACGGCGGCCGCGAAGTGTTCGTCGTCTCGCTCACCGGCAATGCAGACGATTGGACGGCGAACTTCCCGCGCGAAATGGTCTCCCTCGGCGAGATGGGAAAAGTGTTGCGCACCCTGTCCGCCAACAAATGTCAGGATGTCATCTTTGCCGGCAGGGTGGATCGCCCCCGTTTCTCCGATTTGCGTCTCGATACAAAAGGCGCATTGGCATTGCCGCGCGTTGCCGCCGCCGCGCTCAAGGGGGACGATGCATTGCTGCGCGCCGTCGTCGATGTCTTCGAGAAAGAGGGGCATCGCATCGTCAGCATCGCGGAAGCCGCGCCCTCTCTCGTCGTCCGCAAAGGCGCCGTCGGAACGCACAAGCCGACGCCCGAAGCCCTGCAAGACATCGCGCAAGGTTTCGAAGTCGTCGCGCGTCTTGGCGAGTTGGACATCGGTCAAGCCGCCGCCGTCTGCGATGGGTTGGTGCTCGCGGTCGAAGCCGCGGAAGGCACCGACGCCATGCTCAAACGCGTCGCCACGCTTCCCGAACGTCTGCGCGGCACGCCCGGCAAACCGCGCGGCGCGCTCGTCAAAGCACCAAAGCCCATTCAGGATCGAAAGACTGATCTCCCAGTGATCGGCGTCGAGACGGTGAAAAACGTCGCCGCCGCAGGCCTCGCCGGAATCGCGCTGGAAGCCGACGGTGCACTGATCGTCGACCGCCAGAATGTCATCGCCGCGGCGAATGCTGCGAACATCTTCATCGTGGGCATCGAACCGGCCAAGGCATGAGCACCGCCGGTCTTCCCGAACGGAAAATCTCGCTGATGCTCGTCTGCGGCGAGCCATCGGGCGATCAGCTCGGCGCGCAATTGATGTCCGGCCTGCAAGCGATTGCAGGCAACAACGTCGCCATAACCGGTGTCGGTGGCCCCGCGATGGCCGCCCAAGGCCTGCAAAGCCTCTTCCCGCTGGACGATACCGCCGTCATGGGCCTGCGCGAAGTCGTTCCCAAAATCCCGAAAATCCTAGCGCGCGTCCGCCAAGCGAGAGACTATGCGCTCGCAACACGCCCCAATGCGGTTGTCCTGATCGACAGTCCCGATTTCACCCATCGCATCGCCCGCGCCGTGAAGCGCGCCGACCCCACGATCCAAACGATCAACTACGTCGCCCCGCAGGTCTGGGCTTCACGCGCCTATCGCGCCCGCGCCATGGCGAAGTATTTCGATCTCGTTTTGGCGTTGTTGCCGTTCGAAGCCCCGTTCTTCGAAACCCACGGTCTCAAATCGATCTTCGTCGGCCATCCCGTGATCGAACGCGCAACACGCATGCAGGGCGGCACCCAGTTGCGCGCCCGCCTCGGCATTCCCCCCGACGCGCCGCTTCTCGCCCTGTTGCCCGGCAGCCGGACGAACGAAATCAGATTCATTCTGCCCGTCTTCCGCGACGCCGTCCGGTTGATCGCGGCGCGTGTTCCAGGCCTCGTGACAATTCTCCCCACAATCCCGCATGTCGCAGCACGCGTGCGCGAAGGCATTCAAAATTGGCCCACGCCGATCCACCTAATCGAAAACGATGACGATAAATTTGCCGCTTTCGATGCCACCAACGTCGCGCTCGCCGCATCGGGAACGGTGACCACGGAACTTGCTCTGTCGCGCACGCCGTTCGTGGCCGCTTATCGCTTGGGCGCGGTGACCTATGCGTTGGGCCGCTGGTTGTTCAAGCTGCCGTACTTCACGCTGGTCAATCTGCTACTCGAACGCAAAGCCGTGCCCGAATTCCTGCAATCGGATGCATCGCCCGAAAACCTGGCGAAAGAAGTGATTGCATTGTTTCAGGATGGCGATGCCGCAAAACGCCAGATCGCCGATCTCGAAGAAGCCGCGCACCGTTTGGGGCAGGGCGGCGAGCAGCCGTCTTTGCGTGCTGCCCGCGCCATTCTCGATTTTGTCAAAACGAAACGCTGAGGATCAGCGCTTCGCCAGTTCGGTATAGTTGCGTTCCGTCGGCCCGGTATAAATCTGCCGCGGACGCCCGATCTTCTGATGCGGGTCTTCCAGCATCTCTTTCCACTGCGCAATCCAGCCCACGGTGCGCGCCAACGCAAACAACGCCGTGAACATGCTCGCAGGGAAGCCCAGCGCGCGCAGCGTGATGCCGGAATAGAAATCGATATTCGGATAGAGTTTCTTCGAGACGAAATAATCGTCCTGCAACGCGATGCGCTCCAGCTCCATCGCCACTTTCAGAAGCGGGTCGTTCTGGTGGCCCACTTCCTCAAGCACATTGTGCGCCTGAATCTGCATCGCCTTGGCGCGCGGGTCATAGTTCTTGTAGACGCGATGGCCAAAGCCCATCAGCCGGAAATTGTCGCTCGGATCTTTCGAGCGCTTGATGAATTCCGGAATGCGGTCGACCGAACCGATTTCTTCCAGCATCTTCAGTGCCGCTTCGTTGGCGCCGCCATGTGCGGGCCCCCAAAGGCAGGCGATGCCCGCGGCGATGCATGCAAACGGATTGGCGCCGGAAGAACCGGCCAACCGCACGGTCGAGGTCGACGCGTTCTGTTCGTGATCGGCGTGCAGGATGAAGATGGTGTCCAGCGCCTTCGAAAGGATCGGATTGATCTTGTAATCCTCGGCCGGCACCGAAAACGTCATCCGCAGGAAATTCTCGGTATAGCCGAGCGAATTCGAGGGATACACGAAGGGCTGGCCCATCGCATATTTATAGGCCATCGCCGCAATCGTCGGCATCTTCGCGATCAGGCGGTGGCTTGCGATCTCGCGCTGGCGCGGATCGTTGACATCGGTGGAGTCGTGATAGAACGCCGAGAGCGCGCCGATCACGCCGCACATCACCGCCATCGGATGCGCATCGCGGCGGAAGCCACGGAAGAACAGCACAAGCTGTTCGTGCAGCATCGTGTGGTTGGTGATGGCGTGATCGAATTCCGCCATCTGCGCCGAAGTCGGCAATTCCCCATACAGCAGCAGGAAGCACACTTCGAGGAAGTTCGATTTCTCGGCCAACTGGTCGATCGGATAGCCGCGATAGAGCAGAACGCCCTTGTCGCCATCGATGAACGTGATCGTGCTTTCGCAACTCGCGGTCGAGGTGAAGCCCGGATCGTAGGTGAAAACGTCCGCATCGCCATAAAGCTTGCGGATATCCAGCACGTCCGGTCCCAACGTCCCGGAAAACGCCGGGATTTTATAGTTCTTGTCCTTGTAGGACAGCGTCGCGGAGCCGGCGGGGGTTGCCTTGCTTTCTCTCATGCTCATCGGACCGTCATCTCCCTCATATCGCAGTGCAGCAAGTTTATAGCCTATTGGTTAAATTCGTCACCTCTTTAACATCGGCAATGTTGCCGCCACTTTCCGGTCAGGCAGTGTAAGCCGATAGGCGGACTAGACTTTCTTCCTTCCCCAGGATCTGCAGCATCTCGAAAATCGGCGGCGAAACCGTCCGCCCGGTCAGGGCGGCGCGAAGCGGCTGCGCCGCCTGGCCGAGTTTCAGCCCCTTCGCCTCCGCGAATTCCCGCGTCGCCGCCTCAAGGTCCGCGGCGATCCAGTTCCGAGCACTTAGCGCGGCCACAAGCCCGCCCAGAACCCCACGCGCCTCGGGCGAAAGGATTTTTGCCGCCGCTTCGTCCAACGGCCGCGGCCCATCCGAAAAAAGAAACTCCGCCCCTTGCGCAAGTTCGGCCAGCGTCTTGGCACGTTCCTTCAATCCTGGCATCGCGGCCTTCAGCCGGTCGCGCGCCCGGCCGTCCAGTTGGCGCGGCGGCTCGGCGTTCGCCAGAAACTCGGCCACAGCATCGGCCAGTGCGGCATCATCCATGGAGCGGATGTACTGCCCATTCAGATTGTCCAGCTTCTTGAAATCAAAGCGGGCAGGGCTCTTGCCGATATTTTCCAGATTGAACCACTCGATGGCTTGCACGGTGGGGATGAACTCATCATCGCCATGGCTCCAGCCGAGCCGCAGCAGATAATTCCGCATCGCTTCGGCCAGATATCCCATCTTGCGATATTCGTCGACCGCCAGCGCACCATGACGTTTCGAAAGCTTCGCCCCATCCGGCCCGTGGATCAGCGGCACATGCGCATAAACCGGAATGGGCCATCCCATCGCATCGATGATCTGCAATTGCCGCGCGGCATTGTTCAGATGGTCCGCCCCGCGGATCACATGGGTCACGCCCATGTCATAATCGTCCACCACCACGGCCAGCATATAAGTTGGCGTGCCATCGCTGCGCAGCAAAATCATGTCGTCGAGCTGATCGTTGGCGAAGCGCACATCGCCCTGCACCTTGTCGTGCACAATCGTCTCGCCATCCTGCCGCGCCTTGAGCCGGATAACGAACGGCGCACCCGCTGGCGCTTCCGATGGATCGCGATCACGCCAGCGCCCGTCATAACGAATGGGCTTTCCTTCGGCCCGCTGCTTGGCGCGCATCTCGTCGAGTTCGGCAGGCGTCGCATAACAGCGATAGGCTTTGCCCCCGGCCAGCAGTTGCTCCGCCACCTCGCGGTGACGGCCCGCCCGTGCAAACTGATAAACGGTCTGCCCATCCCCATTCAGCCCCAGCCACTCCATTCCTTTGAGAATCGCTTCCACCGCTTCGGGCGTCGAACGTTCGCGATCCGTATCCTCGATGCGCAGCAAAAACGTACCGCCATGGCGTTTGGCGTAGAGCCAGTTGAACAGCGCGGTCCGCGCGCCCCCGATATGCAGATAACCGGTGGGCGAAGGCGCAAAGCGCAGGACGGGTTTGGAATCTTTTGTCATAGTCTCTTTCGGGAGCGGCCGGCGTTTTTCGGCCTGGTGACGTCGAGGCTTCTAGCAAACAGAATCCCGTGGGGGTAGCTCCGCTTTCGACTTCTGGTATGCCCGGCGCGGCGGCATTTCTGGCCCGTTTTCGCGATGCGGGCGCACATCCCTTGGTATCGCTGGGGCAGGCCGCCCTTGCCGAACGCGAACGCTGGCCGCTTTGGCTGGCGCCGGGCCTCGCCGCTGGCATCGGCCTCTATTTCACGCTGCCCACAGAGCCAGCGTTCTGGATCGCCGCCGTCACACTTGCCGTGGCCATTGCCTGCACCTTCGCGGCGACGAAATTCGGTCATCCGGCCATCGTGGCCGTGCTCGCCCTTTGCGCCGCATCGAACCTCGGATTTTCCATCGCGAAGTTCCGCACCGATCTGATCGCGCGCCCCGTGCTCACGCACAAGATCGGATATGCCGCGTTCACCGCGCGCGTCGAAAGCATCGAACAACATGGCAAAGGCATGCGCGCCGTGCTCGGTCACCTCGAACCGGAGCGTCATCTCAGCGGCCTGCCGTGGCGCGTCCGCCTCTACTTCCGCAAAGTGCCGCAAGATTTGCGCCCCGGAAGCTGGGTCACCTTTCGCGCCAGCTTGATGACACCACCCGCGCCAGCCGCACCCGGCGATTACGATTTCGGCCGCTGGGCTTTTTACGAAGGCATCGGCGCCGTCGGTTTCGCATTCGGCCAACCGAAACTGATCCCACCCCGCGAAGCCGAAACATTTTCCGAACGCTGGAACGCGCGGCTCGAACGCCTGCGCAATGCGATGACCGCGCGCGTGCGCGAAGTGCTGCCCGGCAGCGAAGGCGGCGTCTCCGCCGCCATGATCACCGGCGAAACTGGCGGCATCGACACCGCCGATTATTCCGCCTATCGCGATTCCGGCTTGGTGCATGTTCTTTCGATATCGGGATTACACCTCGCACTGGCAGGCGGTTTCTTCTTCTGGATCGTGCGCGCATTGCTGGCGCTGTTTCCCGTCATCGCCCTTAACTACCCAATCAAGAAATGGGCCGCCGTCGCCGCATTGATTGGCGCCGCCTTCTATCTCCTCATCAGCGGCTGCGAGGCGCCCGCCGTGCGCTCCTACATCATGCTGGCGATGATGTTTCTCGCCATTCTCGCCGACCGGCCCGCGCTCAGCATGCGTTCGGTGATGATCGCAGCCGCTCTTATTCTTCTCATCGAGCCGGAAAGCCTCACCGAGCCCGGCTTCGAAATGTCGTTCGCCGCCGTGATCGGCCTCATCGCCATCGCCGAATGGGGCACGAAAGGCGAAAGATCGCCGGACGGCGTCCGAATGGGCTCAGTGCGCAAGATCTGGCGCTATCTCGTCGGCATCGTGATCGCCAGCATCGTGGCCACGCTCGCCACCACGCCGTTCGCGATCTTCCATTTCGATCGTTCCACGCAATACGGCGCGATCTCCAACCTCGCATCGCTGCCAATCGCGGATTTCGTCATCATGCCCGCCGCGACGATCGCCATGATCGCGATGCCCTTCGGCCTCGACCGCTGGCCGTTGCTGCTGATGGGCAAAGGCGTCGTGATGATGACCGCCGTCGCCCATTGGGTCGCCAAACTGCCCGGTGCCGCATCCGTCGCCATGGTCTGGCCGGAATACGCCCTCGTCATCGTCGCTTTCGGCGGCTTGTGGATCGCCTTCTGGCAGAAGCCATGGAGATGGCTTGGTCTGGCGCCGATCTGCCTCGGCCTCATCGCCACATTCTCCACCAGCCGCCCCGATCTGATGATCGCGCGCGATGCAAAAACCATTGCCTTGCGCTTGCCGGATGGATCGCTCGGTTTCGTTCGCGAACCGCAGGATGACTACGCCGCCGAAATCTGGCTCCGCCGCGATGGAGACTCACGAGATGTTCAAGCGGCCATCGCCAAACCGGGGCAGGGCGTGCGTTGCGATGAACTCGGCTGCATCGCCACCCTGGCGTCCGGCGAAACCGTGGCCGCGATTTCACGCAGCGAAGCGCTGGAAGATTGCGCAACCGCCAATGTGGTGATCAGCGCCGTGCCGACACGCCGGCGATGCGAGGGCCCAAAGCTCGTGCTCGACAGGTTCGATCTGTCCAGGAATGGCGGCTACGCCATCTGGCTGGGCGATGAAATCAAAATGGAAACCGTCGAAGGCGAACGCGGACAGCGGCCCTGGAGCCAACCCGTCCGCACACGGACGAAACGGTTCAATAGCGGCGGATAAGCCCCACCAGTTTGCCCTGAACCCGCACGCGGTCCGGCCCATAGATGCGCGTCTCGTAGGCCGGATTGGCCGCTTCGAGCGCAATGGAATCCCCGCGGCGGCGTAGCCGCTTCAACGTGGCTTCCTGGTTGTCCACCAGCGCCACCACGATGTCCCCGGTCGCAGCCGTATCGGCTTCCTGAATGATCACGGTGTCGCCATCCAAGATACCGGCGTTCAGCATGGAATCGCCGGTCACTTCGAGCGCGTAGTGGTTGCCGCCCCGGCCGATCATGCCCACCGGAACGGGCACTTCGCCCACCTTGTTCTGCAGCGCCTCGATGGGCGTACCGGCCGCGATCCGCCCGACCATCGGAACCTGCATGGAGCCTTCGCTCTCGGCCGAGCGGCGCGGCGAGCCCGCGCCTCTCGTATCGGCCGATATGCGCGTTTCTCCACGCGTGTGGCGGGGGGCTGGGTGGCCGGCGCGTTGGGCCTGGCTGCGTGTGGTCGCCGGTCTCAGCGTGTCGGAGACGTTCTCCGGCAGCCGCACGATCTCCAGCGCGCGGGCCCGCTTCTCCATCCGGCGCAGATAGCCGCGTTCTTCCAGCGCCATGATCAGCCGGTGGATGCCCGATTTGGACTTCAGGTCCAGCGCGTCCTTCATTTCGTCGAAAGAGGGTGGAACGCCGGTCTCGCGCACGCGCTCATGAATGAACATGAGCAGTTCGTATTGTTTGCGGGTCAGCATCCACGTCTCTCCTGAGCAAAGCCATTCGGGGCGGTGTGCGGCGCACACGAACAAATCCGAAACATGGAGAATCGTTCTACTTTAGTTCTCAAAATCGGTCAACCGCCAATATGTTGGGCCCGGCCTGTTCCCCGGTTGTCCTCGTTGCGTTTCTCCCGCGGAACCCGGTCAGCACCCGGCGAGCGAGAGCACCTCCACCTGTTCCCCGGCTTTGGCGGCGGGCGCGTGTGGTGCGCGCAGGATCAGCGCATCGGCAGCGGCAAACACCGCCTGCATGGAAGAGTCCTGCACATCGAACGGATCGGCCCACAATTCGCCGTCCTGCACAACGATCCGTGCACGGACATAATCCTGACGCGCATCGTTTGCCGCCATGTCGCGTGCCAGCCGCGCAGAAACGATCTGCCTGTCTTCCGCCACGCCCAGCATCGCCGCCAGCGCAGGCCGCACGAACAGGATCGCGCACACCAATGTCGAAACCGGATTTCCCGGCAGCCCAAGGAACGGGATTTGTTGGAGACGCCCAAAGATCAACGGCTTTCCCGGCCGCATCGCGATCTTCCAGAAATCGAGCGCAAAGCCCTTCGGCCCCAACGCGCGCTGAACAAGATCATGGTCACCAACCGACGCGCCACCCAGCGTGATCAGAAGATCGGCACCCTTTGCCTTGGTCGGCAAATCCGCGAACGCCTCAATGCGATCAGGCAAAAGCCCAAGATCGACCGCCTCGCCACCCCAGCGCGAAATAAGCGCCGATAATCCGTACCCGGACGATGCCACGATCCCACCCGGTTTGCGCGCCTCACCGGGCCGCGAAAGCTCATCACCCGTCGCCACAAACGCCACGCGCGGCCGCCGCCGCACTTCAACCTCGGCCACATCCGCCGCCGCCAGCAGCGAAAGATCGCGCGGACCCAACCGCGTGCCCGCTTCCGCCAAAACATCGCCCGCCTTGAAGTCGAGCCCCGCAACGCGAATGTGCCGTCCCGCTCGCGCCGCCACTTTCAACGTGACATGCGTGGCGTCTGCTTCGGCATTTTCCTGAATGACAATCGCATCGGCCCCATCCGGTACAACGCCGCCGGTAAAGATGCGTACAGCCTCATTCTTCCCAAGCGTGCCTTGATAAGGATTGCCCGCAGGCGATGATCCAACAATGCGAAGTGTGCCGGGCTCGCGCGCATCTTCGGCCCGCACCGCATATCCATCCATCGCCGAAACAGGGAAGGGCGGCTGCGAAAGTTTCGCGCGCACATCGCCCGCCAAAACCCGCCCATCGGCCTGCGCAATCGAAACGCGCTCGCTACCGACCGTCGAAGACGCGGCGACAATTCGTGCGCGGGCTTCGTCGACGGAAATCATAACTGTCCTCCCCCGCGCGCGGGGGAGGGGGACCGCGAAGCGGTGGAGGGGGGCAGTCGTCGAGCGTCTACACTTCCCCCCTCCGCACGCGCTATCGCGCGTGGCGCCTCCCCCGCAAGCGGGGGAGGATGATGGAAAAAGCTCGCTTGCTTCACCGGAACATATCCTCCACGCGCACCTTGGCCGCGCGCGCAAGCTTCGTCGCCACGTCGTTCGGAATGCTGCCCGATTTGCCGGTGAGATAGGAATAGATCAGCGACTGCGAAACCCCCGCATCCTTCGCCCAGGTGCTCGCGCGCAAACCATGCGAGGTCATGAAGGCGCGAAAAGCTTCGCGTTGCGCCGCAGGCACATTGGATTTGGGTGCTGCAACTTCATCCATCAAGGTCGATGGCTTCGCCGCCCGCGCTTTGGCCAAGCGCACAGCGATGGAAGGTTTGTCATCCGTTTTCACTGGCGTCTTCGCCGGCCGGAAATCGCCACTCTTGCCGCCAGACTTGGAAACAAGCCGCACGGTTTCGATCACCGCTGCACGATCCACCGCCTTCACCATGTCGTAAATGGTCAACGCCGCCACACTCGCTGCAGTTAGCGCTTCCATCTCAACGCCGGTCGGCCCGGTTGTCTTGGCCGTGGCGACGATGTGAATGGCATGACGATCCGCAAGCGGTTCGAAGTCCACCGTCGCCTTGCTCAGCGCAATCGGATGGCAAAGCGGAATAATCTCAAACGTCTTCTTCGCCGCCATGATGCCTGCGATACGCGCCACCGCCAGAACGTCCCCCTTCTTCGCATCGCCGGAAAGCGCAGCCGCATAAGCTTCCTCCGACAGCGCAATGGTGGCTTCGGCGCTGGCCTCGCGCACAGTGTCGGGTTTTTCGGAAACATCCACCATGCGCGCCGCGCCGGTTTCATCGAGATGGGTGAGCTTGGTCATGGGCCGCGATGTTACCTTTAACTGTCATCCCCGGCGAGCGCGGACCGAAGGTTCGCGCGAGGGAAGGGGACCCAGGTGGTCAAATCCGTTCGATGCCGACCACCTGGGTCCCTTCCCCTCGCTGACGCTCGGCCGGGGATGATAGTCAGGTTGTGAGCAATGTCTTTGTTGCCGCGGCCACATCTGCCTGACGCATCAGACTCTCCCCGATCAGGAAAGTGCTGACGCCAGCATCGGCAAGCCGCTTCAGGTCGGCAGGCGACGAAAGCCCGCTTTCTGCAATGATCAATCGATCCTTCGGAATGCGCGGGGCCAGCCGCAAGGTCACTGCCAAATCGGTCACAAACGTGTTCAGATCGCGATTGTTGATGCCGACCATCTGCGCGTCCAGCGCCAGCGCCCGATCCAATTCTTCTTCATTGTGCACTTCGACCAGCGCATCGATCTTCCAGCGATCGGCCGCGCCGATCAGTGCGCGTGCCTCGGCATCGCTCACCGACGCCATGATGATCAAGATGCAATCCGCGCCCCAGGCGCGTGCTTCCGCCACCTGATAGGGCTCGAACATGAAATCCTTGCGCAACGCCGGAAGCGCGGTTGCCGCGCGCGCCGCCACAAGAAACTCCGGCGCCCCTTGAAACGACGGCGTGTCCGTCAGCACCGAAAGACAAGCCGCGCCGCCATCTTCATAAGCGCGCGCCAGCATAGGCGGATCGAAGTCGGCGCGAATAAGCCCTTTCGATGGGCTCGCCTTCTTGATTTCCGCAATCAGCCCATAGCGCCCCTCGGCGCGTTTGCGCTCAAGTGCTGCACGAAACCCACGCGGAGCATCGGCGGTCGCCGCGCGGTCTTCGATCTGCCGTTCCGGCACGCGGGCTTTCGCCTCGGCAATTTCCCGGCGCTTATAGGCGGCGATGTCGGTGAGAATGCTCATGCCGTACGCGAACAGGCGACGAGATCGGCAAGCGTCGCCTTGGCCTTTCCACTGTCGATGGTTTTGCCAGCCATCCCCGCACCATCGCGCAAGTTCTTCGCCTTCCCGGCAATGATGAGCGCCGCCGAAGCATTCAGCAAAACGATATCGCGATACGCGCCCCGTTCCCCGCCCAGCAGCCGCGTGATCGCCTCGGCATTTTCTTCGGCACTGCCGCCTTTGATCTGCGCCAGCGTGGCGACGGCAAGCCCAACATCCTGCGGCCGCACTTCGTGATGCTCGACGGCGCCATTCTCAAGTGCGGCAACATCGGTGTGCGTGGTGGTCGTCATCTCGTCCAGCCCATCGCCGCCATGCACGATCCAGGCCTTCTCGGTGCCCAGCCGCTGCAAGGCCTCCGCCACAGGATCGATCCATTCTTCGGAGAACACACCCATCAACTGCCGCGTCACGCCAGCCGGATTCGAAAGCGGCCCCAGCAGATTGAAGATCGTACGGAAGCCAAGCGCTTTCCGCACCGAAGCCACATGCTTCATCGCAGGGTGATAGGTCTGCGCGAACAGGAAGCACAGTTTTACATCCGCCAGACAACGTTCCGCCACCTGCGGCGTCACATCGATCTTCACACCCAACGCTTCCAGAACATCTGCGGCACCCGTGTTCGACGACATATTCCGGTTGCCATGCTTGGCGACGGCAACGCCCGATCCCGCCACAACAAACGAAACAGCGGTGGAGACATTCAGCGTGCCATGCCCATCGCCGCCCGTTCCGCAAAGATCGATCGCACCCTCCGGTGCCTTGATGGTGAGCATCTTTGCCCGCATGGAGCGCGCCGCCCCCACGATCTCGTCCACCGTCGGCTTGCGAACGGCAAGTGCAGTGAGAAACGCCGCAATGCGCGGTTCGGCAATCTCGCCGGACATGATCGCATCGAACGCGCGCGTGGAGAGCGCCGCGTCGAGGGACTGGCCGCTGCCGACACGTTTCAGAAGGGGCGAAAAATCCTCATCGGCGCTCATGCGGGCTCAAGTGCAAAATCGCGGGCGATGTCGAGGAAGTTCTGCAACAGCGCATGGCCCTGTTCGGAGGCAATGCTCTCGGGATGAAACTGCACCCCATGCACCGGGAAGCGCTTGTGCATCACGCCCATGATGGTGCCGTCTTCGGTGGTCGCGGTGACGTCCAGATCGGCCGGCACCGTTTCCGGCGCAATGACCAGCGAGTGATAGCGCGTCGCCTCGAAATCGTTGTTCAGTCCGCGGAACACGCTCTTGCCGCTGTGGTGCACGCGCGAAAGCTTACCGTGCATCGGCTCCTTCGCCCGCACGATCTTGCCGCCATAGACCTGACCGATGGATTGATGCCCCAGACAAACCCCAAGGATCGGCACCTTCCCGTCGGCCACCTTGATCAGATCCAGACAAATCCCCGCCTCGTTGGGCGTGCAGGGGCCGGGCGACAGCACGATGGCGTCGGCCTTCATCGCCAGCGCCTCGGCCACCGAAATCTCGTCATTGCGCTTCACGCGCACGTCCGCGCCCAACTCTCCCAGATAGTGGAAGAGGTTGTAGGTGAAGCTGTCGTAGTTATCGATCAGAAGAAGCAAAGCGCACCTGCCTGTTTGGGCGCCCTTTTAAGGTGTCGCCTCGCCGAAACAAAAGCCCGAAAGCGAATAGCGGCCATGGCGGCAAGACGAGAGCCCGGGGCGCTCAAACTAAGCCCATGATTATTCAAGACTTTAACCGGGATTTCGGATGTTCTTTTCTATGTCGCGATCCGCCGCTAGCGTGGATGGTGGAAGAGGGGGCCCTGCCATGAGCAGATATGCATTCGCAGCCGTCGCGGTTTTCTTGTTGTGTGGGACGACCGCACAGGCCGAGCAGACCAAGCAGGTCGAATGGATCGACCGCATCCCGCTTGAAAATATCATCCCGCCTCCGCCTGCGCGCGGGTCGCAAACCGAGAAGAACGAGATCGACGAAATCCTCGATGCGCGGGCAACAGCCACGCGCGAGCAGTTGATCGCGGCCAGACGCGACAACGACACCGAGGACCCTGGGATATTCGATAGTGTTCTCGGTCCGAAATGGGATCTTCACAGGCTGCCCAAGACGAAATTTCTCATGGACCGCGTGATGGATGTGGATAGGCCGGACTCCAGCGCCACCAAACATTTCTTCCACCGCGCCCGGCCGTGGATCGTCGATGCACGGGTGCAGACCTGCGCGCCGCACGACAGCGGCCCCGCGCTCAATTCCTATCCCAGCGGCCATACCATGCTGGCCTTCGAGTTGGGCGTGGTGCTGGCCTCACTGATGCCCGAACGCGCCCAGGCGATCCTGGCGCGGGCCTCGCAATACAGCGAGAACCGCATCTTGTGCGGCTTTCACTTCCGCAGCGATGTCACGGCGGGCGAACAGTTCGGCAGCGTGCTGGCGGTCGAGATGCTGAAACATCCCGTGTTCCACGGCTGGTTCAAAGACTCGCAGGCGGAGCTGAAGGCCGCTGGCCTCACACACTAAAGCACTTCGAAGATGTCGTACTTCACGCCGTTGGCAATCGCGCCGCCCATGGCCACGGTCACGATATCGTTCAGCCAGAGATAACGCGGATCGCCCGTTTCGAAGACAGGCGCGGTGCGGAAGTAGAGCGTGCGGTAGTCCTCGTCCGTCGCCGTGCCACCCGCCGCGCGCTGGCGGCGGATTTCGGTCAGCGGGCGCAGCACGCCACGATAGGACACATAGATCTTCGCCCCATCGTCGGTCTGCCAGGTAACCCGCGCGTCGAGGCGCAGCACATCGCGCCCTTCTTCGATCAGCGCCCAGTCGCCGCCGCCGTTCAGCACTTTGCCGCGCAGGCGCTCGCCTTCGAAGGCGCCGCCGGTGACCACGGCGATCATCCGGCGGCCCATATGGCTTGAGCCGGTGTCGTGTTGCACCGGCTCAAGGGTTGCGTGATAGCGGCAAAGCGGCCGCGTTTTCAGCTCAGGCATCAGTTTTTGAAGCTCAAGGTGACGCCGAACGTGCGCGGCGGGGCATACGGCACGAGTTGCTGATAATAGGGTCCGAACGCTGTGATGTACGTCGCCACCAACGCATCGTTCAGGTTCTTGGCCCACAGCGACACTTCCCAATGATCGTTGGGCGAGGCCAGTGCGATGCGTCCATCGACCATCGAATAGCCGTCCTGGGTCTGCGTCGGGATGTTGGTGATCTCGAAATAGTATTTCGAGGTGTAGAGGTAATCGAGCCGCGCCGACAGCACGCCGAACCCGACATCCTGATCGAACTGCACACCGAGATTGAGTTTGTGCCGGGGCGCGCGCGTCAGACTCGCGCCGACATGGCAAATCGAGGCGGTGGGAGCGCATTCGGTGATATTCGTGTCGAGATAGGTATAGCTGCCGTCTAGTTGGATGTGATTGACGGGAATAACGACGGCTTCGAGTTCGGCACCGCGAATGCGCGCTTCGGCGGCATTACCGATCACAAGACCCACCAGTGGAATAAGCTGCGAGATCTGCAGACCGCTGTAATTGGTCTGGAAGACATCGCCGTTCAACTGCACATGGTCGTCGAGCCAGCGCGTCTTGGCGCCGACTTCAAAGCTCCAGGCATATTCTGGATCGTAAGGCGTCTGTTGGATGGCGACGGTGCCGCCGATGCCCTGGAAGCCACCGCTCTTGAAGCCGCGAGAAGCGCTGAAATAGAGCATCGCGTCGTCGGTGACCTGCCAGTCGAGCGCTGCTCTCGGCGTGAACGCGCTCCAGCTCTGGCTCGCGAGAACCGCATAGTCGCCTGCCGCCCCAAGCGGAGGCGGCATCACACCCGGCACCGTCGTGCTGATGAGGATGCCTGCGAAATCGCCGTCTTTGTTTTCCCATGTCATGCGCGCGCCGAACGTGGCGGTGAGGGAATCGAAGATTTTGTAATTCGCCTGCCCGAAGATCGCGATACTGCGGCCAGTAAGCGCCTGCGGATAAGCCGCCACGCCTGTCGCAGCCGGGAAATTCTGGATCAGCGTTTCGGTGCGGTTGTTGTCTTCATGCAAGAAGTAAAAACCAGCAACACCCGTCAGCCTGTCGTCCATCGCGCTGAAGCCGAGCCGCAGTTCTTCGCTGACTTGCTTGTTCTTTTCCGCATCGATTTCGGTGGATTCGATCTGGTTCGGCGGATTGACCGGGTTGCTGAAGAATGGCGTCAGCGTGCCCAACCGTGTATCGCGATAACCTGTGATCGAGGTGATGGTCCCGATAGAGGTCGTCCAGTTCGCTTCGAAACGCACATCGGTTAGGTCGCGGCGCAGATAACCGTCGGTATAAGCATCGACCACGCGCGGATCGGTATTGATGCCGACGCAGTGCGGGTTGGCCATCAACTGGCCGGGATGATTTGGATCCGGAATCATCGCCTGACAATTGTTGTGACGCGGATTGCCCTTCTGATCCTGATGCGTGTAGTCCGCCGCCAGGATGAATTCGAGATTGCTGGTGGGAACGTAACGGAACTGGCCTTGCACGGTCGAAACGTGTTCGTCGTTCACGCGGTTGCCGGTCGTCTCGTTGTATTCGTAACCGCTGCGGCTCTTGGCCGAAACGCCGCCCGCGAAGAACAGATCGTCGGCCAGGGGTACGTTCACCTGCGCGTTGCCGCTGATCAGATTGTAATTGCCGATCGTGGCCTGCGCATGGACATAGGTTTCGTCATCCGCCTTCTTGGTGATGAAGTTGACAAGACCACCCGCCGCGTTCTTGCCATAGAGCGTGCCTTGCGGCCCGCGCAGCACTTCGATGCGCTCCAGATTGTAAGCGTCGATATCCGCAATGCCGCCGCGGCCCAGATAAACGCCATCCATGTACAGCACGACCGATGGGTCGCCGCCCGCGTTCTGGCTCACGGCTTCGGCGCTGCCGATGCCGCGAATGGTGAGGTTGGGTTCGGCGGGCGTGAACGCCGTCGCCGTGAAGCCCGGCGTCCGCATGGCGACGTCGGTCAGTGTTTCGATATGGCTTTTCTCGAGATCCTGCGCGCTGAACGCCGTCACCGAAAGGGGAATGCGCTGGATGTCCTGCTCGACCTTTTCGGCCGTCACGATCACGGTTTCGACCGCGTCTTCGTCGGCGGCGAGTGCGGGCGCAATGCCCATGCAGAACAGAGCGGCCGCGGCCACGGATGATTTGAGCGCAAAGCGATGGATCGACATGAATTTCCTTCCCTCCCGGCAAAGGGCTGCCGGCTGATTCATTAGGTTTCTAACCTATACGGGTTGGGCAGATGTATAGAAAGCTAATCAACTGCGCGCACGCGCCGGGCGAAACACGCGCGAAAGACAGAAAAAGCCCTTGAATTCAGCGTTTTGCGTAAGGCACTTTCATCGTTGTCGATACTTGCGGCAGGGAGAAAGTTCCTGTTTGTGGCATCGCTGCAACGTCGCCCGAGTCGCAGAAATTGCGAAACCGCGGGCACGACAACCTGAAGTCGTCACCGAAAGGTAAAGGGCCGCTTTGGTTGACTTATTAACCATGGGGCGGGTCCACTAATCTTATGGCCGGGAACGCGGAACTCTGGGAAAAAATCGCCGGCGCGGCCATTGGCTTGGTCGGCGCCCTGGCGGCTGTTGGCCTGGGCTATTCGCTGTCGCAGGCCTGGCAAACCAAAGCGCCGCCCTCGCGCGTCGAAATCTCCCTGCCGAAAATCCCCGCAGCCCCGCCGCATCGCGCCGCACAGCCCGCCGTCGCGCCGCCCACAGCGATGCTGCCGCCCAAACCCGTTCCAACGCCCTCCGTCGCCGCAATACCGCCAAAGCAGGTCGCCATCGCCCAGCCTCCGGCCACGCCGCCGGTGCCCGTATCGGGGCGTCCGATGATCGCCATCGTGGTCGACGATCTGGGCGCCGATGTCGAAGGCACGCGCCGCGCCATGGCGCTGCCCAAGGAAGTGACGCTCGCTTACCTGCCATATCCCGAACGCACACCCGAGCTTTCGCACGATGCGTTCTGCGCCGGACACGAAGTGATCCTGCACATGCCGATGGAGCCAAAAGGTAATTTCGATCCCGGCCCCAACGCACTGCGCGTCGAACTGCCGAAGGAAGAGGTGCAGCGCCGCCTGTTATGGGGCCTGTCGCGCGTGCCGGAAGCCGATGGCGTGAACAACCACGAAGGAAGCTGGTTCACCTCCGATCACAAGGCGCTGATCCCGGTGATGCAGGTGCTGGCGGAGAAAAAACTCTTCTTCCTGGACTCGCGCACCACCACGCAATCCAAAGGCGTCAAACTCGCGCGCGAAGCCGGTGTGCCGGTCGCGGGCCGCGACGTCTTCATCGATGACGACGTGAGTTCCGCCGCCATCGCCCGCCAACTGGGTCAGATCGAACATCTGGCGCGCAACAGGGGGCTGGCCATCGCCATCGGCCATCCGCATCACCAAACGCTGGCTGCACTCGAAGCGTGGATACCAGCGGTCGAAAAGCAGGGCTATGTGCTGGTGCCGCTCAGCGAGGCGATCAAGGCGCGCAGCAGCTCACTGGCCACGGCGGCTCAGTGAGGCGTAACGCACCGCTTCATCGGCAGCACTGAGCAGCGCCTTCGCCTTGTTCACGGTTTCCTGGAATTCCGCTTCGGGATCGCTGTCGGCCACAACGCCGCCACCGGCCTGCACATACATCGTGCCGTCTTTGACGAGCGCCGTGCGCAACACGATACAAGTGTCCATCGATCCATCGGCCGCGAAATAGCCGACCGCGCCCGCATAAACCGCGCCGCGCTTTTCCTTCTCGAACTCGTCGATGATCTCCATCGCGCGAATTTTCGGCGCGCCGGAAAGCGTGCCAGCAGGCAATCCCGCCGCCAGCGCATCGATCGCATCCAACCCATCGCGGATTTTACCTTCCACGTTGGAAACCAGATGCATTACATGGCTGTAGCGTTCGATGAAGAAGCTGTCGGTCACCTTCACCGAACCGGTCGCCGATACGCGCCCCACATCGTTGCGTCCCAGATCGAGCAGCATCAGATGTTCGGCGCGCTCCTTCGGATCGGCCATCAACTCTTCGGCAAGCGCGTTGTCTTCGGCCTGCGTGCCCCCGCGTTTGCGCGTGCCCGCGATGGGGCGGATGGTCACCGCGCCATCGCGCAGCCGCACGAGAATCTCGGGGCTCGATCCCACAATCGCAAACCCTGGAAAGGCGAGGTTGTAAAGGAACGGCGACGGATTGAGCCTGCGCAGCGCACGATAGAGCGAGAACGGCGGCAGCGCGAACGGCTTGCGGAAACGCTGGCTCGGCACGACCTGAAAGATATCGCCCGCGCGGATGTATTCCTTGGCGCGCTCTACGATGGAAAGATATTCGTCATGCGTGGTGTTGGAATCCACCGCCGAAATCGCGGGCAGATCTTCCGGCACAGGCGGCGTCGCCGGCGCTGGGCGCTCTAGATCGGCCACCGCATCGTTCAGCCGCTCGCATCCACGCGCATAAGCGGCGCGCGCATCGACACCTTTTTCCGGCCACACCGGCGTGACGATGATGATCTCGTCCTTGATCGTGTCGAAGATCGCCGTGATCGTGGGGCGGATCAAAATGGCATCGGGCAAATTCAGTGGATCGGGCGGCGGCGGTCCCAGCTTTTCGATCAGCCGCACCGCGTCGTAACCGAGATACCCGAACAGCCCCACCGCCATCGGCGGCAATTCCGTGGGCAGCTTCATCTGGGTTTCGCCGATCAACCGCCGCAGCGACTCTAGCGGCTTGTCTGCAAGCTCCGCAGGCGAAAACGCATTCGCATCGGCGCGCGCGTTGCGATTGATCTCGGCCTTGCCGTTCACGCAGCGCCAGATGAGGTCGGGCTTCAAACCGATGATCGAATAGCGCCCGCGCGTCTCCCCGCCCTGAACGCTTTCGAACAGGAAAGCATTGTCGCGCCCTTCGCCCAGTTTCAGGAACGCTGATACCGGCGTTTCCAGATCGGCGATCAGTCTTGTGTAAAGCGCCTGCGGCCGTCCGTCGTCATAGGCGCGCGCGAAAGCGGCGAAATCGGGATGGGTTGCCATCGGTCGCTCACGAGCCTTCGCCGGTGACTTGGTTCACGCGGTCCTGATGGATGACGACGCCCTGTTTCTTCTGCGCAGCAGCGGCGAGCGAAAGATAAACGTCGGCGCCCATTTCCTGGCCCGCCTGCGCCACGCTCTGCTGGAACTGCGGATTGCTCGATGGCGGCGGCAAATGCAGCACCGATGTCGTCACCGCGATGACATACCCATCGCCCTTCGCAGCCGGACCATAAACGCCGGTCCCCGCAGGCTTGGAGAAGATCGCCTTCATCATGGCGGGCGAGAACAGATCGCTGGAAAGCGCGTGCTGCAGACCGGGGCTTTTCTGAACCGTCGCACCAACCGATTTGGCGGCGCCCGCAAGATTGCCGTTCTTCGTGGCCAGATCGGCAAGGGCTTTGGCCTTCGCTTCAAGGTCTTTCTGGCGTTGCTGCGCGCTCCATTCTTCGGTGGCGCGCGCGCGGATCTGATCGAGCGGCTTCAGCTTCGGCGGTGTCACGCCGTCCACTTTGATCGCGTAATAGTTGGTGGTCTTGGTCTGGAAGGGTTCGCCTTCTTCGCCCACTTCGGCCTGGAAAACCTGCGGCAGGAAATCGGGATCGTTCGGCAGATCGGCTTTCACGCCGTCCACACCGAAGCCGCCCGAATCCACCGACGCCAGATGCACCACGCGCATTCCGGCTTTCTTCGCCGCATCGGCCAGCGTATCGCCGCCGTCCACCGCTTCCTGATAAGCGTTGGCGATATCGACCAGCTTGCCACCGGCGAGCTGCTTCTTCACCGCATCGGTGATCTCGGCCTTCACATCGTCCAGCGTCTTGTGGATCGCGGGCGTGATCTTCGTCACCCGCATCAACACCCAGCCGAACGGCCCCTTCACCGGTTGCGTGATGCCGTTTTCGGTCAGCGCGAACGCCGCCTTGCCGCGTGCACCGTCCAGCACCGATTGCGTCTGCGTGCCGAGCGAAAGCTCGTTCGGCTTCAGCCCGCGTTCCTTGCCGATATCCGCAAAGCTTGTTCCCGCATCGATCTTGGCGCGCGCGGCTTTCGCATCGGCTTCGTTCGGGAAGGTGATCTGTTCGATGTCGCGCTTTTCGGGAACGTTGTACGTGTCCTTCTGCGCATCATATTGCTGCTTGACCTGCGCATCGGTGACCGGCGGCAGCTTGCTCATCACGTCGTCGGACGTCGCCACTGCATAGGTGACTTCGCGATATTCCGGCGTCGAGAACGTCGCCGAATGCGCTTTCACATAAGGCATCAACTGCGCATCGGTCGGCGCGGCGACGGTTCCGGCCGCATTCGCGGGCAATTCGAAATAATCCGCCCCGCGCACTTCGGTCTGCGAGGCGTAAACCGCCGCGACATAACCCGGCGGAATCACGAACCTGTCCTGCACCGCGCGGATCAGCTGGTCGCGCGCGGTGTCGGCGCGCATTTGCGCGATGAAGCCCTGCTCGGTGAAGCCGTTGTCCGCTGCCATGCGCAGGAAGGTCTGCTTGTCGAAGGTGCCCAGCGGCCCCTTGAACTGCGGCATGTTCTTGATCTGGGCGGCGACCAGCGCATCGCTGATGGTGAGCTTCAGCTTGTCGGCAATGTTGTCGAGCGCGGCGCGCAACAGGCTGCGGTCGAGAACCTGCTTGCCCAGGTTCATGGCCCGCGCCATCTCCGGCGTGAACTCGGCCCCATACATGCCGCGGCGGCGCATCTCGTTGCGGTAGTCGCTCTGGAAGCCGTCCAGCGTGATCGCCCGGCTGCCGACACTGGCCACGTCGGTGGAGGTCCGGCCCTGGAAGATGTCCCCGATACCCCAGAACGCGAAAGCCAGAGCCAACCCGCCCAAAAGGATGGACGAGACCCACGACTTGGCGAAACCGCGCATCTTCTGAAGCATGACGAAATCCCGGCTTGGCGGCGAAAAGCGGCGGATGATAGGGAGGGGGCCTTGTACGGGCAAGCAAGACACAAGGCTAGGCTTATGAGGCAATTGATCGCCGGAAACTGGAAAATGAATGGCACCCGCGATTCCCTGGCGGTGTTGGCCGATCTGAGGGTGGCGCTGAGCGCCAAGCCGCCAAAGGCGGACGTGCTGATCTGCCCCCCCGCGACGCTCCTGAACCGGGCCTTCGCCTCCGTCGCTCATGCTTACGAACTGGGCGGCCAGGATTGCCATGCCGAAGTCTCCGGCGCCTTCACCGGCGACATCAGTGCGGAGATGCTGAAAGACGCAGGCGCCAGCGCCGTGATCGTCGGCCATTCCGAACGCCGCCAATATCACGGCGAAACCGATGCGCAGGTCGCCGCCAAAGCGAAAGCCGCATGGCGCGCGGGCCTGCTCGCGATCATCTGCATCGGCGAAACCGAAGCCGAGCGCGACGCCGGCAAGGCGCATGAGATTTGCGCAAACCAGATCGCCGGCAGCGTCCCCGAAAACGCGACCGCCGCGAACACTGCGGTTGCCTATGAACCCATCTGGGCCATCGGCACGGGCCGCACGCCGACGGCCGCCGAGATCGCCGATGTCCATCGCCACATCCGCGAATGCCTCAAGGCCCGGCTGGGTGCGGAGGGGGCGGGGGTGCGCATCCTTTATGGCGGTTCGATGAAGCCCTCGAACGCCGCCGAAATCCTCGCTTTGGAAAATGTGGGCGGCGGTCTGATCGGCGGCGCAAGCCTGAAAGCCGCGGATTTCCTGGCTATTATTGCTTGTGCCGCAGGCGGTTAGAGCATTCGGACCACGTTTCGTTAATACCTGTTGTGCAATTTTTCGAGCCTGGGGCAGGTTCGATTATGCAACGGCTTTCCTACGATACGGCTGAAGTGTTGGTGTACGACCCCGTTGCGGCAAACCGCAACGCGACGCGGGCCTCGCTCTACATGCTCGGCTTCCGCCGTATCGAAACGGTGGCCACGCTCGATGCCTTCGCCGAATACATCTTCAAGACGCCGCCCGATCTCGTTTTGTGCGAAGCGCAGGGCGCAGGCTCGCAGCTCTGCGATCTGATTCAGAACCTGCGTCAGGGCGCCGGTGAAAATCCATTCCTCGTCGTCATCGTCACCGCGTGGGACAATTCGAACGCGTTGGTGAGCCGCATCCTCAACTCCGGCGCCGACGATCTCATGCTCAGGCCGTTCTCGGTCGCACAGCTGGGCCAGCGCACGCGCGTGCACATCGAACGGCGCAAGGGTTTCGTCATCACCACCGATTACATCGGCCCCGACCGCCGCCGCGACAGCAACCGCCCCTCGAACATCGAACTCTATCAGCCGCCCAATTCGCTGAAGATGAAAGCCGCCGAAGGTCTTTCGGGCGATGAAGTCGCCGCCCGCCTCGAAGGCGAGCTGCGCACCGCGCGCGACGTGTTCGGGGCAGAGAAGTTGCGCCGCGACGGTTTCCAGATCTGCGTGCTGTGGCGCCTGCTGCAAAGCTATGCGCCGGGCCTGCCGCAATACGATCTGGATCTCGCCAAGCTGACCGGCCTGACCCAAAGCGTCTCCAGCCGCTCCCAGGGCACCGACAATTCCATCGCCACGCAATGGTGCGACGAGATACTGGGCGCCATCGACGGCCTGAACAAAGGCGTGGACCGCAACGCCTCGCTCCACCTTCTGGGCAAGGCCGCGCTCCACCTGAACCAGGTCTTCGATCCCAACACCCCCGCCAACGAGCGCTTGAGTCAGATCGACGCGACCGTGGCCATCATCCACGCCCGTCAGGCGATGGAAATGGCGTCCTGATCCTCAAACGCGCAACGATTCCACCGTCCGACCATTAACCATCCGCCGCCAAAGGAAACCTGGGTCAGGCGATATCCGACCTCGGTTCCGCAGGCTTGCAGGCGATCACACCATTTACCTTTGCGAGGTTGCGGGCAGGGCGGCTTCCCTCTATCTAACCGCCAACAGTTCACCGGATACCCAATGTTGACCGTTCTTGTCGTTTTCCAGCTTTTCATTTCGATCGCGCTTATCGTCGTCGTGCTCCTCCAGAAATCCGAAGGCGGCGCCTTTGGCATGGGTGGCAGCGGCTCCGGTATCGGCGGTCTTTTCAGCCCTCGCGGTGCGGCGGACACGCTGACCCGCGCGACGACCATTTTGGGTGTTCTGTTCTTCCTCACCTCCATCGCGCTGACGATCCTGTCGCAGCACGGTGGCGCTGTGCGGCCAGCCTCGATTCTCGATTCGCAGGCGCCCGCACCGGTCTCGGCTCCGGCAACCCCCGCCAAGCCGTCGGCCCCTTCGGTTCCCAAGCCGAATTAAAGACGTTCGATTCCAGCAACTTCCGGCCACTTCTTGAGCCGGCTGTTGAACTTTTCATTTTTGCGCTTTTTGAGCTTGAGCCAGACAGCGCCTTAGGACATGGTGGCCTTCCATGGCGCGGTTGATCTTCATTACCGGCGGCGTGGTCTCCTCCCTTGGGAAAGGTCTCGCTTCGGCGGCACTCGGTGCTTTGCTGCAGGCTCGCGGTTACCGCGTGCGTCTGCGCAAGCTTGATCCCTATCTCAACGTCGATCCGGGCACGATGAGTCCGTTTCAGCACGGCGAGGTCTACGTCACCGATGACGGTGCCGAGACCGATCTCGATCTGGGCCACTACGAACGCTTCACTGGCGTTTCCTCGGCCCAGTCCGACAACGTGACGGCTGGGCGCATCTACCAGACCGTGATCTCGAAGGAACGCCGCGGCGGTTATCTCGGCCGCACGGTGCAGGTGATTCCGCACGTTACCGACGCCATCAAGGAATTCGTGATGGCGGGAACCGACGACCTCGATTTCCTGCTCTGCGAAATCGGCGGCACGGTGGGCGACATCGAAGGCCTGCCGTTCTTCGAAGCGATTCGTCAGCTTGGAAACGATCTCGGCCGCGATCAGGCGGCGTTCGTGCATCTGACGCTAGTCCCCTACATCGAAGCTGCAGGCGAACTGAAAACCAAACCGACCCAGCATTCGGTCAAGGAACTGCGCGCCATCGGTATCCAGCCCGATATTCTTCTGTGCCGCGCCAGCCATCCGGTCCCGGACGACGAGCGCCGCAAGATCGCGCTGTTCTGCAACGTGCGTACGGAGTGCGTGATTCCGGCGCTCGACATGCCGACGATCTACGATGCGCCCGTGCGCTACCACGATGCAGGCTTCGATACGCAGGTGTTGAACGTTTTCGGCATCAAGGATGCGCCGCCGCCCGATCTTTCCAGGTGGAAAGAAGTGGTCGAGCGCGTGACCAATCCCGAAGGCGAAGTGCGCATCGCCGTCGTCGGCAAATACATTCAGGTGAAGGATTCCTACAAATCATTGTCGGAAGCGCTCACCCATGGGGGCCTCGCCAACAACGTGAAGGTCCATATGGACTGGATCGACAGCGAGATATTCGAACGCGATGACGCCGCGTCGTTCCTCGAAAACGTCCACGGCATTCTCGTGCCCGGCGGCTTCGGCGAGCGCGGCACAGAAGGAAAGATCCAGGCCGTCAGATTCGCGCGCGAACGCGACGTGCCATTCTTCGGCATCTGCTACGGCCTGCACATGGCGGTGATCGAATCCGCGCGCGATCTGGCAGGCCTCGAAGGCGCAGGCACCACCGAAATCGGCCAGCCCAAACATCCCGTCATCGGCCTCATGACCGAATGGACCAAGGGCAATCAGAAAGAAACCCGCACCGCCGAAGCCGACATGGGCGGCACGATGCGTCTGGGCGCTTATCCTGCAGTCCTCACGCCGGGAAGCCGCGTCGCCGAAGTCTATGGCGCCACCGAAATCAGCGAACGCCACCGCCATCGTTATGAAGTGAATGTCGAATACACCGATCAACTCGCCAAACACGGATTGAAGGTTTCCGGCTGGTCACCCGACGGACGCCTGCCGGAGATCATGGAAATCCCCGAGCACCCGTGGTTCATCGGCGTTCAGTTCCACCCCGAACTAAAATCCCGCCCGCTCACCCCACACCCGCTGTTCACGTCGTTCATCGCAGCCGCCGTGCGCCAGAGCCGGTTGGTGTAACGGCTTTTACCCAAACAGCTTGAACGCCCGCTCGCGTTCGAATTCATCGCGGCCCGTCGCGGCGCGCACGCGCAACAGATCGCGCCGCGCGACAAGGCCCACCAGTTTGCCGCTTTCACGGTCGATCACCGGCACGCGGCCCTTGTCGGATTGGGCCATCCGGTCGGCGAGGCGGCCGACCAGTTCGTCGGAGTAAGCAGTCACCAGACCTTCGGCCTCGCTGGCATCGCCCAGCGTCAGCCCCTCGTTCCAGCCGTCGCGCGTCCAGCGGAAGACGTCTGCTCGCGAAACAATGCCTGCGAGTTTTCCATGCTCGGTCACCACCGGATAGCTCTTGTGCCGCTGCGTAGCCGCTTCGAGCGAGAAGAAAGCCACTGCATCGGTCACCGTCATGGTTGCGGGCAATGTGTCGACAGGTTTCGCCATGATCTCACCCACGCGCATGATCTCGAACTGATCGACAGTATATTCGCGCGTCAGGTGCAGTCCGCGGCGCGCAATGCGTTCGGTCAGGATCGAACGGCGCATCAACAGAACGGTCGCCAGAAACGCCGCGAGCGACGCCACAAACAGCGGCGGCAACACGTGCACATTGCCGGTGAGTTCGAACGCGAACATCGTGGCCGTCAACGGCGCGCGCATCGTGCCGCCAAGGATCGCAGCCATGCCGAGCAGCGCCCAGAACCCGCTATCGCCGAACGGCAGGAAATGCGCTTCCAGCGCACCCAGCGCGCCGCCCATGATCAGCAACGGTGCCAGCACGCCACCCGAAGTGCCGGACGACAGCGCCACGATCCATACCACGGCCTTGCCGATCAACAGCGCGGCGGCGGCATGAAGATCGACCGTGCCGTTCAACAGATCGCGGATATTGTCGTAGCCCACGCCCAGCACCGCCGGATCGAGATAGCCGCCAATGCCCACCACCACGCCGCCAAGCGCAGGCCACCACATCCAATGGATCGGAAGTTTGCGGAACAGATCTTCAACGCCGTAAAGGCAGATCGTCATCAGCGCCGATTGCAATCCCGCCACGACTCCAGCTGCCGCACAAAGCGCGAGCCCCCACCACTCCATGGTGGGAATGCCCGTGTATGGAAACAGCGGTCCTGCCCCCAGCAGCCACGGACGCCACGCAGCGGCAACGACACATGCAATGCCCACCGGAATGAAGCTTCTTGGCTTCCATTCGAACAACAGCAATTCCACCGCCAGCAACACCGCCGCGATAGGCGTGCCGAACACGGCGGTCATGCCCGCCGCCGCACCGGCGACGAGCAACGTCTTGCGTTCGGCGGAAGACAGTTTGAACATCTGCGCGAACAGCGAACCCAGCGCGCCGCCCGTCATGATGATCGGGCCTTCCGCACCGAACGGCCCACCCGTGCCGATGGAAATCGCCGACGAGAGCGGCTTCAGCAATGCAACCTTGGGTTCGATGCGGCTGCGTCCGATCAAGATCGCTTCGATCGCTTCGGGAATGCCGTGTCCGCGAATCTTCTCCGAACCGAATCGCGCCATCAATCCGATGACGATGCTGCCCGCGACCGGAATGCCGATCGACCACAGCGGCAGATGCGTTCCCGCAAAGCCCACCTGCACGGTGCTCACGCGCTGGAAATAGGCTAGATTCGTGAACAGCGCGATCAGCCGGATCAGCACCCATGCTGCACCCGATCCCATCGTGCCGATGAGAACCGCCATGGCGCCCAATATCAAAACACGGGTGTCGGCGGTAAAGTCGCGTAAGGTGTCTTTCGGGGCGTGCGGAAGGTTGTCGGTCACGGTCTTTGATCTGCGTTGTTGAGGGGTTGCCGCTCATATATCGCAGGCCGATATAAAGCAATTGCAGGAGTTTGAATGCCGCGTTCGAAGCCCAAAGCGTTAACAGCCGGAAATTATCGGGACCTGGCGGAATTCCGCTTTCTGTTGCGGAATTTCCTCTCCTTCAGCGAAGACGCCGCCCGTCACGCGGGCCTCGCACCCCAACAGCATCAGGCGCTTCTGGCCGTGAAGGGCTTTCCCGGCGATGCGCCGCCCTCCATGGGCGCGCTGGCCGAACGGCTGGGCGTGCGCCACCACAGCGCCGTGGGCCTGGTCGACCGGCTGGTGCTGGCAGGCTGGCTCAGGCGCACCACCGATAAGGAAGATGGCCGCAAAGTCGTCCTGTCCCTGACGCGGGCAGGCGAGGGCAAGCTTGCCGCTTTGTCATCCGCCCACCGCGAAGAGTTGAAGCGCCTCGCCCCCCTGCTCAAAAGCCTGCTTGCCCAGATTGACGGATAACCGGGTTTTGTCTGCGGCACGGGCCTATGCGATAGAGCGGCCATGGATGTGAAACCGAACACAGTCGTGAAGGCTGGCAAGGTCGAATTCGGCAACGCTTTGCCGCTGTCGATCATCGCAGGCCCCTGCCAACTCGAAAGCCGCGCCCACGCGCTCGAAATGGCAGCTGCGCTGAAAGAGATGGCGGCGAAAACCGGCGTCGGCCTCGTCTACAAAACCAGTTTCGACAAAGCCAACCGCACCAGCACCACCGGCAAGCGCGGCTTGGGATTGGAAGGCTCGTTGCCGATCTTCGCCGAAATCCGGCAAAGCCTCGGCATCCCGGTTCTGACCGATGTGCACGAACGCGAACAATGCGCCGAGGTCGCGCAAGCCGTCGACATCCTTCAGATCCCCGCATTCCTCTCGCGCCAAACCGATCTTCTGGTGGCCGCAGCCCAAACCGGCAAGATCGTGAACGTGAAGAAGGGGCAGTTCCTCGCGCCGTGGGACATGCAGAATGTCATCGCGAAAGTCACCGAAGCCGGCAACCCCAACGTGCTCGTCACCGAACGCGGCGCAAGCTTCGGCTACAACACGCTCGTCGTGGACATGACCGCACTTCCTGAAATGGCAAAGTTCGGCGCGCCCGTGGTGATGGATGCAACCCACGCAGTACAAAAACCGGGCGGGCAGGGCACCTCATCCGGTGGCAACCGCGAAATGGCGCCTTATATTGCGCGCGCTGCCGTAGCAGTCGGTGTCGCCGCAGTATTTCTGGAAACCCACGAAGACCCGGACGCCGCATCCAAGCGCGGCGTCTCCGACGGCCCCAACATGCTCTATCTCAACACAGTGCCCGCGCTGCTTGGCGAATTGGTCGAAATCGACCGCATCGCCAAGCGCAGGAAGACCTAAGCTGCGTTCACTGCCATCCAGGTCTGCACGATTCCGATGACGGCCAAAATCAGAAGCACAAGCTGCGCCAGCATCGAGATGCCGAAGCCGGTGCCGCGCTTCGTCGGATCGGCCATATAGCCCGTCATGTACAGAACGCGTCCGATCACCCACACAAGACCGACAAGCGCTGGCAACCACGGCAGCATGTGGAAATAGATCGTGGCGAGCCACAAGAGCGTGATGAACACCGCGAGTGCTTCCAGCGTGTTGTAATGAATGCGGAAGGCGCGTTCGAATTCCGGGTGGCCGGTGGTGGCGGGCGCGGTGACACTGTGCTTGCCCCGCATCTGCCCCACGCGAATGCTCATATAAGTGTAGAGCAGGATCGCGAGAATGGTGACGATGGCGGACAGAAGTCCGCCTTGTGTTGCATAGATCGGCATGGCGTTTCCCCTTTGGCGACTCGCGAGGGTCCGCGAGTCTGCTGAAGGAAACCTAGCAAATTTCCCGCCAGCGCGGTTCCAGGAAAAGTGTGTAGCGGTTTTCCGTTCGGAACCGCGACCAAACAAAGAGCTAGCGCATTTTCGATTCAAAAAAAGCGCGAAAATGCGCTAGCTGGTGGCCTTCGGTACCGCTGCTTGGCAGAGCTTGGTGAGCTGGTTGCGGATGGACGGGCCCTTGGTGTGGGCCTGGGCGTCGCTATAGCCCTCCCGCTTCAGCCGCAGCCGGATTTGTTCGACATTGACGCACTCGCCGGAGTTCGCCAGTTGAAAAGCCCTCTCAAGGGTTGTGGGACGATCGATCATGGCCGAATCTTACAACAGTAACAGAGACTTCGCGAGCGACTTTCGGTTGCCTTGAAGGGCGCGGACCCATGTCCTAGAAGCGGCCCGTACCACGGAGATCGACATGACCGCCATTATCGACATCACAGGCCGCGAAATCCTCGACAGCCGCGGAAACCCCACCGTTGAGGTCGATGTCCGGCTGGAAGACGGCTCCTTCGGCCGCGCCGCGGTTCCCTCCGGCGCCTCCACCGGCGCGCACGAAGCCGTGGAACTGCGCGACGGCGGCAAGCGCTATGGCGGCAAAGGCGTGGAGAAAGCGGTCGCCGCGGTCAACGGCGAAATCTTCGACATCCTCGTCGGCCTCGAAGCCGAGGAGCAGGAACATATCGACGCCGCGATGATCGCGCTCGACGGCACGCCCAACAAGGCCCGCCTCGGCGCCAATGCGATCCTCGGCGTGTCGATGGCGGTGGCGAAAGCAGCAGCGAACGCCGCGAACCTTCCGCTCTATCGCTATGTCGGCGGAACGCATGCGCGCACCTTGCCCGTGCCGCTGATGAACATCGTCAATGGCGGCGTCCACGCGGACAACCCAATCGATTTCCAGGAATTCATGATCATGCCGGTGGGAGGCGAAACCTTCCGCGATGCGCTGCGCATGGGCGCCGAAATCTTCCACACGCTGAAGAAGGCGCTGCACGACGCCGGTCACAACACCAATGTCGGCGACGAAGGCGGCTTCGCGCCCAATCTGAAAAGCGCCGACGAAGCACTGTCGTTCGTCACGCGCGCCATCGAAAAGGCTGGCTACAAGCCGGGTGACGATGTGATGCTCGCGCTCGATCCCGCTTCGACCGAATTCTTCAAGAACGGCAAATACTTTCTGGAAGGCGAGGGCAAGACGGTCGATTCCGCCGGCATGGTGAAGATCTACGAAGACCTCTGCTCGCGTTACCCCATCGTCTCCATCGAAGACGGCATGGCCGAAGACGATTGGGACGGCTGGGCCCAACTCACCAAATCCATCGGCAAGAAGGTGCAACTGGTGGGCGACGACCTTTTCGTGACGAACGTGAAGCGCCTCAACGAAGGCATCAAGAAGGGCACCGCCAACGCCATTCTGGTGAAGGTCAATCAGATCGGCTCGCTGTCCGAAACGCTCGACACCGTGAACACGGCCCATCGCGCCGCCTATCGTGCCGTTATGAGTCACCGCTCCGGCGAAACCGAAGACACCACGATCGCCGATCTCGCCGTGGCGACGAACTGCGGCCAGATCAAAACCGGCTCGCTCGCCCGCTCCGACCGGCTCGCCAAATACAATCAACTCCTGCGCATCGAAGAAATGCTGGGCGCCCAGGCCATCTACGCTGGCCGTTCCGTCCTGCGCGGGAACTGATATACTGGCGGTATGACGAAGGAAGCTCTTCTAGCTATCGTAGACCGCATGGCCGATTGGCCCGAGGACAAGCAGGAAGCGGCCGTGGAACTGCTTCTGGCAATGGATTCTTGGCCTGACCAACCGTATCCGGTTTCAAAGGAAGATATTGAGGACATTCGAGCGGCCCTCAAGGAAACGGAAACCGTCCCCCATAAGGATTTGAAGACTCTTTTCGAACGGTATCGTTGCCTGCTGGCCCTGGAGCGCTTGGGACCTGGTGTCTACGTCCTCTCCGAAGAAGAAGAGGCAGACATCGCGGAAGCCATGGCGGAGATCGAGCGCGGCGAAGTAGCTTCCGACGAGGAAGTAGCGGCTGTCTTCAATCGTTATCGTTGATGCGGGTTCGCTATAGCCCTTTGGCGCTAAGGCAACTCGACCAGATATTTTCCTATATTGCTCAGGACAGTCCCAAAGGGGCGCGTCGGATGGTAGAACGGATCACTTCCGTTGCTGATCTGTTGGGCGATCAACCGAGGATGGGCCGGGCAACGAGCAACCGCGATTTGCACGTGCAGCCGATCTCAGGCACGCCTTACATCATCTACTACAGAATCCTTCGCGACGATGTCCGTATTGTTCGCGTTCGCCACGGTGCCCGCCGCAAGCTGTTTTGATTCACCGCTTGACCGCTGACTCTCTTCGTGATTCGTTGCACCCATGCGAATCCGGCGTAGCGTATCTCGGTTCTTTGGCGCTTTGGTGATACCGGCGATCTGCGCCGCTGCCACCTTATACTTCTCCTATTACGCTATCTGGGGTTCGCGCGGCGCGATGGAACTCGGTCGCGTCGACGGCAAGCTCACCGTGCAAAAACAGCGTCTGGCCGAAGTGAAGGACCAGCGCGTCCGCCTGCAGCACCGCATCTCGCTTCTGGAGCCCGGCTCGGTCGACCCCGACATGGTGGAAGAACTGGCGCGCGGCCAATTGCAGGATGGCGGCCCCAATCAGGTTGCCGTGCCGCGTAGCGGGCACTGAACACCGTCCACTAACACCGTTGTAAGTACTGGCGAATTTTCGCTTCCCCTGATTTTTCATCATGTCTTGCCAAAGCAAGTTACGCTTGCGAGAACCAAGCCGCCCCCCGGATTCACGCACGCATGGCTGAAGCCGCCGAAACATCGAAAACCAAGACGGCAGGCCCCGATCTGCTCAAGAAATTCTATTCCGACATGCTGCTGATCCGCCGCTTCGAAGAGAAGGCGGGCCAGCTTTACGGCATGGGCCTGATCGGCGGCTTCTGCCACCTCTATATCGGGCAGGAAGCCGTGGTCGTGGGCCTTCAAGCGAATGCAGGCCCGAACGATCAGGTCATCACCGCCTACCGCGATCATGGCCACATGCTCGCCTGCGGGATGGACCCGAAAGGCGTCATGGCCGAACTCACCGGCCGCTCCGCCGGCTATTCCAAAGGCAAGGGCGGCTCGATGCACATGTTCTCGAAAGAGAAGCGCTTCTACGGCGGCCATGGCATCGTCGGCGCGCAGGTGCCGCTTGGGACCGGCCTCGCGTTCTCCAACAAATATCGCGGCAACGATGGCGTGTGCTTCACCTATTTCGGCGATGGCGCCGCCAATCAGGGCCAAGTCTACGAAGCCTTCAACATGGCCGAGCTTTGGAAGCTGCCAGTCATCTACATCATCGAGAACAATCAATACGCAATGGGCACCAGCGTCGAACGCTCCAGCGCCGAAAGCCACTTTTACAAACGCGGCGCCTCCTTCAACATCCCCGGCAAGGAAGTGGACGGCATGGATGTCGAGGCTGTCTATGCCGCCGCGCAGGAAGCGGTTGCCTGGTGCCGCGGCGGCAATGGCCCGATCATTCTCGAACTGAAAACCTATCGTTATCGCGGCCATTCGATGTCGGACCCCGCGAAATACCGCACGCGCGAGGAAGTGCAGACCGTCCGCGAAAAGCGCGACGCCATCGAACATCTGGGCGCAAAACTGATCGCCGACAAGCTCGCGACCGAAGACGATCTGAAGGCAATGGACAAGCAGACGCGCCAGATCGTCAACAACGCCGCCGAATACGCAACAGAATCTCCCGAGCCCGCGCCGGAAGAACTCTACACGGACGTGCTCGCATAATGGCCACCGACATTCTCATGCCCGCGCTTTCGCCCACGATGGAAGAGGGCAAGCTCGCCAAATGGCTGGTGAAGGAAGGCGATGAGGTTCATTCCGGTGACATTCTCGCCGAAATCGAAACCGACAAAGCCACGATGGAATTCGAAGCCGTCGATGAAGGTCGCATCGGCAAACTTCTGGTGTCCGAAGGCACCGAAGGCGTCAAGGTCAATCAACCCATCGCCACGCTTCTGCAAGACGGCGAAGACGCAAGCGCCACAGCCGCGACCAAAGCTCAAGCCCCGCAAACGGCGACCAAAGGCGAGGCGATAGCCAAGCAAGAACAACCCGCCGCCGAACCGCACAAAAGCTGGAAGCACGAAACGCAGGCCGAAGCCGACGCGGCCCTCAACGATCCCGAAATCCCGCAAGGCACCGAAATGGTGACCATGACGGTGCGCGAAGCGTTGCGCGATGCGATGGCCGAAGAAATGCGCCGCGACGACACCGTGTTCCTGATGGGCGAGGAAGTGGCGCAATATCAGGGCGCCTACAAAGTCAGCCAGGGCCTGCTGGAAGAATTCGGCGAGCGCCGCGTCATCGACACGCCGATCACCGAACACGGCTTCACCGGCCTCGGCGTTGGCGCGGGTTTCGCAGGCCTGAAACCCATCGTCGAATTCATGACCTTCAACTTCGCGATGCAGGCCATCGACCAGATCATCAATTCCGCTGCCAAGACGCGTTATATGTCCGGCGGCCAGATGAACTGCTCCATCGTCTTCCGCGGCCCCAATGGTCCGGCCTCGCGCGTCGGAGCGCAGCACAGCCAGGATTATTCGTCGTGGTACGCCCATGTTCCGGGTGTCAAAGTGATCGCGCCTTATTTCGCTGCCGACGCGAAGGGCCTTCTCAAAGCGGCGATCCGCGATCCCAATCCGGTGATCTTCCTCGAAAACGAAATCGTCTATGGCCGTTCGTTCCCGGTGCCGAAGGTCGATGACTTCGTTCTTCCCATCGGCAAGGCCCGCGTGGTGAAGGAAGGCAAAGATGTCACCATCGTCACCTATTCGATCTGCGTCGGCATGGCGCTCGAAGCCGCCGAAGCGCTGGCGAAAGAAGGCATCGACGCCGAGATCATCGACCTGCGCACCCTGCGTCCGCTCGACACCCGCACGGTGCTCAACTCCGTAATGAAGACCAACCGCATCGTCACGGTGGAGCAGGGCTGGCCCGTCTGTTCCATCGGTTCGGAAATCTGCGCCGTGGTGGCAAGCGAAGCCTTCGATTATCTCGATGCCCCGCCCACCAAGGTCAGCGGCAAAGACGTGCCGATGCCCTATGCCGCCAATCTGGAAAAACTCGCGCTGCCGCACACCGACGATATCATCGCTGCGGCAAAGGCCGTCTGCTATCGGGACTGATATGGCGAAGCAAAAACTCAAAACCCGGACAGGTGGCTGCCATTGCGGCGCGGTGCGTTTCGAAGTGCAGACACCGGACGAAATCGAACTGGTCGATTGCAACTGCTCGATGTGCACGAAGACAGGCTATCTGCACCTGATCGTGCCGAAAGCGCGGTTCAAGATCGTCAAAGGCAAAACCAAGCTCACCACCTACACTTTCAATACCGGCACGGCCAAGCACATGTTCTGCTCGGTCTGCGGCATCAAATCGTTCTACGTCCCGCGCTCGCACCCAGATGGCTACAGCATCAATTTCCGCTGCCTCGACAAATCCGATTACAGCTGGATCAGCACGACAGAATTCGACGGCCGCGAGTGGGAAAACAACGCGAACGCGCTCGCGCCGCTGGAAGACGCCTGATGCCCACCAACATCCTCATGCCCGCGCTGTCGCCCACGATGGAAGAGGGCAAACTTGCCAAATGGCTGGTGAAGGAAGGCGATGAGGTTCATTCCGGCGACATCCTCGCCGAAATCGAAACCGACAAAGCAACGATGGAATTCGAAGCCGTCGACGAAGGCCGCATCGGAAAAATACTGATCCCCGAAGGCACTGAAGGCGTAAAGGTCAACCAACCGATCGCAACGCTGATCGCCGAAGACGACGCCAGCAGCGAAGGCAACAAAGACATCGAAAGCGCGATGTCCTCAATCAAGGATGCTGTGCACGCGGAAGCCAAACCTGCGGCTGCACCTACGTCTAAAAAAGAACCTGAGCCGCCCAAACAAACTCCTTCCCTCGCCCCCAGAGGGGGAGAGGGTCAGGGTGAGGGGGCGACTGCCAAAGCGAACGCGACCGCACGCGTTTTCGCTTCCCCACTTGCCCGCAAAATCGCCGAACAGAAAGGCGTCGATCTCGCCGCATTGAAAGGCTCCGGCCCCCGCGGCCGCATCGTCAAAGCCGACATCGAATCCGCAAAAGCCGGAACGAAATCCCCCGCCACCAAGCCCGCGCCAGCCGCACAGCCCGCCGCCACAATCTCCGGCATCGCGCCGCTCCCCGACGCCAAACTCTTCTTCCATCCCGACGACTACGAAGAAATCCCGCACGACTCGATGCGCAAGGCCATCGCCAAGCGCCTCACCTCGGCAAAGGCGCTGATCCCGCATTTTTATCTCACCATCGATTGCAACATCGACGAACTCTTGGGCACCCGTTCCCGCCTCAACGCCGCTGCACCGAAAGAAGGCGGCTACAAACTCTCCGTCAACGACTTCATCCTCAAAGCCGCCGCCTTCGCGCTGCTGCGCGTGCCGGAAGTCAACGCCAGCTGGACCGATGGCGCGATTCTGCGCCACAAGCACGCCGACATCGGCGTGGCCGTCGCGCTCGATTTCGGTCTCATCACCCCCATCGTCTTCCACGCAGAAGAAAAAGGCCTCGCTGTCATCTCCAACGAGGTGAAATCGCTCGCCGAACGCGCCCGCACCAAAAAACTGAAGCCGCAGGAATTCGAAGGCGGCAGTTTCGCCATCTCCAATCTCGGCATGTTCGGCATTCGCGAGTTCACCGCCGTCATCAACCCGCCGCACGCGGGCATCCTTGCGGTGGGCGCGGGCGAACAGCGCGCCATCGTGCGCGACGGCAAGGTGGAAATCGCCACCGTGATGACCGTCACCATGTCCTGCGACCACCGCGTGATCGACGGGGCGACCGGCGCGCGTTTCCTGCAGGCCTTCAAGACATTCGTCGAAGACCCTGCTGCGATGCTGCTATAAAGGCGCCATGACCGGCGAGATGGAAGGCATCATCGAACTCGGCGGCGCAGCGGCTGTCGAAGTCGCCGCGTCCACAATCGCCAATCGCGGCCAGCAACCGCTCGACAAATGCAAGAATTGCCACGCCCCGCTGATGGGCCCCTATTGCGCCATCTGCGGCCAGCAGCAGGATACGCACCGCCGCACCGTCAAAGGCCTCGCCCACGATTTCGTCAAGGACGTGGTCAATTTCGACAGCCGCATCCTGCGTACCGCGCGCGCGTTGTTGTGGCAGCCCGGCGAACTCGCCTGCGCCTATCGCGAAGGCCGCACGCGCCCTTACGTTCCGCCGGTCCGGCTTTATCTGTTCGTCTCGCTGATCTTCTTCCTGATCCTGTCTTTCGCCAACATCGGCATCCTGCAAGTGGCGGTACAGATCAAAGGCGAGGCCAAGTTCACCAGCTACGTCAAATCGCCCTACGTCTTGAAGATCAACCCCAATTCAAAGATCGATCCCAAAACCATCGCCGAAGCGCGCAAATTCGGTATCGATCTTCAGCCCGGCAAGCTTGAACCCGGCGCCGCGCCGATCATCACCGGCGATGTGCGCTTCTTCGCGCCCATCGGTTCGGTTCAATCGCAACTGCCGCCGCAAACGCTCGAACTGATCTCCAAAGCTCGCCAGCGCGTGGCCCAAAAACTCACCAACACACCGTTCGCAGGTTCCGACCGCGTGCTGCAAGGCATCGAACACATCGCCAAAGACCCTGCCGCGATCAACGGCCCGCTCACCACCTGGGTGCCGCGCATGTTGTTCCTGCTGGTGCCGCTGTTCGCAGCGGTGCTGATGCTGTTCTATATCCGCGCGCGCAAGCACTATTACTACGTCGATCACCTGGTCTTCACGCTGAACTATTTCTGCGCCGCTTTCGTGATCCTGCTCATCACCGCGGGCCTCGTGCAAATCCTGCCCGGCTTTTTCGTGGCGTGGCTCACGCTGCTGGGCCTCGGCGCGTATCTGCTTCTGGCGATGAAGCGGTTCTACGGCCAGGGCTGGCTGCGCACCACCATCAAATTCGCAGGCTCGATGGCGATCTATCTGATCTTCATCCTCGGCCCTGCCATCGTCATCGTTGTCCTTATGAGTATTTCGGAGGCTTAAGTGGCAGATAGTTTCGACGTCGTGGTGATCGGTTCGGGCCCAGCAGGTTACGTCTGCGCCATCCGCGCGTCCCAGCTCGGCCTCAAGACCGCGATTGTGGAGCGGGACAAGCTCGGCGGCATCTGCCTCAACTGGGGCTGCATCCCCACCAAAGCGCTGCTGCGTTCCTCCGAAATCTGGCACCTGATGCACCGGCTGAACGAATTCGGTTTCAGCGCCGACAATTTCAAATTCGATCTGCCCAAGATCGTGGATCGTTCGCGCAAGGTGGCAAGCCAATTGTCCAACGGCGTCGCCTTCCTGATGAAGAAACACAAGATCCCCGTCATCAACGGCGAAGCGAAACTGGTGGGGCAGGGCAAGATCGCCGTCACCAAAGACGGCAAGACGGAAGAGGTCACCGCCAAGAACATCGTGCTCGCCACCGGCGCCCGCGCCCGCGCGCTTCCCGGGTTGGAGCCGGACGGCAAACTGATCTGGACCTATCGCGAAGCCATGGTACCCGACACTTTCCCGAAATCGCTACTGGTCGTCGGCTCCGGCGCCATCGGCATCGAATTCGCCAGCTTCTACCGCACGCTTGGCAGCGACGTGACCGTTGTTGAAGTGCTCGACCGCGTGCTGCCCGTCGAAGACGAAGAGATTTCGCAGCTCGCCAACAAAGCCTTCGTGAAACAGGGCATGAAAATCAAAACCGCCACCACGGTCGAAAAATTGGAGAAGGGCGCGAACAACGTCACCGCCACGCTCAAAACCAAAGATGGCAAAACCGAAACCCTCACGGTGGATCGCGTGATCCTCGCCGTCGGCATCGTCGGCAATGTGGAAAACCTCGGTCTCGAACAGGCCGGTGTGAAGGTCGAGAAAACCCACGTCACTATCGATCAATGGGGCGCCACCGGCGTGCCTGGAATCTGGGCCATCGGTGATCTGGTCGGTGCGCCGTGGCTCGCGCACAAAGGCATGCACGAAGGCGTCATCGTCGCCGAACGCATCGCGGGCGTGAAAGGCGTGCATCCGCTCGACACTTCGAAAGTGCCGGGCTGCACGTATTGTTATCCGCAAGTAGCAAGCGTCGGCCTCACCGAAGCAAAAGCCAAAGCCACCGGCCGCAAGATCAAGGTCGGCCGTTTCCCCTTCATCGGCAATGGCAAGGCGATTGCGCTCGGCGAACCGGAAGGCCTGATCAAAACCGTGTTCGATGCCGAAACCGGCGAGCTATTGGGCGCACACATGATCGGCGCCGAAGTCACCGAACTCATTCACGGCTACACCGTGGCGCGCAGTCTGGAAGCAACGGAAGCCGACATCGCGGCGACCATCTTCCCGCATCCAACGCTATCGGAGATGTTGCACGAATCCGTGCTGGCCGCGGATGGCCGCGCGCTTCATATATGATGCAGGTGATGATCGTTGTGTTTGCGGATCGTGTTGCGCAGATAGCCAAGCGTGCAGGTCAGCGCGATCCCGCACAATCCGGCCGCCGCAAGTTGGCCGACCATTATCTGAATTTCGGCGCTCGCCAACGTCATGTCGATCGAAACGAGGTGCGTGAAAAGCTGCGCACCGCCGATGCCGCCCAAGCCACCCACAATCGTGTTGCCCAACGGTCCCAAACTGAAACGCGGCGCGGATTCGCACGTCGCATTGCCGCCGATCAGGCCCACTACGAAGTGGATGATGAAATTGGCGATCATCTTCTGTCGTCTCCCCGCTGCCCGAAGCAGCTTCCTAGGGAAGGGTGAGGCAATCCCCCAATTCCAGAAAGGGAAATTTGTGCTGCAACGCAGGAAATCGTTGCTGCACCTGCGATAACTCTTCACAGCAGAGTCAATATCACGGCGCGACGAACCGGAATTAACCCAGCCCGCCGCGCCGGAAAACCATTAGAAATCAAATCGTTTTACGAAGAAGCCTGTCCGCCCATCGCGTTTTTGATCAGTCCGGCAACGCCGGTAAGGATCGCGCCACCCGCACCGCCCGCCACCGCTTGGCCGACGATGGCGCCGATGTCCTGTCCGCCCATCGCGGCTGTCATCGCGGGCATCAGCATCCCAAGCAATTGGCCGCCGCCCACGCCGCCGATGGCGCCCGCAACGGTGTTGCCGACTGTGCCGAGACTCATGGACTTCAAGGCCGATCCGGCAGCGTTGCCGCCAATAGCGCCGGTGATGAGTTGGATAATCAGATTCATGACCATGCCTGACATGCCAATTCCTCCCAATATCCGTGGTCTCAACGCTCCGTCTTGAATGCATGACGGTGTGCCGCCACACGAACACTCTACCAGAGAGGGAAGATTCGCACACCTGCAATCGCAGCAACTTCGTTGCGTTGCTTACTTCAGCAGATAGCGAAACGTTTCTGCGAGCGCCGCCTGATCGTCGGTGTGCATGGTCACGAATCGCGCGCGCCCGTCGCGGTCGAAAAAGAACACCGAATTGGAATGGGTGACTTCGTAAGCCTGCGCGCCCGAAGCAGACGTCACGTCGAACGCCACGCGATACCGCCGCGCCAGATCGGTGATCCGGTTCTTCGTGCCGCGCAAGCCATCGACTTGCGGCGCAAACGCTTCGACATAGGATTTGAGCACCGGCAACGTATCGCGATCCGGATCGACGCTGACAAACAGCACGCGAACATTCTTCGCGCCGTTCCCTAGCGCATGCAACGCGAGCGACAGGTTGGAAAGCGTCGTCGGGCACACATCCGGGCAATGCGTGTAACCGAAATAAAGCACCGCAATCTTGCCGCGATAGTCCTCGCCGGTAACGGCCTTGCCGTCGTTCGCACGCGTCATCGAAAGCGAAAGCGCGGGCATGATGCCCTTGATGTCGGTCATGCCGGCGGGCGGCTTTTCCTGTCCGCATGCCGAAAGCAGCAGCAGAACGGCACCCACCGCGTGGAGACGAAATCGCGCCATGTCCCGGAAATAGCACAGCCGGGCAGGGCATGGCCGCGCCCATTCCTGTGACCAATCGCCTCCCGCGCGAACGCTCACACGCCTTTATATAGAGCGCCCATGAACGCCACGCAGAAGAACTGGTCACTTTACGGAACCGCGCTTCTTTTCGGTGCGCTGCTTGATATCGTCTGCCGCTTCTTCCCCGCCGATCTGCCGTTCTGGATGCCGTGGGAATTCTCCTGGCCCATCTATCTGGCAACCGTGCTCGCACTCGGCTGGTATGCCAAAGGCTGGCTCGCGCTCACTCCATCCGAACGCCCGCCGATATGGCGCACAATCTGTTTCGTCTTCGGCGTGCTGTCGTTCTGGTTCTCGCTGCAATCGCGGGTGGATTATTACGCGCAACACATGTTCTTCATCCACCGCGCGCAACATTTCGTGCTGCATCACCTTGGCGCGTTCTTCATTGCGCTAGGCTTCGCAGGCCCCGTCCTGTGGAAGGGCATGCCGAATTTCCTCAAGCCCGTGGTGATGTGGAAGCCGATCCAGCGCACCGTCGATTTCCTCCAGCACCCCGTCATCGCTCCCACCCTGTTCGTCGCGATGATTTATTTCTGGCTGCTGCCATCGCTGCACACCCAAGTGATGCTCGACAAAACGCTCTACGACATCATGAACTGGACGATGGGCATAGACGGCATCTTCTTCTGGGCGCTAATTCTCGACCCACGTCCCAAACCGCCTGCCCGCATATCCAGCCTGATGCGCCTGTTGCTGATCATCCTGGTGGAACCCTTGCAGATGGTGCTGGGTGCCGTCCTGTCGCTTTCGATGACCGATTTCTATCCCGTCTACGAAATCTGCGGCCGCGTGATCGATATCCCCGCCATCAGCGATCAGCACTACGGCGGCTTGATCATCTGGCTACCCGGCACTTTCCAAAGCTTTGCCGCGTTCATCATCGTGCTGGTGAACATGCGGTTGAATGAGGAAGCAGAAGAACGCGCGCGGGCCGCGGTCTAATATCCAATCGCCATCCCATCCTTGCGCATTTCCGATGCGCCCCAATAAACCTTGTTCTTCGCATCCCACATGATCGCCTGATAACCACCGAACCCACCGGTGCCCGGTTTGATCGTATATCCGCGCTTCGCAAGTTCGGCTTTCACCGCCGGATCGAACCCGCTTTCCATCTCCACAGAACCAATTCCTTCCGACGGTTCGCCCGTCACCTGCGCATTGCCCGTGTGATACCACCGCGCGGCGTCATCGGCTTCCTGCACATTCATCCCGAAGTCGATGATGTCCGTCAGCACCTGCACATGGCCTTGCGGCTGCATGTCTCCGCCCATCAGCCCGAACGCCATAAACGGCGCGCCGTCCTTCATCACGAACCCCGGAATGATCGTCTGGAACGGCCGCTTGTCCGGCGCATAAACATTGGCCGCCTTCGGATCGAGCGAGAACAGCTCCCCGCGATCCTGGAACATGAAGCCCAGATGATCCGCCACCAGCCCCGATCCCATGCCGCGATAATTCGACTGGATGATCGAAACCATCATCCCGTCCTTGTCCGCCGTGCAGAAATAAGTGGTGTCGCCTTGCCCCAACCGCGGATCGCCCGGCCCGATATTCGGGTTGGCATGCGGAAGATCGATCAGCTTGCGCCGCTCATCCGCATAAGCATCCGACAACAACCCTTTCATCGGCACGTTGGAAAACGCCGGGTCCGCATACCACTTCGCAAGGTCTTCGTAAGCCAGCCGCTTGGCTTCCAGCATCGCGGTGATCGCATCCGCCGAGCCACCGCCCATCTTCTTCAGGTCGAACCCTTTGAGAACCTGCAGCATCTGCAACACAGCCGCTCCCTGACCATTCGGCGGCAGCTCATAAACATCATACCCGCGATAGTTCACCGACAGCGGCTCAACCCATTCGCCATGATGCTTGGCAAAATCCTCATACCGAAGATCGCCACCAATCCGCTTGAAATACGCATCCATGGTCTTCGCGATATCGCCCTTATAGAAAACATCGCGCCCGCCCTTGGCGATCCGCGATAAAGTCTCCGCCAGATCGGGATTGCGAAACACTTCGCCTTCCGATGGCGTGTGCCCGTCGATCAGATATGTCGCCCGCGCGTTATCAAGCTCCTCGATCATCGCCGCATTCTTCTCGAACGCCGCAAAATTGTGTTTCCAATAAAGCGCCACCAACTGCGAAACCGGAAACCCGTTCTTGGCATACTCAATCGCGGGCGCCAGATCGTCCGCCATCGGCAGCTTGCCGAACTTCTCGTGCAGCGCGAACCACCCGTCCACCGCACCCGGCACCGTCACCGGCAACGAACCCAGCGGCGGAATATGCGCCGCATAAGGTTTGCCGGTCTTGGCCGCGACCGCTTTCACCTTCTCGATCATCTGCGCCAGATCACGCCCCTGCGCCGCGCGGCCCGAGCCGTTGTAGCCATAAAGCTTCTTGGTTTTCGGATCCCACACGATGGCAAACAGATCGCCGCCGATCCCGTTCGACACCGGTTCCATCAATCCCAACGCCGCGTTGGCAGCAATCGCCGCATCCACCGCGCTGCCGCCTTTCTTCAACACGTCGATTGCGGCTTGCGAGGCCAGCGGCACCGCCGTCGCCGCCATCCCATGCTGCGCCACCACGGGCGAGCGCGTCGCCCACGTCGCGCCCGAATAGCGATCCCCGCGCGAAACCTGTCCGTAGGCCGCGTGTCCGATAACCCCCATCGACATGACGATTGCCACTCCCCTGAAGATCGCCTTCATCTGCCCTCGCAGTTCCATGCGCTGGCCGCACTATAGACCGCGTTTGACGCACCCCAAGCTTCCGCTTATTTCCGCTCCATGAAGATCATCATCATCGGCGCGGGCGCGGCGGGGCTGAGCATCGGCTGGCGGCTGTTGCAGCGCGGCGCGCAGGTCACCGTGCTGGAGCGCACCCAACCCGCACGCGCCGCCACCTGGGCCGCCGCCGGAATGATCGCGCCGGTGGGCGAGGGCGCACACGGCGCCGAAGCGGAATTCGGGTATCGGTCCAGCGCCTTGTGGCCCGCTTTTGCAGCAGAACTCGAAGCCGCTTCCGGCGTGTCCCTCGACTATCGCAAGAACGGTGCGCTACTGATCGCCACCGATGAAACCGCTGCCCACACGCTCGGCGAACGCGCGGTAGACGAAAGCGCCCTCGAACTCCTCACCCCGCCGCAAGCGCTCGAACGGGAGCCCATGCTGACCCCGCTGATCTCCGGCGCCGCCTGGGCGCCCGACGAAGCACAGGTCGACAACCGCGCGCTGGGCGAAGCGTTGACGCGGGCGTTCCTGGCCGCGGGCGGCAACCTTCAGCTCAACGAACCTGCGCTGCGTTTCGAAAGCGACGGCGAAAAGATTCACGGCCTGCGCAGTCCGTTCAAATTCTATGAGGCCGACGCCTATCTGATCGCCGCAGGCGCATGGTCCGGCCAGTTCGAAGGCCTGCACCCGGAAGCCCTTCCACCCGTCGTGCCGGTGAAAGGCGAGATGATCGCACTGGCCGCACCGGAAAATGCGCGCCTGCCCGAACACGTCATCTGGGGCAACGAGGTGTATCTGGTGCCGCGCCGCCGCCGTTTGTTTGTCGGCGCCACCGTCAGCCAGTCGGGCTTCGATACCTCGGTCACCGACAAGGCCGAACATTGGCTGCATGGCCACGCCATCACCTTGCTGCCCGCGCTCGCCGATTGGAGCGTCAACGAACACTGGGCGGGCCTGCGCCCCGGTTCGCCGGACGAACTGCCCATCCTCGGCCCCACCAAGATCGCAAACCTGTTCGCCGCCACCGGACAATATCGCAACGGCATTCTCTTCACGCCCGCGATTTCCGATGTGATGGCGCAAACCATCCTCGACGGAAAACTGCCCAGCGATTACGCCGCCTTCGATGCGCGCCGTTTCGCATGACAAGCTTCGTTCTTCATCCGCGCCTCGAAGCCGATACAGAATTCGTCGCCGATTTTGCGCTCAGCCGCGTGCTGGCGATGAACGACGCGCGTTATCCGTGGCTCATCCTCGTGCCGCGCCGCGATCATCTCACCGAAATCCACGAACTCTCCCACGATGACCGCACAACGCTGATCGATGAAATCGCGCGCGCCGGCACCGCGCTCAAATCGTTGCCCGGAATCTCGAAGATCAATGTCGGTGCGCTCGGCAATCTGGTGCCGCAGATTCACATCCATATCGTCGCCCGCCACCCGGGCGATGCGGCATGGCCGGGCCCGGTCTGGGGCCACGGTGCCGCCGTCCCCTACACACACGATGCGCTGAAAGGTTTTGTTAAAGGTATTGGCACGGCCATTGCTCTGTAGGGGACAGGAGAACCGCCATGCAGGCAGAAGCCGCATCCGCCCTAACCGGCACCAAGTCCCAGATCGTCGCCGCCCTTCACCAAGCGGCCAGCGCCACGGGCACGGATTTTCAGTATCTGCTGGATACCGCCAAGCGCGAATCCGGCTTGAAAACCCACGCCAAATCAACCACTTCCAGCGCCTCCGGCCTGTTCCAGTTCGTCGACCAGACCTGGATGGGCCTGGTCAAGAAATACGGCCCGCAATACGGCCTCGGCGCCTATTCCAATGCCATCAGCAAGGGCGCTGATGGCCGCTACCGGGCGGACAGCCCTGCCGACCAGCAGGCAATTCTTGCCCTGAAGAATGATCCCCGTACCGCCGCTTTGATGGCCGGTCACTACGCCAGCGACACCCGCAACACGCTCGAAGGCCACCTCGGCCGCGACGTCGACAATGGCGAACTCTACGCCGCCCATTTCCTCGGCCCGGATTCGGCCTGCAAGCTGATCAAGCTCAACACCTCGCAGCCCAACGCCTGCGCCGCCAGCGCCTTCCCGCAGGCCGCCAACGCCAATCGCAGCGTGTTCTATCATTCCGACGGCAGCCCGAAGTCGATCCACGAAGTCTACGCCTGGGCCACCAAGCAGATCCCGAGCGATGGTTCGCCGTCCGCCGAAACCCGCGCCACCGCAAAACTGAACCTGCGCGGCTCCATTCCCGAACGCGACACCACACCGGATCAGTCGCTGCCGATGATGCTGCTCAGCAGCAACAACGACGACATCCGCACCCTTGCTTCGTTCGGCAATCTGCCGCGCCTGCCGGTCTCGCTGTCGTCGAGCGTGCTTGACGTCCTGTCCTCGATGCGCTTGGAAGAACAGAACAACAAAACTTCCTAAGCCGTTTCATGCGCACTGCGCTCAAAAGCGTCTGGCTGGTGATCCTCACCGCCGGCATCGTTCAAACGGGCAATGCTTTGCAGACCGATCTGCTGGGCATTCGCGCTGGCCTTGAATTGTTTCCCGCCTGGGCGCTGGGCGTCATCATGGCGTGTTATTACGTCGGCTATTCCGCGGGCCCGCTCGCCAGCCATTCCATCGTTGCCCGTTTCGGTCACATCGCGACGATCATCGTCTTCACGCTGATCGCGGGCCTCGTCATCTTCCTGCACGGTTTGGATGTCACCGTCGTCGCGTGGTCGGTGTTGCGCATCGTGTCCGGTTTTGCGCTCGCCATCGTGTTCGTCGGCTACGAAAGCTGGATCAACGAACGCGCCGAAAATCGCGTGCGGGGCAGGGTTTTCAGCCTTTATCTCGTCTCGCAGATGACGGGCATGACGCTCGCCCAAGCGCTGCTGAATGTCAGCGATCCCAAATCGCTGGGCCTGTTCGAACTCTCCGCGATACTCTTCGCCGCCGGATCGATCCCCATCTGGTTCGCGCGCAACAAGGCGCCTGCCAAAGCGCCGCCCGTTCCCTTCAACATCCTCGCGCTGATGCGCTTGTCGCCGATGGGTGCGGTGGCAACCGTGTTGTCCGGCGTCTCATGGTCCATCGTCTTCACCTTCGGTCCGGCATATGCACAACGCGCGGGCTTCTCGATTTCCGAGATCAGTATCTACATGGGTGTGGCGATGGTCGGCGGCGCGGTGATGCAGTTCCCGCTCGGCTGGTTGTCCGATGCCATCGGCAGGCGCGCGACGATCTTCTTCATGTCGCTGGGCGGCATGGCCGCGTCGGTGTTTGCCTTCTGCACCCATACAATGCCGCATCTGTACCAATACGCTCCGTTCGCTCTGATCGGCGCATTGGTGTTGCCGCTTTACGGCTTGGGCGCGGCCCACACCAACGATCATGTGGAACAGCGCCACCGGATCGCGGCTGCCGCCGGTCTCGTTCTTTTGTTCGGCCTCGGCTCGATTTTCGGACCCCTGATCGTCGGCTCCGCCATCACGGAGCTGGGCGCGGGCGGGTTTTTCATCGTCCTGGCGAGCGTCATGGGATTGAGCGTGGCGGCCTGCGCATTGCCCCGCTAAGCTTTTCCCAACCGTTATTTCGAGGGAATCATGTCCGAACCCAAAAAGATCCCGCCGGCCGTTCCGGCCGCGACCATCCTGTTGCTGCGCGATGGGCCGGACGGCCTCGAAGTCTTCATGGTCAAACGCAACCACCAGATCGATTTCGCCTCCGGCGCACTCGTGTTCCCCGGCGGCAAGGTGTTCGAAGGCGATTCACACGCAGCCCTCGAAAACCTGACAGATGGCGTTTCCGACTGGAGCACCGAAATGCGCGCGCTGGGCGCGGCCGCCATCCGCGAAGTGTTCGAAGAATCCGGAATCCTTCTGGCGAGAGAAGAGGGCAGCAAAGACCTCATCCCCGCCGAACGCGCCACCGCGCTCGAACATTACCGCGCGCCGTTGGACAAGCGCGAAGTCGAACTCGCCGCCATGCTGCACAAGGAAAAGCTGCGGCTCGCCTGCGACCGTCTCACGCGTTTCGCCCACTGGATCACGCCGGAGATGATGCCCAAGCGTTTCGACACGCATTTCTTCATCGCCGCCGTGCCCGAAGGCCATCTCGGCAAACACGATGGCCGCGAGTCCGTGGATTCGATCTGGATACGCCCGCAAGATGCCATCGCCGACCGCAAGAAATGGACGGTGATCTTCCCCACCAAACTCAACCTGATGAAGCTCGCCGAATCCAAAACCGTCGCCGAAGCGATTGCGACGGCACGCGCCAACCCGCCATTGCCCGTGCAGCCATGGACCGAAGCAGGCCCCAATGGCCCGGTCCTGCGCATCCGCGAAGATGCGGGTTACACGCAGACAAGCGCGTTGCTGAAAGACGATATGTGATCAGGCCGCCGAAAACGCGCGCTTGAAGAACGAACGCCCCGCAAGAATCGCCTGCGCTGCATTGTGCCCCGGCGCACCCGTCACGCCGCCGCCGGGATGCGCACCCGCACCGCACATATAAAGCCCCTTCAGCGGCCCGCGATACGCGCCATATCCGAGCACCGGCCGTGCCGACCAAAGCTGATCGAGCGACATCGCGCCATGCATGATATCGCCGCCAATGAGCCCAAACGTGCGTTCCAGATCGAGCGGCGAAAGCATCTGCCGTGCGATGACGGAAGCTTTGAAATTCGGCGCATAAGCATCGACCGTATCGATGATCAGATCGGCGGCGCGTTCGCGCTCGTCATCCCAGCTTCGTCCATCGGGCAATTCCGGCGCGAATTGTTGGCAGAACAGGCTCGCCACATGCTTGCCCGGCGGCGCCAGACTGTCATCGACCAGTGAAGGGATCAGCATCTCGACAATCGGCTTCTGCGACATCCCCAATTGCTTGGCATCGGTGAACGCCCGGTCCATGTAATCCAGCGTCGGCGCGATAATGATCCCGCTCTGCAAATGCTCGCCCGGCTCCGGCAAACACGAAAACCGCGGCAGCTCGGAAAGCGCCACATTCATTCGAAACGTCCCCGATCCCACGCGATACCCGCGCACTCGCCGCCGGAATTCGGAATCGAGATCGTCCGCCCCAATCAACCGCTCATAAAGCAGCTTCGGTCCCACATTCGAAACAACAGCCTCGCCAAAAACCTCTTCCCCGGAATCCAATCGCACACCAACCGCGCGCCCGTTATCGACCAGCACCCGTTCCACCGGCGCATTCACATCGATTTCCACACCAAGCTTCTCGCAAGCCTTCTGCATCGCTTGCGTAATGGAACCCATCCCACCGATGGCGTGACCCCAGGCACCCTTCTTCCCGTTCACTTCTCCAAACACATGGTGCAGCAACACATAAGCCGATCCCGGCGTATCCGGGCTCGCATAATTCCCAACCACGGAGTCAAACCCGAACGCGGCCTTCACCGCTTCGCTTTCAAACCAGCTATCCAAAAAACTCCGCGCGCTCTTGGCAAACAGATCGAGCACGTCGCGCTGGCGGGGCAGGCCAAGCCGCGAAAGCTTGCGTCCCTGCCGCGCCGCCGCGATCAGCATCGGCAATCCATCGCCCAGATTGGGCGGCGCCTTCAATGCCAGATCGCGCAGCACGTCGGCCACGCCTTCGAGCGCCTCGTAATAGCGCGGCAGAATTTCCGCATCGTGGTTCGAGAATTTGCGGAATTCGGCCTGCGTGCGTTCCAACCCGCCGCCGAGTTTCAGATACCGCCCATCGTCCTGCGGCAGGAAATTGGAAATCGGCCGCTCGACAATGCGCAAACCCAGTTCCGCCAATCCCATATCCGCAATCACTTTGGGATTGAGCAGGCTGACCGTGTAACTCGCCACCGAATTGCGAAAACCCGGATGGAATTCTTCCGTCACCGCAGCGCCGCCAACCACGCCACGCCGTTCCAGCACACGAACGTTCAAACCCGCGCGCGCCAGATAGAATGCGCACACAAGTCCGTTGTGACCGCCGCCGATGATGATTGCGTCGTAGCGCTTCCGAGCCATGCCCATCAGTTAGGCCCGGCGAACAAAAATGTCCAACGCGAGATTTTATTGCGCCGCGGCCTTCGCGGGTGAAATCAATTCGCCGACGCGCACTTCCAATTCCTTGGCAAGCGCAGTCGCCACCATGTCGCTGTCGCCCTTGATCTGGTCGCGCATGCAAACGCGAATGGCATCGACATGCGCATCCAGAAGTCCAACCGGAATCTGTTGCGGCGCAATCCCGTCCAGCAAGCGGCACAGCGATGCGGCCACACGCGCCACGAACGGAAAGCCGAACGTCTGTCCCTGGCCTTTGAGATCGTGACTCGAACGGAACAGCGCGTCGCGCGAAGCACCGGCGCGGTCCTTGGCGAACGCGTCACGCGCCTTGGCCAGTTTCTCCACGTCGTCGCCGATCCAGTTCTGGAAATCTTTCTTCAGCGTATCGACGGCGGCTTCCGCGCGGCGCAGCGCCGCCATGTCGATGCCTTCGATCGTGCCGCCGACCTTCGCCTTCAGAATGTTCGGCGGCATGAAGATTTCGATGGGGTGCTTCTTGCTCATGGCCATTTCCTCACGCGCTCAACTTTTCCTGGTTGGCGTCGACAAAAGTTGAGTTCTCGTTGGTGCGCCGTTCCGGCCCGGTATATTCCTCGCGCACGCGCCGCCTGCGGCAGGGACCGAAATAAACCGAGGTCCGCACGTAAGGCCGCGGATGCTCGATCACCGAGATCAGCCGCGAGAAGATCGCCTTCACCGAAACCGGCTTGGCGAGGAATTCGTTGATGCCCGCATCGCGCGCCTGGATCACATGATCGATCTGCGTGTAACCGGTCAGCATGATGATCGGCACAAACGGGTTGGCGCTGACGGGCGAGGTGCGGATCAGGCGCACCAGTTCGAGCCCGTTCATGCCTTCCAGCATCCAGTCGACGAAGATCACGTCGGGATTTGTTTCGCGCGCAATCGCCCAAGCCGCTTGCGCTTCGGTCGCTTCATAGATCTGCGCGGCGCCAAACGCCTGCAGTATCGTCACGACGAGTTTGCGCATGTGCACATTGTCGTCGACAACGAGAAGTCTCAAACGGTCGAAACGATAGCCGCTCATGAATCGCCCACACCGGGCGCGGTCCCCCGTCACCCTTTCTTAAAAGTTAGCGGGGTCTGCTTAATGCGAGGTAACCAACGGCGCTAATCGACGAATTGTTCCGCCAAAATGCGCTCATTCAGGCTGCGGCCCTCGTCGAACAACAATGTTACGGATACCGTCCGGTCCTCTGCAACTTCTACGCTAGTCACATCGCGGATTTCCAGATCGTCCGCCACCGCGCTCACCGGCCGCTTGGCCGCTTCCAGCACGTCGAACCGCGTCCTGGCCGTGCGCGGCAGCAGCGCCCCGCGCCAGCGCCGGGGCCTAAACGCGCTGATCGGCGTCAGCGCCAGCAGCGCCGCATCGATCGGCAAAATGGGCCCATGCGCCGAAAGGTTGTACGCCGTGGAACCCGCAGCCGTCGAAACCAGCGCGCCATCGCAGATCAGTTCGCCGATGCGCGTTTTGTCGTCCACCGCGATGCGCAGCTTGGCGGCCTGCCGCGTCTGGCGCAAAAGCGACACTTCGTTGAATGCCAGCGCTTCGCGAACGCTGTCCTTGGTGTGCGCGATCATGCGCAGCGGATGCAGCGCCGCGGCCTCCGCCGCCGACAGGCGCTCTTCCAGCCCGTCTTCGCTATATTCGTTCATCAGAAAGCCGACCGATCCGAAATTCATCCCGTAAACCGGTTTGCCCAGATCGCCGAACGCGTGCAGCGTTTGCAGCATGAAGCCGTCGCCGCCCAGCGCCACGATGACGTCGGCCTTGTCGCGCCCCGCATCCTTGTACCGCGCGCGCAAGGCGAGCAGGGCGTTCTGCGCATCGGGCGTGTCCGATGCCACGAAATGAAGAGCGTGTGCCAGTCTATCCCCCCGTCAACGACATGACGCGCGAAACCGAAGGCCTGTCATGCCGCCGGTCGATGATGAAATCGTGTCCCTTTGGCTTGCGCGCAATGGCTTCGTCAATCGCTGCGTTCAACACGGCATCATCCGAAGACGCCCGCAATGGCTTTCGCAAGTCCGCCGCATCGTCCTGTCCCAGGCACATATAAAGCATGCCCGTGCAGGTCAGCCGCACGCGATTGCAGCTTTCGCAGAAATTGTGCGTCAGCGGCGTGATGAAGCCCAACCGTCCGCCCGTCTCGCGCACGCGCACATAACGCGCCGGCCCGCCCGTGCGATAGATGCTGTCGTCCAGCGTGAAACGTTCTTCAAGCTGCGCGCGCACCAGCGACAGCGGCATGTATTGCTCCACCCGGTCGCCGTCGATCTCGCCCATTGGCATCACTTCGATCAGCGTCATGTCCATGCCGCGCCCATGTGCCCATTCGAGCATCGTGGGGATTTCGGCGGCGTTCACATCCTTCAACGCCACGGTGTTGATCTTCACCGATAAGCCTGCGGCCTGTGCGGTATCGATCCCCGCCAGCACCTTGGAAAGATCGCCCCACCGCGTGATCTCGCGGAATTTCCCCGGGTCCAGCGTGTCGAGCGAAACGTTGATCCGCTTCACGCCCGCCCGCGCCAAGGCTTCCGCAAAGCGCGCAAGCTGGCTGCCATTGGTCGTCAGCGTCAGTTCGCTCAGCCCATGCCCCAACCGCGCGCCCAGGCTTTCGATCAGCCGCATCACGTCGCGCCGCACCAGCGGTTCACCGCCCGTGATCCGCAGCTTCTCCGCGCCCTTGGCGATAAAGGCCCCGCACAGCCGGTCCAGTTCCTCCAGGCTCAAAAGATCGGCCTTGGGCAGGAACGTCATGTGCTCGGCCATGCAATAGACGCAGCGAAAATCGCAGCGGTCCGTCACCGAGACGCGCAAGTAAGAGATTTTCCGGCCGAACGGGTCGATCATCCTGCTTATGTAGCAGGCGAGGCCTGGAGTTTCATCAGGCCGGGGTCTGCAACCGCTTCAGGGCTGTTTCGCGGCTGTATTTGGCGAAAACGCCGTCCACCTCGGTCCGCTGGTCGTGGGAGAGGGTGGCGTGCAGCCCGCGCGCCGCACGCGACAGATTGAACACGGTCGGAAACACCGAACGGTCGATGCCCACCGCGCGGCAGGCCAGCGCCACGGCACTGGGGCCGCCGTCGTAAAGCGCCTTGCGCACACCGTCCAGTTCGATGCCCAGAAGGCGTGCAAAGGCAAGGTCGAAGAGATCGGCCTGTCCCTGGTGCAGCACGCGCAGCAGGAAACCCGGCTTCAACTGTCCCGCACCCGCAAGCTTGTCGATCAGTTTCTGCGCGCCTTCGGTGGGCGTCACGCGCGGCGGGGCAGGGGCGCTGTTGATCGCCGCGTCCACATCGTCCAGCACGTCGGCCAGTTTGTCGGCAGAGACCTGGAAGTTGCGCGCGATATGCGTCTTCAGCGCATCCGAAACCCAATTGACCATGCGGGTCGCAAGCACCGGCGGCAGATCGCTGCGCAGAACCAGCGGTTCTTGCATGCCTGCGAACTTCTGCGATTTCTCGACCAGCGTTTCGTAAGTGTGAGAGGCGATGCGCGCCGTCGCGTTCTTCACCAGCGCGATCAGCACGGATTCGCAGTCCGATTTCGCCAGCACTTCGGTCACGCGCTCGCCGATGTTCGGCCGCTGCGCCACCGCTTCGTGATGATCGATGCTGGCTTCCGCCAGCAGGTTCAGCATGTCGCCGTCCGAAAGCAGCGCGCTTCTCAGGATCAGCGGACGGGCCACTTCGATGCGGTCGTCGGCGAGAAGAAGAATGAGGTCGTGCGGCACCGTGATGTCGTCGGCCAGCCGTTCGGCCAGCGCGATGCGGATCGTCATCTCGACGTTCTCGGCAAGCCGTTCGAGGATGTCGCGCATCAGGTCGCGCTCGCGCGCCGTCAGATGCGTTCCCTGGACGCGATAAAGCGAGGCGACAGCGAGAAATATCTCTTCCCTGCTGGTCCCCTGCGGGTTGGCGGCGAGTTGCGCCAGCCTCCCCATGTCGCTCATGTCCCGCGCGGTTAAGCCCACGGCTGTCCCAACGATGCCCCTCTTGTCCGCCCCTTTGCGGACCGTCCCAAAGCTAGGCGGGTCAGCGTTAACAGCGTGTTAAACTTGTTCCCCCGCCCAGGCCTCGATTCCACTCAAAACGCGGCTGCCGGCGCAATGTTTGCGCCGTGTGCGGACGATTTGCAGGCTTTGCGCGCCTTTTCGTGCGCAGGCTATCACGCAGTGCCCCAAGCTATAGGATATGTCGAACCGATATTCTCAACAGCTTGCGGAGGCCGCGACTCCACAAATGGCACAAGCTTCCTTTCACCAATCCGGGAAATTTCAGCCGATGGTGAGTGCCGTCATCTGCATCAGAAGGCGCACCAGCTCGGCCTGACGGCTCGTGTGCGTCTTGCGGAAGATCGAGGCCATATGCACGCGCACGGTGTTGATGCTCAGTTCAAGCTGCTCGGCGATCAACTTGGGTTCTTTGGCCGCCACAAGCTCCATCGCCACGCGCGTTTCGGCGGGCGTGAAGCCGAACAATTCGCTGATCTGCTGTTGCTGCGGAAGGCTCGATGCGCGTTCGGGATCGGTGACGCAGACAAGCGCCAGCGGCCCGGTATGGAACGGCACCGTCATCTCCGCATTCACCGGCATCACGATCACCGAAAGCGGATGCTGGCGCGTGAGCCGCGGCAGCAGCAACGATCCGCCGGTGCGCCGCGTGTAATCGGGATTGGCGGCAGCGGCGATGATCGTTTCCAGCTTCTTGATCTGAATCCGGCCCGTGGCCTTCAGCACATTGTCCTTGTCGGCAAGCCCGTCGTTCTTGGCGATGATCTCCAGCGCCGCATCGTTGGCATAGCGGATGCGTCCCGCAGCGTCGGTCAGGAACACGCCATGCCCGGATTTTTCCAGCACGTCGCCCAGCGCGTTGCCGATCACATGCGCGGAACTCAGTTTCTCTCCGATTTTCAAGGCCCGGATGAGATGGCGGTGCAGCGCGTGTGCGATCTCGATTTCGGCTTTGCCGAAATCCTCGTGCGTGCGCGGCCGCGTGATCGCGATGGAGGTGCCGTCTTTCCCATCGAACCCCATGCCGATCATCAGCGTCGATCCCATGCCGAAGCGGCGCATGAAGTCGTTGTAGTATTCGGTGCGCATCAATTCGCTGCGCTCCATCACGTCCTGATCGGTCATCACGCCCAGCACGAATGGCTTGCGCCCTTCCAGCGCGTCCTTGTTATGCTGCAGCATCGGATTGCGCGTGGCGAAATAACCGAAGAATTCGTTGATCGCCGTGGGATCGACATTGGCGAGTTTCGCATCGCCCGTTCCGTCGAGCTGGTTCTGCAAGATCAACGCGCCCTGTTCGCCGCCGGTCTTGGCGACGATGTCCTGCACCACGTCCTGCCACAGCGCCGGTTCAAGCGCTGCGTCATAAATCAGCTCAAGCGTATCCGAAGGAACGATGCCCACCGCAAACCACCCACACCACTGTTCTCGTTGCAAAGACCCTAGCGGATTTTAAGCATGTTTGCATCGCACAACGACGCGCTTTTGCAAGATTCTGCAATTTTCCCGAGGGGTTTGGTTAATTCAGACCGCGACCGGTGTGCGGCGCGAAAAAGATGCGACCACGAGAAACACTGCGGCCCCCGCCACGCCCAGCACCGCGTCGGTGAACAGCATGGCCGCGGAACCCCAACGCACCTGCACCCATCCATCCAGCAGCGTCATGTAGAAAGCCGGTAAGTTCCCGAGCGACGCCATGAGGCTGAACTTGGTCGCCGCAGCCCCCACGCCGATGGTTTCCAGCACCACGGCAGAGAACCCGGCAAACACGAAGCCGTTGATGAAGGAATAGAGACAGACGAACAGCACGAACATCTGCGGTGTGTGCGGCGCCACCGCCATTGCCGCTGCACAAAAAGCGAGCAGCACACCGAAGACGAGATAAGCCGTCCGCCGGTCCACTCGGTCGCTCACAAACCCGCCTGCCAGACAACCGATCAGCGCAATCACCCCGCCAAACACACCGCGCGCCAACGCAACCGTGTCGCTGGTGGCGTGCCAGTCGCGCGCGATGGCCGCGATCAGATGCGGCGCACCGCCCGAGCCCACCGGCAATACAAGAAGAAAGAGCGTCAGCATCCCCACGCGCGAGCGCGCAATGCTCCACACATCGCGTCCCACAGCGCCAACGCTGCGCCACACGCCGTCCCGCACCGCCGCCGGTCGCTTCGCCACAAACAACAGCGCCGCACAACACGCCAGATTGGTCAGCGCCAGCACCGCGGCACCCGTCCACCCGGCATAATGCGTGGCCAGCCACAACGCCGCTCCGCCGCCGATGCTCGTTCCCGCCACATTGCCCGCTTGCGCCCATCCGCTCGCGCGGCCCTTGCCGTCGTCGGCGACCGTGTGCGCCATCAGGCTTTCGGTCGACATGCCGATCAGCGTCCCTGCCAGCGAGGTCAGAAGGATCAACCCGCTCAGCATCGCCAGCGATCCGCCGTGAAGCGGCATCAACCCGATTGCAAACAGGCACACCGCCGATGCTGACGCTGCCAGCACATACCAGCGCCGCGTCGTGAGCGTCGTGTCCACGACCGGCGCCCACAACACCTTCCAGGTGTGCGGCAGCACCGCCAGCGCCACCAACCCCGCCACCGCCTCCACACTCACGCCGGAGTCGGTCAGCAGGAAGGCAAGCGTCACCGTCACATAGCCGGGTATCGCGCCGAACGGCAGGAACAGAAAAAGAAAAACGGCCGGATGCGTGTATCCGCGCCTATGCCCGTCGCTCAAGAAAGCCCCTGCCAATCCCCATCGCACACATCCTGTCATGGCCCGCGAATGCGGGCCACCCAGTTGGTTCGCACGCGGAGACGCGGAGGACGCGGAGCCGCGTTTTCTTCTCCGCGTCCTCCGCGCCTCCGCGTGATCCACTTCGTTTTCGATTGCCTGATCGTGTTAACTTCAAGAAAGTTCCCACGGAACCGAATCTCTCCGCCGATGAAGCCGCCTTTCATCCTCGCAATCGATCAGGGCACCACGTCGAGCCGCGCGATTCTGTTCGACGCGGAAGCCCATCCCGTTGCCTCCCATTCCATCGAGATCAGGCAGATCTATCCCGAGAATGGTTGGGTCGAGCACGATGCGAACGAGATCTGGCAATCCACGCTCACCTGCTGCCGCGCCGTTCTTGCCGGTGTCACGGCCAGCGACGTCGCCGCCATCGGCATCACCAACCAGCGCGAGACCACCGTGCTGTGGGATCGCCAAACGGGCAAACCGCTGTACCACGCCATCGTCTGGCAAGACCGCCGCACAGCAGATCGCTGCCGCGCCTTGAAAGCGGAAGGGAAAGAAGAAAACGTTTCGGCCCGCACCGGCCTGCTGCTCGATCCCTATTTCTCCGCCACCAAACTCGAATGGCTGCTCGATCACATTCCCGGATCGCGCGCCCGCGCCGAACGCGGCGAGTTGGCCTTCGGCACCGTCGACGCGTGGCTGATCTACAAACTCACCGGCGGCGCGGTGCACGCGACCGACGTCACCAACGCCTCGCGCACGATGCTGCTCAATCTCAAATCGCTGGCGTGGGACGCCGACATGTTGGCGCAATTCAACATCACGCCTTCCTTGTTGCCGGAGGTGCGCGACAGCGCAGGCGATTTCGGCGCCACCGATCTTTTCGGCACGCCCATCCGCATCCTCGGCGTGGCAGGCGATCAACAGGCCGCCCTGTTCGGGCAAACCTGTTTCAAACCTGGCGACGTGAAATCGACCTATGGCACCGGCTGCTTCGCGCTGGTGAACACCGGCGATGTGGCCGCACCATCGCGCAACAAACTCATCTCCACAGCGGGCTATCGCGCCAAAGGCCAAACCGCTTATGCCATCGAAGGTAGCATCTTCATCGCAGGCGCGGTGGTGCAATGGCTGCGCGATGCCGTCGGCGTCATCCGCTCCGCTGGCGAGATCGAAGCGCTCGCCCGCACAGCCAAACCCGCCGAAGGACTCTATTTCGTTCCTGCCTTCACCGGCCTCGGCGCACCTTATTGGGACCCGGACGCACGCGGCGCCATCACCGGCCTCACGCGCGATGCAGGCGCCGCAGAAATCGCCCGCGCCGCGCTCGATGCCGTCTGCTACCAGACCCGCGACCTGCTCGACGCCATGGCACTCGACATGGAGGCAACCGGCCTCGGCGCACCCGCCGCGCTGAAGGTCGATGGTGGCATGGTGAAGAACGATTGGTTCTGCCAGCGCCTGGCCGATCTCACCGGCCTTCCCGTCGAACGCCCCCAGATCACCGAAACCACAGCACTTGGTGCGGCCTATCTGGCGGGACTGGGCGCGGGCCTGTTCGGCGGTTTCGAAGAGATCGCAAAGGCCTGGGCGCTCGACCGCCGCTTCGACCCCGCGCTCTCCAAATCCGCCCGCGACTCCCTATATGAAGGTTGGAAGAAGGCCGTTTCCCGCGTCCGCATCCCGGTTTGACTCTGTGGTTTGACAGGGCGGGGAGGCGGGGACACTCTCCCGCCAGCTATAGCCTTGAGGAAACCGCCATGAGTGCCACCGTCGCCGATCTGCTGCCCAAAAGAGTGCCGAACCACAACGCCGTTCGCTCCCTTGAAGGCGAGGTGAGCCCGGAAGAATGGCAGGCGCGAGTCGATCTCGCTGCGACCTACCGTCTGGTGGCGCTCCACGGCTGGGACGACATGATCTTCACCCACATCTCCGCGCGCGTGCCGGGGCCGGAACATCACTTCCTGATCAATCCCTACGGCATGCTGTTCGAAGAGATCACCGCGTCGAGCCTCGTGAAGATCGACGTCGAAGGAAACAAGGTGGGGGATTCGCCCTATCCGGTGAACCCGGCGGGTTTCACCATCCATTCCGCGATCCACATGAACCGCGACGACGCCCATTGCGTCATCCACCTGCACACCACCGATGGCATCGCCGTCTCCGCACAGGAAGACGGTCTGCTCCCGCTCGATCAGCACGCGATGATGGTGACCGGCGATCTGGCCTATCACGATTATGAAGGTGTCGCGCTCGATCTCGACGAACGCGAACGTCTGGTGCAGGACATCGGCGCGAAGAACATCATGATGCTGCGCAACCACGGCACGCTCACGGTGGGCCGCACCTGCGCCGACGCATTCCTGCGCATCTACTATCTCGAACGCGCCTGCTCGATGCAGGTGCGCGCACTCGCAGGCGGTGTGAAACTGAACCGCGCCAATCAGGGCGTTCCCGAGAAGACGGCGATGATCGGCACAATGGCCCTCGACGGCTCCCTCGGTGGCCTCGCCTGGCCCGCACTCCTGCGCAAGCTCGACCGCCTGGACCCGGGCTATAAACACTAAGCACCGTCAGTCCTCCCCCGCGTGCGGGGGAGGGGGACCGCGCAGCGGTGGAGGGGGCTCCACTGC
>Ga0265327_10000454_pt1 | contig 73503 bp, 71 predicted proteins | sample 41621metaG_FD_202089 | JGI IMG/M metagenome (GOLD analysis project Ga0265327, IMG submission 202089) | Rhizosphere microbial communities from Carex aquatilis grown in University of Washington, Seatle, WA, United States - 4-16-21 metaG | ecosystem: Host-associated > Plants > Roots > Rhizosphere...
GCGGCCTTCCTGCTGGCGCGCGCGTCCCTGCCCGGCAATCCCCTGGCCGACCGGAAGTTCGACGCCCTGAGCGCGCTGCTGAACGCGGCGACCTTCGGTCTGGTGATAAGCGGCGTCGACGTCCTGACTCGGACGCGGTCCAAGCTGCTGGGGGCTCTGGAGCTGGCGGGCGGCATCGTGGTCGGCACCCTGCTGGTGATGCGCGAGTGGCCGCGGCCGCGGCCCCTTGTGCCCATCGACCTGCTCAGGAACCGCACCTTCGCCCTGTCGGTGGCGACCTCGATCGGCTCGTTCGCGGCGCAGATGCTGGCCTTCGTCTCCCTGCCCTTCCACTTCGAGAACGCCCTGGGGCGCAGCCAGGTGGAGACGGGTCTCCTGATGACGCCCTGGCCGGTGGCGGTGGCCCTGACCGCGCCCCTGGCCGGCTGGCTGGCCGACCGGATGTCGACGGCGGTGCTGTGCGGCGCGGGCCTGGCGGCGTTCGCGGCCGGGCTGACGCTGCTGGCCCTGATGGGCGCCGACGCCTCGAGCCTCGATATCGGCTGGCGCATGGCGCTGTGCGGGTTCGGCTTCGGCCTTTTCCAGGCGCCCAACAACCGCATGATGCTGACCAGCGCCCCGCGCGAGCGGGCCGGGGCGGCCGGCGGCATGCTGGCCACCGCGCGGCTGACCGGCCAGACCACCGGGGCGGTGCTGACCGCGACCTTCCTGGGCCTGATGGGCGCGCGCGGCGAGACGGCGTCGCTGGCCACCGCCGCGGTGTTCGCCCTGGCGGCGGCGGGGTTCAGCCTGATGCGGCTGGGCGGGCGGGGCGCGCCGATAGCGGCCGCCTGATCCGCGCGCCTTTCCCCATTCTCTCCGTCATCCCCGGGCGCAAGTCCCGGGGACCCATGAACACGTGAAGTGAAGTCGCGAGCGGCAGCGGAGCGTCGCAGTGTGGCGGCCGCCTGGTCGTGGCGCGCCCTTCGAAGCGCGCCACGGCGTCTCACGCGTTCATGGGCCCTCGGCGCCGACGGCCGAGGGTGACGGCATGGAGTAGGGGTAGGACTTCGGGGCCCGAACCCTACAGCGCGTCCAGCCCGTACGCCGCGTGCAGGGCGCGGACGGCCAGTTCGGTGTAGGCGGCGTCGATGAGGACGCTGATCTTGATCTCGGAGGTGGAGATCACCTGGATGTTGACGCCCTTGTCGGCCAGGGCCTTGAACATGGTCTTGGCGACGCCGGTGTGGCTGCGCATGCCGACCCCGATCACCGACACCTTGGCGACGTCCTCGTCGACGGCGACGTCCTGGAAGCCGATCTCCTTCTGGGCGGCGCGGACGATGTCCACGGCCCGGGCGGCGTCGCGCTTGCCGACGGTGAACTCCATGTTGGCCGCGCCCTCGGTGCGGGCATGGCTCTGGACGATCATGTCGACGTTGACGTTGGCGTCGGCCAGGCGGCCGAAGATCTCGGACGACACGCCGGGATGGTCGGGCAGGCCGAAGAGGCTGATCTTGGCCTCGTCGCGGCTGTAGGCCACGCCGCTGACGATACGCTTTTCCACGATTTCCTCCTCGTCGCAGACGATGGTGCCCTGGCCGGGCGCCTCGCCGGGCTCAACAAAGCTCGACAGCACGCGCACCGGCACATTGTGCGCCATGGCCATTTCCACGGAGCGGGTGTGCAGCACCTTGGCCCCCAGCGAGGCCATCTCCAGCATTTCCTCGTAGGAGATCTTGGCCAGGCGGCGGGCCTTGGCCTCGATCCGGGGGTCGGTGGTGTAGACCCCGTCCACGTCGGTATAGATGTCGCAGCACTCGGCCTTCACCGCCGCGGCGATGGCGACGGCGGTTGTGTCCGAGCCGCCGCGGCCGAGGGTGGTGATGCGGCCGCCGGCGGTGACGCCCTGGAAACCCGCGATCACCGCCACCTCGCCGGCGTCGAGCGCCACGCCGAGCTTTTCGGGCGGAATGTCCTCGATGCGGGCGCGGCCGTGGGCGTCGTCGGTGACGATGGGAATCTGCCAGCCCATCCACGAGCGGGCCTTGAGGCCCATGTTGCGCAGGGTCATGGCCAGGAGGCCGGCGGTCACCTGCTCGCCGGAGGCCACCACCGTGTCATATTCGTCGTCGGAGCTGTCGAGCCCCTGGGCCGCGGCGCCGGCGCCGTCGGTCCAGGCGACCAGCTCATTGGTCTTGCCGGCCATGGCCGAGACGACCACGCACACCTTCTTGCCGGCCTCGACCTCGGCGGCCACGAGCCGGCCGACGCGCCGGATGCGCTCGAGATCGGCCACCGAAGTGCCGCCGAATTTCATCACCAGACGGGACAAACCTGGCCGCCCTCCCCTCGCACGAAGGCGCCCTTCTAGCGACGGTGGGCGGGTGGGACAAGCGCTTGACGAAAGCGGCAAGGTAACTAACTATCTACCTGACTGTTAGAGGTAGATATGTCTCCTGATCCGGACCGCATGGCCTCGATCGCCGCGCCGCTGGACACGGTGTCGGACAAGATCCGCGCCCTGGACGCCGCCGGCTATCGCCGCGCCGACATCGCCCGCTTCCTCGGCAAGCGCTACCAGCATGTCCGCAACGTGCTTGAGGACGACGCGCGCAGCCCGCCGGCCGGCTACACCCTGGGCCGCGCGGACCTGAGCGGGGTGAACGAAGGGCCGGCCGTGTACGATGCGGGGCCGACGGACAAGCGGTTCGTGCAACCGCGCAACCTCGGCATCTGGCGCCTGGTCGTCCGGCCTGACGGCAGCCTCTACATTCCTGTCGAAGTGATGGAGGCCCTCAAGCTGAAGCCCGGCAGCGCGGTGATCGCCAGGTTCGACGGCGAGGACTTCACCCTGACCGACGGGATGACGTCGTCCCTTCGCGCCCAGGCGGCGGTGGTCAAGAGCGTGCCTCGCCAGGTCAGCCTGGTGGACGAGATGATCGCCGACCGGCGGCGCGAGGCGGACCGCGACGGTCGGGATGACTGAGGTCGTCCTGGACAGCTCCGCGGTGCTGGCGTTCCTGAACGACGAAGCCGGCCGGGACCGCGTCGCGGACGTTCTGGGCGTTGCCCTGGTCTCCGCGGTCAACCACGCCGAGGTGCTCGAGAAGCTCGTCGAGCGGGGGCGGTCCATCGAGGACGCCGCGATGGTGACGGACACGCTGGCGTACGAGATCGCCGAGGTCGATGTCGTCCAGGCCTTCCGGGCGGCCGCCCTGAAGGCGCCGACCCGCCATCGCGGCCTCTCCCTCGGAGACCGGTTCTGCCTGGCGCTCGCGCAGGAGACGAACCTGCCGGTCCTCACCGCCGACAGGGCGTGGCTGGACCTGGACCTGGACATCGAGGTCACACTGATCCGCTGACGGCGGGGCGTTGACCGCGCGCGGCGGCTGGTCCAGCAGTGCGTCATGAGCGACGCCGCCTCCAGCATCGACCCCGCCGACGTCGCCCGCTTCTCGGCCATCGCGGCGGAGTGGTGGGACCCGAAGGGCAAGTTCGCGCCCCTGCATCACTTCAATCCGGCCCGACTGGCCTTCATCCGCGAGGAGGCGCTGGCGCACTTCGGGCGCGACGCCCGCGCGCGCGCGCCGTTCGGAGGACTCAGGCTGCTCGACATCGGCTGCGGCGGGGGCCTCCTGTGCGAGCCCATGGCGCGGCTGGGCTTTTCGGTGACCGGCGTCGACGCCTCGGAAGAGAACATCGGCGTCGCCTCGGCCCACGCCGCCGACATGGGCCTGGCCATCGACTACCGCGCCACGACAGCGGAGGCCCTGCTGGCCGAGGGCGCGCAGTTCGACGTGATCCTGAACATGGAGGTGATCGAGCACGTGGCCGACCCGGGGGCCTTCCTGCGCGACTGCGCGCGGATGCTGGCGCCGGGCGGGCTGATGATCGTCGCCACCCTGAACCGGACGCTCAAGGCCCTCGGCCTGGCCAAGATCGGCGCAGAGTACATACTGCGCTGGGTGCCGGCCGGCACCCATGACTGGAAGAAGTTCCTGAGCCCGGACCAGATCCGCGGCTTCCTGGCCGGCGAACCCTATGCGGTGGAAGGCCCGTTCGGCCTCGCTCTGGACCTGGCCACCGGCCGGTGGGGCCGGTCCACGGACACGGACATCAACTACATGATGACGGTGACGCCGGCGGCCTGAGCCGCCGCCCGCTCAGTTGACCTCGGTCTTCTTGGGCGGTTCGGGGGGCAGGGGGGCGACGGGGACGCCGTCCTCGACCAGGGCCTTGACCTCGGTGGGCGAGGCTTCGCCGTAGATGCCGCGCTGCTCGGACTTGCCCTCGTGGATGGCGCGGGCCTCGCGGGCGAAGGTGTCGCCGACGTAGTCGAAGTTGTCTTCCACGTGGCGGCGGATCTGGCCCATGGCCTCCATGACCATCGCCCGGGTGCGGGTCTCGTCGGCGGCGGGCGCGGCCTTCTGGGCCTTGGTGCCGGCCACAGCGGGGGCCATGATCTGCTTGGTCACAGCGCGGCTGGCGCAGACCGGGCATTCCAGCAGGCCGCGGGCGGCCTGATCGTCATAGTCGGCCGAGGCGCCGAACCAGCCCTCGAACTCATGGCCGTGCTCGCAGGCCAGCGCATACCGGATCATGGGCCGACGAAGGCTCGTTCGTTCTTGAGCACAGGGATGGCCTGGCGGGCCTTGTCGACTGCGGCCAGGTCGAGGTCGGCGACGATCACCGCCGGCTCGTCGTGGCGGGCCTCGGCCAGGATCTCGCCCCAGGGCGAGATGGCCAGGGAGTGGCCGTAGGTGCCGCGGCCGTCCTCGTGGAAGCCGCCCTGGGCGGGGGCCAGGACGAAGGCGCCGGTCTCGATGGCCCGGGCGCGCAACAGGATCTCCCAGTGCGCCGCGCCGGTGGGACGGGTGAAGGCGGCGGGGACGGTGATGACCTGGGCGCCGGCATGGGCCAGGGCCCGGTGCAGCAGCGGAAAGCGCACGTCGTAGCAGACGGTCATGCCGATCCTGGCGCCGGCGGCCGTCGCGACCACCGCCCGGTCGCCGGGGGTGTAGCTTTCGGACTCGCGGATGCGGTCGCCGGTGGGCAGGTCGACGTCGAACATGTGCAGCTTGTCGTAGGTGGCCGTGATCGCCCCGTCCGGGCCGATCAGGGTCGAGCGGTTGGCGCAAAGGCCGTCCTCGCGGCGGACCAGGGCCGAGCCGATCAGGATCGAGACGCCGAGCTCGGCGGCGAGGGCGCGCAGGCCGGTGACGCAGGGATCGTCCTCGAGGCCGACCAGCTTGTCGAACAGCTTGGCGCGATCGCGCTGCAGGATGTTGGTCCCTTCCGGCGTGCAGATCAGCTGGGCGCCGGCGTCGGCGGCCTGGCGCACCAGGGGCTCGGCCTGCGCCAGGGCGGCGGCCTGATCCGCCGGCGTCCGCATCTGGACGAGGGCGACCTTGGGCATCAGGCGGCCAGCAGCGGGTCGAGACGGCCCTGGCGCTCGAGGGCCAGCATGTCGTCGCAGCCACCGATGTGCTGCCCGTTGATGAAGATCTGAGGGAAGGTGTTGCGGCCCGAGCGCTGGACCATCTCTTCGCGCTTGGCCGGGTCGAACCCCGCCTCGATCTCGGTGAAGTCGACGCCCTTCTCATTGAGCAGCGAGATCGCCCGGGCGCAGTAGCCGCAGAAGGGACGGGTGTAGATGGTCACATCGGCCATGGCTGTCCAACGTCGTGAAAGCTTCAAGGTCTCATATAGGGCGTGGCGTTACATCATTCACCCGCGCGATGACAGCCACGTCGACGCGGGCCGCCCCGGCGGCCAGGAGCGCGCGGGCGCAGCCCTCGGCGGTGGCGCCGGTGGTCAGCACGTCGTCCACCAGCACCAGGCGCTTGCCTTCGATGCGGCGCCGCCACGCCGGAGCCACGGCGAAGGCGCCGGCGACGTTGCGCCGGCGGCCCGAGCCGGACTTGCCGCCCTGGCTCTGGGTGGCGCGGCGGCGGACCAGGGCGTCGGGCCAGTAGGCGACGCCGGCCAGCCGGGCCATGGGCCGGGCGATCTCGGCGGCCTGGTTGTAGCGCCGCCGCAGCAGCCGCCAGCGGTGCAGCGGCGCCGGCAGGACGGCGTCGGCGTCCTGGAGCACATCCGCGGCGCCCCGGGCGACCCAGCGCGCCAGCAGGCCGGCCAGGTCCGTGCGGTCGGCGTGCTTGAGCTTGAGGATCAGGTCGCGGGAATGTTCGTCGTAGAGGCAGGCGGCGCGGGCGCGGTGAAAGGCCGGGCGGCGGGTCAGGCACGCGGGGCAGAGGGCGCCCTCGCCCCGGTCGTAGTCGAATGGCGCGCCGCAGCCGTCGCAGAAGGGGGCCGAGATGAAGGTGATGCGGCCCCAGTGTTCGGCGGTCATGCCGGGGGACTGGACCGCCTGTCCGCCCGACGTCTCGTCCAGGGCCTGGGGCGGCAGGGCGAGGTCCAGCGCCGCGCGCAGCGCCGCCCGGACGCGGGGCCCCGGCTTGAGCGCCGCTGGCTTCAGGAAGTCGAAACCGGCGCCCAACCTCTCCTCCCTGGCGACGACGGCTCAGCTTGGCATGGCCGGCGCGGTTGCAGTAGGGGCAAGTTCGGCCCATGTGGCCCCGAGCCCACGCCGATCCGGACCCGATGACCGCCCCGCCCCGCCTGTTCGACCGCGCCCTGCACCGCCGCCGCCTGGACCGCGCGGCCAGGGCCTATGGCGGCGCGGACTTCCTGAAGCGGCGGGCGGCCGAGGACATCGTCGACCGGCTGGCCGCCATCCAGCGCGCGTTCCCCGTGGCCGTGGACCTGGGCGCGCGCAACGGCGCCTTCGCCGACGCCCTGGCCGCCGGCGACGCGGCCGCCAAGGTCGGCGCGCTGATCGAGGCGGACCTGTCTGCGGCCATGCTGGCCGGGCGCGGCGGGGCGCGTGTGGCGCTGGACGAGGAGCGCCTGCCCTTCGCCGACGAGAGCCTGGACCTGGTGGTCTCGGCCCTGGCCCTGCACTGGACCAACGACCTGGTCGGGACCCTGATCCAGGTGCGCCGCTGCCTGAAGCCGGACGGGCTGTTCGTGGGCGCGATCCTGGGCGGGGCGACGCTGACAGAGCTGCGGCAATGCCTGCTGCAGGCCGAGGCGGAGCTGGCGCCGGGCGTCGGGCCGCGGGTGTCGCCCTTCGCGGACGCCTATGACGGGGCGGCGCTGCTGCAGCGGGCCGGGTTCGCCCTGCCAGTGTCGGACGTGGACCGGGTGACGGTGCGCTACGCCCATCCGCTGAAGCTGCTGGCGGACCTGAGGGCCATGGGCGAGACCAACGTGCTGGTGGAGCGGCCGACCACACCCCTGACCCGCGCCGTCCTGGCGCGGACCTTCGCGCTCTATCAGGAACGGTTCGGCGAGGCGGACGGGCGCATCCGCGCGACCTTCGAGATCATCACCCTGACGGGATGGGCGCCGCACCCGGACCAGCAGAAGCCGCTGAAGCCCGGTTCGGCCAAGATGCGCCTGGCCGACGCCCTGGGGGTCGTCGAGCACAAGGCCAAGCGATAGGCCGCTCGGGCCTATCGCGTGCCGGCGATCGCGTTGCTGATCTTGTTGTAGTTGGTGTTGTTGTTGCCCGCGAAGGTGCCGATGGCGGTGACGCAGACCAGGAAGATCAGGGAAATGATCAAGCCGTATTCGATGGCCGTGGCGCCCGACTGATCCTTGAGGAAGGCGTTCAGATGAGATCGCACAGCCAGGCGACCAGCGGAGCGTCCGCCGGCGGCATCGGATAGTCGGACAGTCTTTGCGGCTTTACCCATGCGATCGCCTCGTGTTCCCGCGCAGTGACAACGCCCTCCCAGCGCCGGCACAGGAACAATGGCATGATCAGGGAAAATGAATCGTAAGCGTGGCTCGCAAAAACGAACGGTGCGAGGCAGCTTTTCGCGACTTTTATCCCCAATTCCTCATCCAGTTCCCTGATGAGGCAGGCCTCCAAGGTTTCTCCCGCCTCAACCTTACCGCCTGGAAACTCCCACATGCCTTCCAGTTCTTTACCCTTCGGGCGCTTGCAGATGAGCACCCGGCCGTCGGAGTCGATGAGGGCCGCAGCGGCCACGAGGAGGGTCTTGGTCCCAGGGGAAGTCACGGGGAGCGGGCCTTTTCGAGCGGCGTCGAGGGGTGTGGCAAATACAGCGCGAAGGCCGCCGCGAGAAGCGCCGTGGGTTGACTTCGCACCTGCGAAAGACGATGTGAGCGTCGCGCCTCGCTTGCCGAGGCCAGATTGGCGCTCCAGCCGCGTGGGGGCCCGCGAGAACCGCGAGCCCGAGCCTGTTGAGCCCGTCGAGACGCATAGATCGCCCGGACACGCGGGGCGCTCCCCATAAGACCCGCTGCGACGGCGCCCAATTCGGGCCCGAGAAACGCCTGTCGCGCGAGAGTATCCGGACCAATCCCCACATGACTTCGTTTCAAGACTTCGGCCTTGCGCCGCCCATCGCGCGCGCCCTGACCGAAAAGGGCTATTCGACGCCCACCCCGATCCAGACCCAGGCCATTCCGCACGTGATGGCGGGCCGCGACCTGCTGGGCATCGCCCAGACGGGCACCGGCAAGACCGCCGCCTTCGCCCTGCCGATCCTGCACCGCCTGGCCCAGGACCGCCGCCCGGCGCCCAAGCGCGGCTGCCGCGCCCTGGTGCTGTCCCCCACCCGCGAACTGGCGACCCAGATCGCCGAGAGCTTCAAGGCCTATGGCAAGCACATGGGCTTCAGCGTGGCCGTGGTGTTCGGCGGCGTGAAGTACGGCGCCCAGATCAAGGCCCTGACCGCCGGGGTCGACATCCTGGTGGCCACCCCCGGCCGCCTGATCGACCACCTGCAGGAAAAGGTCGCCAACCTGGGCCAGGTCGAGGTGTTCGTGCTCGACGAGGCCGACCAGATGCTGGACCTCGGCTTCCTGCAGCCGATCCGCAAGATCGTCGCCGGCCTGCCCAAGCAGCGCCAGAACCTGTTCTTCTCGGCCACCATGCCCAGCGAGATCGGCAAGCTGGCCGGCGACCTGCTGCAAAACCCCGCCCAGGTGTCGGTGACCCCCACCGCCACCACCGTCGAGCGGATCGACCAGCGGGTGCTGTTCGTCGAGAGCGACCGCAAGCGTCAACTGCTTGCCGAGCTGTTCGCCGACGGCCACATGAAGCGCACCCTGGTCTTCACCCGCACCAAGCGCGGCGCCGACCGGGTGGCCAAGTACCTGGAGGGCGCCGGCGTCGGCGCCGCCTCGATCCACGGCGACAAGACGCAAGGCCAGCGCGAGCGGGCCCTGGCGGCGTTCAAGGCCGGTCAGGTGACCGCCCTGGTGGCCACCGACATCGCCGCCCGCGGCATCGACATCGACGCCGTGACCCACGTCGTCAACTACGAGTTGCCCAATGTGCCGGAGGCCTATGTCCACCGCATCGGGCGGACCGCGCGCAAGGGCAATGACGGCATCGCCATCAGCCTGGTGGCCGACGACGAGCGCAACCTGCTGCGCGACATCCAGAAGACCACCCGCCAGACGATCCCGTCCTTCGACCGTCGCAACGACCGTTCGCTGGGCCAGATCGCGGCCATGGAAAAGAAGCTGGAGCCGGCGCAGAAGCCCGAGCGCGCCCGGGACGACCAGCGCCAGCTGCCCCCCGGCCTGCGCAAGACCCGCCGTCGTCGCGGCGGCGGCGGCCAGGGCCAGCAAGCCCAGGGCGGCCAGCGTCCCCAGGGCCAGGCCGGCCAGGGCCAGCGTTCGCAAGGCGGGGGCCGTAGCAAGGGCCAGGGCGGCGGCAAGCGAGGCCCAAGCGGAGCCGGCGGCGCCCTGCGCGCCGACTCCGCCGGCTGGACGCCGCTGGACTAGGCCTTCGGCCTGGACACACTGTTCCAACGACACCCCGGCCCGGCGCACCGCCTGGCCGGGGTGTTTCGTTTTGGGGTCTAGGCCGGCGCCTTGGCGCGCTCGACGTTGCGCAGGATGGCCGCGACGACCTCGCCGTGGACGCCCGGCGGGATGTCGTGGCCGACGCCTGGCAGGGTGAGCAGCTCGGCGCCCGGCACATTGGCGGCGGTGTCGTGACCGCCCTCCACCGGCACCAGGGCGTCGGCCTCGCCGTGGATCACCACGGTGGGAACCCTGAGCCTGGCCAGCTTGGGCCGGCGATCCGGCGAGGCGGTGATGGCCGCATAGTGACGCGAGAAGCCCACCGGATAGAACGACCGCTCGAAATTGGCCTTGGCCTCGGCCCGCACTGCGGACTCGTCGGCGGGATAGCCGGGCGAGCCCATCACCTTGTTGGACGCCACGGCGTTGTCGAGGAACCCTTCCAGGTCCTCGCGCGGGTCGGGGCCGCGGTTGGACAGGAAGGCCATGGCCTCGGGCTTGGCGCGGGGCAGGTCCGGATTGCCGGTGGTCGACATGATCGAGGTCAGCGACAGGGTCCGCTCGGGATGGTTGGCCGCCACCAGCTGGGCGATCATGCCGCCCATGGAGGCGCCGACGATGTGCGCCCGCTCGATCTCCAGGGCCTCGAGCAGGCCGGCGGCGTCGGCCGCCATGTCGTCCAGGGTATAGGCCACCGGCGGCGCCTTGCCCTCGCGAAGGGCCGCGACCACGGCCGACAGGTCCGGGACGCCGGCGGCGTCGAGCTTTTCGGAGAGGCCCACGTCGCGGTTGTCGAACAGGATGACGCGGTAGCCGGCGTCGGCCAGGCGGCCGTAGAAGGCCGGCTGCCACCGGGTCATCTGGGCGCCCAGCCCCATGATCAGCAGGATCGCCTCGCCGTCCTGGGGCCCGTGGCTTTCGTAATAGAGCTGAAGGCCATTGGCCTGGATGTGCGGCATGGTCGGTCTCCCTGGAGCGCGCCGGGCGTTGCGCGGCCTGGCTTTGGCGCGAACTATGGGCCGCAGGGCGTGGCGGCGGCAAGCACAAGGAGCAGGGGCGTGGCGGAAACCTCCGGGCGGCTGGAGCACGACGGCGTGGAGATCGCCTGGCGGCGGGTGGCCGGCGGCGGCCCGACGGTGGTCTGGCTGGGCGGCTTCCACTCGGCCATGGCGGCGACCAAGGGCGACGCCCTGGCGCGGTGGGCGGCCGAGGCCGGGCGGGCTTTCCTGCGCTTCGACTACCTGGGCCATGGCGTCTCCGGCGGACGGTTCGAGGACGGGACCATCACCCGCTGGCGGGCCGACGCCCTGGCCGTGATCGACGCCCTGACCGAGGGGCCGCTGGTGCTGGTGGGCTCGTCCATGGGCGCCTGGATCGCCCTGCTGGCGGCGCTGGCGCGGCCGAAACGGGTGCGAGCCATGGTGCTGGTCGCCCCGGCGGCGGACTTCACCGAGCGGCTGCTGAAGCCCAGCCTGCCGGAAACGGCCCGGGCGGCCATAGCGCGCGACGGCCGGTGGACCCGACCCTCGGCTTACGACCCAGCCGGCTATCCCATCACCCGCGCCCTGCTGGAGGACGGCGCCCGATGGTCGATCCTCGATTCCGAGATCCCCGTCGAGGTCCCGGTGCGCATCCTGCAGGGCGGCGAAGATCCCGACGTTCCCTGGACCCACGCCCTGGAGCTCGCCAACGCCCTGAAAAGCCCCGACGTGGTCTTCACCCTGGTCCGAGACGGCGACCACCGCCTGTCGCGGCCGCAGGATCTGGCCCGCCTGATCGCGGCGGTGGAGGAGGTGGTCGGCGGCTAGGGCGCGGCCCTATTGTCCCCCGCCGCGTGAGAACGGCCGGCTCCATCCCTCCGCGATCGGGTCGCCGCCGTCGCGGTCCTTGATGGCCTGCTTGAAGCCGGCGTCCTCGGCGCGCTGCTTGAACCAGACGCCTTCGGGGGAGTGGCGGGTGATCCCGTCGAACAGGGTGGCGGTCATCTGGGTCGAAGCCAGGCCCATGTTCTCGTAGGCCTGGTTGATCATCAGCTTCTGCATCATGAGCTGGTTGCGCGGCACGCCGGCCATGCGGGCGGCGAGTTCGGCGACGCGCGCATCGAGCTGGGCGCGCGGCACGCTTTCCAGGACGAGGCCCAGCTTCACGGCTTCCGGGCCATAAACCAGGTCGCCGGTGAACAGCATGCGCTTGGCCTTCTCGGCGCCCAGCCGGTAGACCCACATGGCGGTGGTGGGGCAGCCCCAGACGCGGGCGGGCGGATAGCCGATGCGCGCCTCGTCGGCCATGACGACCAGGTCGCAGCACAGGGCGATGTCGCTGCCGCCGGCGACGGCGGGGCCGTTCACCTTGGCGATGGTCGGCTTGTAGGACCGCCACAGGCTCATGAAGTCCTGGGTGTTGCGGTACATGCCATAGAAGTCGGCCATGGGATCCCAGGGCAGATCGGCGGGCGCGTTCCCGTCAGCGGCCGGCGCCGCCCCGCCCTGGCGGCCGCCGAGCTGGGAACCCGGCCGCGCGCCCGGCTTTTCGGCGTACTCCACCAGGTCGTAGCCGCCGCAGAACCCCTCCCCCGCGCCGGTGAGGACGATCACGTGCACATCGTCGTCGGCGTTGGCGCGCTGGACGGCGGCGGCGATCTCGCGCGGCATGGCGCCGTCGATGGCGTTCATCCGGTGCGGGCGGTTGAGGGTGATGGTGGCGATGCGCCCATCCACGGCGTAGGCGATCGAGCGGTAGTCCATGGCGCGTCTCCCCGATGTCTGGAGGCGAGCCTAGCCGGGCGGCGGCGCGGTCAGAAGCCCTGGCGGATGCGGTTCAGCCGCTCGCGCATCTGTTTCAGGCGCTTGTCGATCTCGGCCATGGTGCGGTTCAGGGCGCCTTCGTCGTCGCGCCAGACCTGCACGGTGCGCGCCCAGACGGCGGTCATGGCGACGACGCGCGGCGGGGTGGCGTCGACGCCGGCGGCCTCGAGGATCGCCCGGGCCGTGCGCGGCAGGTGGGGCAGCAGCATCACCGGGGTGTCGGCCCTGGCGATGGCCATCAGCGCCAGGCGATGCGGCTCCATGGCTTCGACGCGGGCCATGGCGGCGTCGAACAGGCGGTCGTGCAGGTCGTCGGACGGCGTCGCCGCCGTCTCCAGCGCCGCGCGGTCCAGCCGGTCGGAGAGGCGCGCCATCAGCGACCACTTGCTGGCGGCGCGGGCGTAGAGGTCGGCCAGGGGAACCCCGGCCCGCTCGGCGATGTCGCGCAGGGAGACCTCGCGCCAGGACCGTTCGGCGGCGAGGGCCAAGGCGGCGTCGACCGCCGGGTCGAGGATGTCGTGGCTGTCGCTCATCATGGCTGTCCTTAGAACGCCTCGTCGCCCAGGTCGACGCGCCGGCGCTGGGCCCACATCAGGAGGGCGCCGCCCACGGCCGCGGCGATCAGGGAGGCGGCGATCACCGCCAGTCGCACCTGGGTGCGGGCCAGGGGGTCGTCGCCGAAGGCCAGCAGGCCGATGAACAGGCTCATGGTGAAGCCGATCCCCGACAGCATGGCCGCGCCGAGCAGCTCCAGCCAGGTCACCCCCGGCGGGCGGCGCGCGATCTTGAGCCAGGCCGCCAGCACCGAAAAGCCGAACACCCCCACCGGCTTGCCGATCAGCAGGCCCAGGCCGACGCCCAGCGGCGCGGGGGCCAGGAGCTGCTCCGGCGAGTGACCGCGAAAGGCGAAGCCCGCCGAGGTCAGGGCGAAGAGCGGCAGCACCGCGTAGGCGACATAGGGGTGCAGGCTGTCCATGAAGTAGGTCAGGACGCTGTCCTGGCCCAGGCGCCGGGCCCCGGTGGGCACCGTGAAGGCGCAGGCGACGCCGGCCAGGGCGGTGCTGACCCCGCTCTCCAGCGTGAAGGCCCAGACCACCACGAAGCCGGCGGCGTAGAACAGGAAGGGCGCGCGCTTCCACCAGCCCATCACGGCCAGGAGGGCGAGGGTCAGGCCGGCGCCGGCCAGGGCCTTGAAGTGGACGTCGCCGGCGAAGATCGCCCCATTGATCACCACCGCCACCAGGGTGTCGGCCAGGGCGACGGTGAGCAGGAAGATGCGCAGGGCCGAGGGCAGGCGCGGACCGGCCACCGTGAGCACCGCCAGGGCGACGCCGACATCGGTGGCCATGGGCGTGGCCCAGCCGCCGGCGGTGCGCGGCACCCCGAGGTTCAGGGCCAGGAAGGTCAGGGCCGGAACCACCAGCCCGCCCAGGGCCGCGGCCAGGGGCAGGCCCAGGCGCCGGGGGCTGGAGAGCTCGCCGCGCAGGGCCTCGAACTTGATCTGCATCCCCAGGACCAGGAAGAAGATCGCCATCAGGGCGTCGCTGACCCAGCGGCCGACGGTCTTGGCGACGGCGAAATCACCCAAGCGGACCGGGAACTCGGCGCCGATGAAGGCGAAGTAGCGCCAGGCCCAGGGACTGTTGGCCCAGACGATGGCCAGCAGGGCCGCGCCGGCCAGCAGCAGGCCGGAGCCGGAGGCGGTCTTCAGGAAGTCCAGGGTCAGACGGCGCGCCATGTCCTGCCGGTAGCACAACCCTGGGCCGGGCAAACAGGGGCTGTGGCCCGCGAAGCGGCGCCGGCCATCGCGCCGCCCCAAAAGTCGGCTATAACTTCCGCCATGGCGATGACGGCCGACGCGGCGGACAGGCATATCCTGGTGGTCGACGACGACGACCGCATCCGCGACCTCCTGAAGGAATACCTGGCCCGGTCCGGCTTCCGGGTGGCGGCCGCGTCGGATGCGGCCATGGCGCGGCGCTTCCTGGAGGCCCTGGATTTCGACCTGCTGGTGGTGGACGTGATGATGCCCGGCGAGGACGGCCTGGCCTTCACCCGCTGGCTGCGCGGCCGGACGGGGGCGGCGGGGCTGACGCCGGTGCTGATCCTGACCGCGCGGGGCCTGCCGGACGACCGCATCGAAGGGCTGAAGCAGGGCGCCGACGACTATCTGGCCAAGCCCTTCGAGCCGGAGGAGCTGCTGCTGAGGATCGAGGCCATCCTGCGCCGGGCGGCGACCCCGCCGGGGCGGCCTCTGAGCCTGGGCCTCTGCGCCTTCGATCCCGGCCGGGGCGAGCTGTTCAGGGGCGAGAACCCGATCCGCCTGACCGAGGCGGAGACGCAGCTGCTGCGGCAGCTGGCCCGCGCCCACGGCGCCGCCGTCGACCGGCTGGACCTGGCGCGGGAGACCGCCGATCCCTCGGGCCGGGCCGTGGACATCCAGGTGACCCGCCTGCGCCGCAAGATCGAGGCCGACCCCAAGAATCCGCGCTATCTGCAGACGGTGCGCGGCGTGGGCTATCGCCTGGCGCCCGACTGATGCGCCTGACGCCCTGGCCCCGCTGGTTCTGGCGCATGGTCAAGCGGCGCACGCCCGACACCCTGTTCGGGCGCAGCCTGATGATCATCGTCCTGCCCATCGCCATCATGCAGATCGGCGTCACCTGGGCCTTCTTCGACGCCCACTGGCAGACCGTGAACAGCCGCCTGACCGAGGGCCTGGCCGGCGACGTGGCCATGGCGGTGCAGGCCTATGACGACGACCCGACGCCTCGGGGCGAGCAGCTTCTGCGGAGCCGCTTCCGAAGCGCCGACCTGTCGATCGAGTTCCGGGAGGGCGCCACCCTGCCCCACGGCAAGCGCCCCTCGCTGTTCGTCGCCGTCGACCGCTCGCTGCAGACGGCCCTGGACGAGCGCCTGGACGCGCCGTTCTGGTTCGACACCGTCCGGTTCCCCAACTACGTCGACGTGTGGGTGCAGGTGAAGGGCGGTGTGCTGCGCATCATCGCGCCCAAGGACCGGGTGTTCGCCACCCAGGGCCACATCTTCATCCTGTGGCTGACGGTGGCGACGGTGCTGCTGACCACGGTGTCGCTGCTGTTCATCCGCAACCAGGTGCGGGCCATCGAGCGGCTGGCCGACGCCGCCGAGGCGTTCGGCAAGGGGGCCGACGTTCCGTTCCGGCCGCACGGGGCGCGGGAGGTGCGCCGCGCGGCCTTGGCCTTCATCGCCATGAAGATGCGCATCCACCGCTATGTCGACCAGCGCACCGCCCTGCTGGCCTCGGTGAGCCACGACCTGCGCACGCCGCTGACGCGGCTGAAGCTGGAACTGGCCCTGGCCCAGCCCACCAAGCGGACCGCCGCCATGAAGGCCGACCTGGCCGAGATGGAGCACATGATCGACGAGTACCTCGACTTCGCCCGCGGCGAAGGCGGCGAGGCCGTCGAGACCGTCGACCTGCGACGGCTGATCGTCGAGGTGTCGGAGGGCGCGGTGCGGGCCGGCGCACGGGTCAGCGTCGCCGCCGCGCCGGGCCTGAGCGCGGCCGTGCGGCCCAACGCGCTCAAGCGCGCGCTATCGAACCTGGTGATGAACGCCGCCGTTCACGGCGAGCACGTGGAGGTGTCGGCCCGCGCCACCGCGGCCGGCGGGGTCGAGATCCTGGTCGACGACGACGGGCCCGGCATTCCGCCCGAACGCTTCGAGGAGGCCTTCACTCCCTTCGGCCGCCTGGACGAGGCCCGCAACCAGAACGCCAAGGGCGTGGGGCTGGGGCTGGCCATCGCCCGGGACGTGGCGCGCGGCCACGGCGGCGAAGTGACCCTCAGCCGCTCGCCCCTGGGCGGCCTGAGGGCCATGGTGCGGCTGCCGGGGTAGGGTGGGACCTGCGACCACCGGTCTCCTGCAAACGCATCGCAACATCCCCTAGGGTCGGCCCCGCGACCCGGGGGGCCGATCGCCACGACCTGCCGTTCTTGACCGCCGGCCACTCCCCACAAAGCTCAAAGGGCCCAGAGCGCAAGGGCGTCGAACCTCGGCTGGACATGTCACCAAAGATAGACAGCGATCACTTTGACCTGGACGGGCCCTGGCTCCGGTTCAAGGACCCGGAGGTCGAACGCCACTTCACCCGCGAGACCTTCGTCCAGTCGCTGACCTTCATCCGCGCCTATCTGCTGGCGGGGACGGCGCTCTATTTCACCTTTGGCCTGCTCGACCTCGCCGTCGGGGGGCGGCTTTGGGGCGAGCTGCTGACTATCCGCTATGGCGTGGTCTGTCCGATCCTCATGGGCATCTTCGGCCTTACGTTCATGAAGGAGTTCTCCCGCTTCGGCCAGTGGGCCCTGGCGGCGGCGATGCTGGCCTCGGGGTTCGGGGTCGTGGTGATGACCGCGATCATGGCCCCGCCGTTCAACAGCCTCTACTATGCAGGGATCATCATGGTGGTGATCTATTGCGGCAGCCTGATCCGGCTGAAGTACCGCTACAGCGTGCTGATCTCGCTGTTCCTGGTGGGCGGCTATCAGGTCTCGGCCGTGTGGATCAATCCGATCCCGGTCAGCATGCTGATCAGCAACGACTTCTTCCTGACCATGGCCACGGCGGTGGGGCTGTTCTCGGGCTATTTCCAGGAGCTCTACATCCGCCGGGCCTACGCCAGCCGGCAGGTGGTCGACGAGGCCCGGCGCCTGGCTGACGCCGCCAACCAGGCCAAGAGCGAGTTCCTGGCCACCATGAGCCACGAGATCCGCACCCCGCTGAACGGGGTGCTGGGGATGGTCCAGGCCATGGGCCGCGACGCCCTGAGCCCGTCGCAGCGCGAGCGCCTGAACGTCATCGGCGAGTCCGGCGAGATGCTGCTGGCGATCCTCAATGATGTCCTTGACCTCTCCAAGATCGAGGCCGGAAAACTGGAGCTGGAGGCCGTCGACTTCGACCTGGACGCGCTGGCGGCGGGCCTGCTCGCCACCTTCGCCCCGGTGGCGGAGGGCAAGGGCCTGGCCCTTTCGATGGCGGTCTCGGCGGAGGCTCAAGGCGCCTGGCGCGGCGATGTGCTGCGGGTGCGCCAGATCCTCCACAACCTCATCTCCAACGCCGTGAAGTTCACCGCCGTCGGTTCGGTGGACGTGCGGCTGGGCGCGGAGGGCGGCGGCGTGGTGCTGGAGGTCGCCGACACCGGCATCGGCATGAGCCCCGATCAGATCGAGGGCCTGTTCAACAAGTTCGTCCAGGCGGACTCATCGACCACCCGGCGGTTCGGGGGCACCGGGCTTGGCCTGTCCATCTGCCGCGAACTTTGCCGGGCCATGGGCGGCCGCATCGCCGCCGAAAGCGCCCTGGGCCAGGGCAGCACCTTCACCGTGCGCCTGCCCCTCGCCCGCGTCGATGCCCCCGCCCCGGCGGCCGCCAACGACGCCGGCGACGCTGTGGACCTGCCCGCGCTCCGCGTCCTGGCGGCTGAGGACAACCGGGTGAACCAGCTCGTGCTGAAGACCCTGCTGGCGTCCGTGGGGCTGGACCCGGTGTTCGTGGACAACGGCGAGGAGGCGGTGGCGGCCTGGGAGGACGGCGCCTGGGACGTGATCCTGATGGACGTCCAGATGCCGCTGATGGACGGCGCCGCCGCCGCCCGCCGAATCCGCCGCCTGGAGGCCGAGGCCGGTCGGTCGCCGACGCCAATCATCGCCCTGACCGCCAACGCCATGGAGCATCAGGTCCGGGAGTACCGGGCTGCGGGAATGACCGGCTTCGTCGCCAAGCCGGTGCAGATCGGAGCCCTGCTGGAGGCCATCGCCGCGGCGGTGGAGACCGGCGCCCCGGCCGGCGCCGCCGCGGTCTAGACTTCTTCTCTAGACATTTTCCGGCCAGCGCTTGGTCGCCTCGAGGGCGTCGCCCGTCTCCAGCAGGCTCTTCAGGCTGGCCAGGATCAGCGGCCAGCCGCCGGAGACGCCCTGGTAGAGACGCGAATTCTCGGTCTGGAACTCGTGGGTGAGGGTCAGCTTGACCGCGTCGCCCACCGGCTCGAGCTCATAGATGCAGCGTGAGAAGCCCTCGGCCTTGGCCTCGGGGATGAACTCGTTGCGCCAGGAGAGCGCCAGGCGGCGGGGCGGATCGTATTCCAGCACCTCGCCGGCGTCCTTCACCTCGCCGTCGGGGCCCAGCATCTTCCAGGGCGAGCCGACTTTCCAGTCGCAGTCCTGCCAGCCCTCGACCCAGTAGCGCCGGGTGAATTCGGGCCGGATCAACGCCTCCCACAGCTTTTCGGGCGTGGTGCGGATGTAGGTGACGTGGATGAACTGCCTACTCATGGGCGTCTGCCTCCAATTGGCGTTTCAGATCCGCGAGGGCGGTCAGGCGATCGCGGTCGAACTTGCCGATCCAGCGGTCGGCGATGTCGTTGATAGGGACGGGATTCAGAAAGTGCAGCTTCTCCCGCCCCTGCCGCCGGGTGGCGACGAGGTTGGCCGCTTCCAGGATCGCCAGGTGCTTGGTCACCGCCTGGCGGGTCATGGCGAGGCCGTCGCAGAGGTCTCCCAGTGTCTGTCCGTTGCGGGCGAAGAGCCGGTCCAGAAGGGTCCGACGGCTGTCGTCCGCCAGGGCCTTGAAGACGTCGTCCATGCTCATGGGCGACAATATGCAACCCTTTAGTTGCCTGTCAAGGCGAACATGGAGAACCGGTGAAGGCCTGCAAGTGGGGAGATCTCTAGCGGCTCATGGCCTCGGCATAGGCGCCGGCGCCCAGCAGTCCGGGCTCCTCGCCAGGCTCGGCCAGGCGGACGGCGGCGTCCCAGTCCTGGCCGGTTCGCCAGGCGTAGGTCTCGGCGGCGGCGGCGACCTTGGCGCGGAAGGGCTCGCCGGCCGCGACGGCGAAGCCGCCCGTGAGGATGAACAGCTCGAGCCCGGCGGCCAGGGCCATGGCCGCGAGGGCCGCGCCCAGGTGGTCGGCGGAGGCGCCCAGGCTGGCCACGGCCCAGGGGTCTCCGCCGTGGAAGGCCTGGACCAGTTGTTCTGGAGTCAGGCGGGCCGCATCGCCGGCGCAGAGGGCGGCCGCCGCGCTCCCGGCGAAGGCCGCCGGGTCCTCGCCGGCGCGCCACTGGGCCAGGCGCAGGGCCCCGCGGCCGGACGACAGGCCCGACAGGTGACCGCGTCCGCCGCAGTCGCAGGCGGTGGGCGGCGCGCCCGGCACCCGCCAGTGACCGATCTCGCCACCGAAGCCGAGCCGCCCCAGCAGCGGGCGCCCATCGATGAACAGCTTGCCGCCGACGCCCGAGCCCAGGGTCAGGATGCCGAAGTCGCGATGGCCGCGGCTGACGTAGAGATGGCCGGCGGCGGTGAGGTCGTTGCACACGAACACCGGACGGCCCGGCCACAGACGCCGGGCCAGGGCCGCGAAGTCGACGCCGCCCTCGTAGGATGGCCCGACCAGCGACGGCAGGCGCTCGACCACCCCGTCGTGAACCGGTCCAGGCACGGCCATGGACACCGCGTCCGGCGATGCGCCGCCAAGGACCTGGGCCGCAAGATCGGACAAGGCGCGCTCCAGGCGAGGCATGAAGTCGCCGGCGCCGCGGACCGTGTCGCTGGGCGTGCGCGCCTGGGCGACCAGCCGGCCATCCTGCACCAGGCCGGCGCGCAGCAGGGTGCCGCCCAGATCATAGACGAGAGTGCTCACTGAACCGTCCGAACCGCCCCCGGGGAGACGCCTCTTAGCCGGGGCCGGCGGGCTGACGCCAGAGGCCGCGATCGGCCATCGCTCAGAGGCGCTCGCGGATCCAGCCGACCATGAGGTCGGCGACGGCGGCGCGGCGAGCGGGATCGTCCTCGAAATAGTGGGCGCCGGGCACGAAGTTCAGCGTCTTGTCGCGGGCGGCGACGGCGTCGAACACGGCCTGGGCGTCGGAGGGAAAGACGCCGGTGTCGGCGCGGCTCTGGACCACCAGGGCCGGCGCCTCCAGCTTGGCCAACTGCTCGGCCCCGCGGCAATGGGAGGCGTCCAGGCTCCACATCGACAGCCAGGTCTTCAGGGTGTTGGCGCGGCCAAGGCCGAGGGGCGAGCGGTTGGCCCGCGCCGGCGGCCCGGCGTAGCAGGCTGGGCACGGCCGCTCGGAAGGGTCGATGGCCGGGTCCATGAACCGCAGGTCCGCCCAGGTGCGGAAAAGCGGGAAAATGCGGTCCGGGACGCCGGCCGCGTTCAGCCGCGCCAGCTCGCCCTGGGCCCAGGCGGTGATGCGATGATTGCGCTCGACCTGGGCGGCCCGATAGCGGGCGATGAAGTCCGCGGAATAGGGCGGGCCGTGGCGAGGGTCGAAGGGGTCGAGGCCCGGGTCCGTCGCCAGGGGGTCGGTCTCGTCGGTGACGGAGGCGTCCAGCCAGTTGGTCAGCACCTCGGGCCGGCCGGGGTGGGCGTTCAGTGAGATGTAGAGGTCACCCGCCGGCAGCGCCGGATCGGCGGACGCCGCCGCCTGGTAGGCCGCCATCAGCGAGCCGCCGCCGGAGTTGCCCAAGAGCACCACGGTCCCGGCCCCGGCGGTCTCGCGCAGCCAGCGCACGCCGACGCCGATGTCGGTGAGGGCGTTCTCCAGGATGAACAGGTCCTCGGCCCCCCGGTAGCGGGTGTTCCAGCCCAGGAAGCCCATGCCGCGCTCGGCGAAGAAGGGGGCGATGTAGTGCTCGGCGAAGTCGACGTTGTAGTGGGTGGCGATCACCGCCACGGTGGGCCGGGGGCCCGCGCCGGTCCAGTAGAGGCCCTGGCAGGGATGCCCACCCGCGCCCGCGCGCGGCGCCGTGGGCGAGCTCAAGCCGACGAATCTCGGTTCCGCCATGCGAAATCTCCCGGCGCGGGCGGCGCCGGGAGACATTTGGAACCGCCCCGGAGGGTCGGCGCAAGAGGGCCGTGGCGTCAGCCCGCCGGGGCGGACCGGGGGCTCAGGCGGCCTGGGCCGCGGTCCCCGGAACCGGCGCGGGGTGGCGCCAGGCGGCGGCCTGGTCCTTGGCGGCGGCGAGCTGGGCGGCGGCGAAGTCCCAGTTCGGCAGGGCGTCGAACCAGGCCTCCAGGAAGCCCTTCCGGTCGTTCTGGTGGTCCAGGTAGTAGGCGTGTTCCCACAGGTCGCAGACGATCAGGGGCGTGACGTCGGCCTGGGTGACGAGGTCCTCGGCGTCATGGGTCGACCTGACCGAAAGGCCCCCGCCCTTCTCGGCCAGCAACCACACCCAGCCGGAGCCGAAGTGGCCGGCGCCCTCGGCGACAAACGCCGCCTTGAGCTTGTCCAACCCGCCGAAGGACTGGCTTATGGCGTCGAACAGCTCGCCCGCCGGGGCGGCCTTGCGCGGGGTCATGGCGGTCCAGAAGAAGGTATGGTTCCAGGCCTGGGCGGCGTTGTTGAACAGCTTCTTGTCGCCGCCGCGTGCGGCTTCGATGATCACCTCTTCCAGCGAGGAGGGAGACCTGCCCGCCTTGTCCAGCAGCTCGTTGAGCGTCTTCACATAGGTGGCGTGGTGCTTGTCGTGGTGGAAGCGCAGCGTCTTGTCCGACAGGGTCGGCTGCAAGGCGTCATAGGCGTAGGGCAGGTCGGGAAGCTTGAACATGGGAGTACTCCTCTGGTGCGCTGGAGAACCCCTAGGCCTTGGCCTTGGTTGCGGACTTGGACAAAAAGCGCGGGTCGTGGCCGATCGCGCCGAAATCAGCCGCCGCGAACTTCGACATCGATGATGGCGTGGCCTGGCCCCTTGGTCACCACCAGGTGGGCGAGGCGCCTGGCCAGGGAGATGTGGTCGCGCAGGTTGGGCAGGTTGATCGCCTGCCAGACCATGGACGCGAAGGCCCGGGCGCCCGGGGCGTCCATGTGCCGGAAGCGGGCGTAGAAGCTGTCGGGATCATGTTCGGCGGCCTCCCACAGGCCCATGAAGCGATCGGCGAACCAGGTCTCCAGCAGCGCCTCGTCGGCGTGGAGATAGACCAGGGCGTCCACGGGCGACGGATCGATCTGCAGCGACAGCCCCTCGACGATGAGGATGTCGGGCGCCGCGATCTCGCGGCCCAGGGCCGGGTCGATGTCGTAGGTCACGTGGGAGTAGGCGGGGAATGTCGCCGGGCCCTGGCGGACCGCCGCCAAGGCCCGGCGAAGAGCGTCCACGTCATAGGTCTCGGGAAAGCCCTTGCGGTTGGTCAGGCCGGCCGCGTCGAGCTCGGCGTTGGGCCGCAGGAAGCCGTCGGTGCACACCAGCTCCACGGCCGGAGCCTCGGGCCAGGCGGCGATCTCGCCGCGCAGGGCCTCGGCGAAGGTGCTCTTGCCGGAGGCCACGCTGCCGGTCAGGCCGACGAGAAAGGGGCCGGACGCGGGGCGGCGGTGGCGCAGGCGCGCGGCGACGTCGGCCAGGCGGGGGTCGGGGCTCAAGCTCAGGCGACCCTGGCGATGAGTTCGATCACCGCGCCATTGGGCTCGCGGAAGAAGATCTGGTCGTTGCGGCCGTCGGGCGAGCGCGTCTGGCGGAAGGCCACGGCGTTGGCTTCCAGACGGGCGCGGGCGGCGGCGATGTCGGCGACCTCGAAGGAGGCGTGGTCGAGTGCGCCCAGGCCGATCGGCGCGCCGGCGGGCCGATTCTTGGACGAAGCCAGGGCCTGCAGATGGATCACCGGCTTGTCGCCCGCATAGAGCCACGCGCCGTCGAAGTCGAAATCGGGGCGGTAGCCGGCCGTCAGGCCCAGCACCCGCTCGAAGAACTCGCGGGTCTCGTCGACCTTCTCGGTGACGATGTTCACGTGGTTGAGGTCGATGATCATCGCCCTGTCTCCCTGGCGGGTCCGCCCGGCGGTCCCGCGGCTTGTCTAGCCGTTCGCGCGGCGGGCGCCCAGAAGAGGCGCGGCGCCTCGCCACAGGCCTGTGCTTTTCATGTTTGGTTTGCCATATAGGGACCATGCAATCCCAGAACCCCTTCCTCGACGAAATGGCCAAGCTCACCCAGGCCGCCATGGGCCTCGCCCAGGCGGCCGGCGAAGAGGCCAAGACAGCGTTCCGCTCGCAGACCGACAAATGGGCGGCCGAGATGGACCTCATTCGGCGCGAGGAGTTCGAAGCGCTGAAAGCGGAGGTTGCGACGCTTCGCGCGGAGATCGCCACCCTCAAAGGCGCTAAGGAAGGCTGAGCGCCGGGCCTTGGCGCGGCCGTGAACCCGGATGGGGCGAACCGTGCTCGCGCGAGACAAGAAGGCCCCTTACGGAGGGGGCGAAGCAGACTAGGGTGAACGTCCGTTAGCGATTCACCGGCGTGCGGCCAGGGCCGATCAATGGGCCGCCATCGAAGCTGAAGGACGCGAAGTCTCATGGACATTCCCCGCCCCGAAGAAGACGACGTGATGGTCGCCATGGATCCGCTCGAAGTGGTCGAGCGCGTGCTGTCGGCCGAGAACCTGACCTTCGACCGCACCGAGGACGGCGATCTGGCCTTCGCCCTGACCGGCGACTGGAAGGACTACGAGCTGTGGTTCGCCTGGCGGCCGGAAGCCGACTGCCTGCAACTGTGCTGCTCCATCGACCTGCGCGCCGGCAAGCAGCGCCGCGCTTCCGCCTTCGAGCTGATCAACCTCATCAACCAGCGCGTCTGGCTGGGCCACTTCGAAATCTGGGCCGAGGACGGCGAGGTGGTGTTCCGCCACTCCCTGGCCCTGCCCGAGGGCGAGCGGCCGACCATGGCCCAGACCGCCTCGATGATCGACGCGGCCATGGAAGCCGCAGACCGCTTCTATCCCGCCTTCGACTTCCTGATCGCCGGGGCCAAGAGCCCTGAGGAAGCCATGGCCGCCTGCATGTTCGAGACGGTGGGCCGGGCCTAGGCCTTCCCTCTGCACGCCCGGCGTCGTATCGCCGGGCGCATGACACCGATCCTTCTTCTGGGCGCCGGCCGCATGGGCGGGGCGCTGATCGCCGGCTGGAGCAAGGCGGGCGCCTTCCAGCCGTCCGACCTGATCATCCGCGACCCTTCCGCAGGCCCCGAGGCGCGGGCGGCCGAGGCCGCCGGCGCGCGGCTCAATCCTCCCGACGACGCGCTCAAGGCCGCCAGGACCGTGCTGCTGGCGGTGAAGCCGCAGGTGTGGCGCGAGGCGGCGGCGGCCTATGCGCCCCTGCTCGCCCCCGACGCGGTGATCGTGTCCATCGCCGCCGGCGTCGGCGCGGGGCCGATCAGCGAGGCGTTCGGCGGCCGGGCCGTGGCGCGGGTGATGCCGACCACCGGCGCGGCCATCGGCATGGGGACCGCCAGCCTCTATGCCGCCCACAGCGCCGCTCGGGAGCGTGCGCGGGCCCTGTTCGCCCCGGTGGGGACCGTAGTCGACCTCGACGACGAAGACCTGATGCACGCGGCCACCGCGGTCTCCGGCTCGGCGCCCGCCTATCTCTACGCCTTCATCGAGGCCCTGGAAGCCGCCGGCGCCAAGGCCGGGCTGGCGCCGGACGCGGCCCGCGACCTCGCCCGCTCGACGATCACCGGCGCGGCGGCCCTGCTGGCCCAAAGCGGCGAGGACCCGGCCGAGCTGCGCCGTCAGGTGACCTCGCCCGGCGGCACCACCCAGGCGGCGCTGGAGGTTCTGATGGGCGCCGGCGGTCTGCCGGCCCTGCTCGACCGCGCGGTGGCGGCGGCCGTGGCGCGCTCCAAGGAACTCGGCGGCTAGTCCGGAAGCGCCTAGCAGGCGTCCAGAACCGTCTCGGCGAATCCGATGCCGCCATCCCGAGGCGCCGCCAGCACGCGCACGCCCTTGGCCAGGCGCGCGACGCTCTCGACCGTCTCGGCGAAGGGGACTTCGGCGCCGGCGCTCTCGCTGACCACCAGGGCGCGGACGTCGACGCCGTGGGCGCGGGCGGCGGCCAGGGCCGTCAGCGTATGGCTGATCGCGCCGAGGTAGGAGCCGCCCACCATGACCGAGGGCACGGCCAGGGCGGCCATCAGGTCGAGGCCGGTGTGGTCGTCGGTGATCGGCGACATCAGCCCGCCCACGCCCTCGATGACCATCAGTTCGGCCGAACTCTCGAACAGCCGGCGGCGGCAGGCCCGCACCGCCTCGCCGAAGTCCAGGCGCTGGCCCTCCAGCGCCGCGGCCATGGGCGGCGACAGGGGCGCGCTGTAGCGCCAGGGCGACAGGGCCGACAGGGTGTCGGCGGTGTGGCGCCAGCCGAGGGCCTCGACCAGTCGCCCAGGGTCGCTGGTCCGCCAGTCGTCGTGGTCGAAGCCGCTGACCAGGGGCTTGAGGGCGTCAACCGTCAGGCCGCGCGCGCGGGCGGCGCGGATCAGGGCGCAGGCGACGTAGGTCTTGCCCACGTCGGTGTGGGCGCCGGCGACAAACAGGGCGGCCATGGACTGGGAACTCCGTTCAGGCGGCAAGCAGGCAGCGGACGGCGTCCGCCAGGTCGGCGACCGCCGCGTCCGGGTGGCCGGCGGTGAAGGCCAGGCGCAGGCGCGCGGTCCCCATGGGGACGGTGGGCGGCCGAATAGCCACGGCCAGGAAGCCCTGATCCTCCAGCGCTCGCGCCGCCGCCAACGCCCGGTCCGCTTCCCCGAGCAGAATCGGGACGATGGGACTTTGGGCCTCGGGCAGGTCCAAGGCGCGGGTAAAGGCGCGGGCCTTGGCGACTGGGCGCTCGCCAAGGTCCGGGTCGGCGGCGATCACGTCCAGGGCCGCCAGGGCCGCGGCGGCGCTGGCCGGCGGCAGGGCGGTGGAATAGACCACCGTCCGCGCCCGGCTCTTCAGCAGCTCGACCACCGGGGCCGCGGCGCAGACGTAGGCGCCGTAGCTGCCCAGGGCCTTGGACAGGGTGCCCATCTGCAGGTGGATCGTCGCGCCCGGCGCCAACCGCCCCGACCCCGCGCCGCCGCCCAGCACGCCCACGCCATGGGCGTCGTCGGTGAGCAGCCAGGCGTCGTGCGCCTGGCAGAGGTCGCTGAGCGCCTGAAGGGGCGCCAGGTCCCCATCCATGGAGAAGACGCCGTCGGTGGCGACCAGGGCGTGGCGCGCGCCATCACGGCTGAGCGCCATGCGGGCCGCGAGGTCTTCGGCGTCGTTGTGGGCGAAGGGCACGACCAGGGCGCCGGAAAGCTTGGCGCCGGCCCAGATGCAGGCGTGCGCCAGGGCGTCGACGAAGATCACGTCGCCCGGCCCGACCAGGGTCGGGATGACCCCGGTATTGGCCAGGTAGCCGGAGCCGAACAGGCAGGCCGCCTCGGTTCCCTTCAGCGCCGCCAGGCGATGCTCCAGCCGCGCCAGGAGGGGATGGTCGCCGGTGACCAGGCGCGAGGCCCCCGCCCCCGCCCCGTACTCGGCGATGGCGGCCCCGGCGGCGGCCTTCACCGCCGGATGGTGCGACAGGTTGAGGTAGTCGTTGCACGAGAACGACAGCAGCCGACGGCCGCCGCGCTCGACCCAAAGGCCGTCGGTGCGCTGGGTCGGGACAAGGCGGCGCAGCAGGCTCTGGGCGTCCAGGGCGGCGAGCTTGGCTTCGGCGAAGGCGGTCAGGGTGTCGGGCACGGGCCGGGGTTGGACCACCCACGGGCGAACAAGACAAGCCCAGGTTACGGCGGGTCACCCGAGTTTTTCTCGGAGCGTCCCCGGGGTGAGGCGGGTTAGAGAACCGCCATGCTGACTGAACCCGACGCCCCGCTCGCCGCCGACCCCGTCTTCGATGGCGGCGCCCCTGCCTGGCTGACCGCCGGCGCGCCGCACGTCTGGCGGCCCTATTGCCAGATGAAGACCGCCCCGCCGCCCCTGGCGGTGGCCTCCGCCGCGGGTTGCCGCCTGATCCTGGAGGATGGGCGCGAGCTGGTGGACGGCATCTCATCCTGGTGGACAGCCTGCCACGGCTATGGCCATCCGCACATCCGCGCGGCGGTGGAGGCCCAACTCGGCAAGGCGGCCCACGTGATGTTCGGCGGCCTGGCGCACGAACCGGCCTATCGCCTGGCCACGCGCCTGGCGGCCATGCTGCCGGGCGACCTCGACCATGTGTTCTTCGCCGAGTCGGGCTCCGTCTCGGTGGAGATCGCCATGAAGATGGCGCTGCAATTCTGGATCAATCGCGGCGTGGCGGGCCGGACGCGGTTCCTGTCGTTCCTGGGCGGCTATCACGGCGACACCCTGGGCACGATGACGGTCTGCGATCCGGAAGAAGGCATGCACAGCCTGTTCGCCGGGGTGATGCCCGCCCAGCACGTGGTCCCCCTGCCCGTGGACGAGGCGTCGACCGCGGCCCTGGACGCCTATCTGTCCGGGCACGGCGCCGGGATCGCCGCCATGCTGGTGGAGCCGCGGGTGCAGGGCGCGGGCGGCATGCTGTTCCATGGCGACGCCGTGCTGCGCACTCTGAGGCGACTGGCGGACGAGCATGAGGTGCTGCTGGTCTTCGACGAGATCTTCACCGGCTTCGGGCGCACCGGCGATCTCTTCGTCTGCGCCGGATCGGGTGTGACGCCGGACATCGTCACCCTGTCCAAGGCCCTGACGGGCGGGACCCTGCCCCTGTCGGCGGCGGTGGCCAGCCGCCGCGTGTTCGAGGCCTTCTGGTCCGAAGACCCGGGCGCGGCCCTGATGCACGGGCCGACCTACATGGCCAACCCGCTGGCCTGCGCGGCCGCCAACGCCTCGCTGGACCTGTTCGAGGACGGCGCCTGGAAGGGCGCCGTGGCTCACATCGAGACGGCGCTGCGGCGGGGTCTGGAGCCCTGCCGCGAAGCGCCCGGCGTCGTCGACGTGCGGGTGATGGGCGCCATTGGCGTGGTCGAGTTCGACGCCCCGGTGGACACCGGCGGCCTCTGTTCGCGCTTCGCCGACCTGGGCGCCTGGATCCGGCCCATGGGCAAGGTCGTCTACCTGACCCCGCCCTTCGTCATCGGCGACGAGGACCTGGCCCTGCTCACCGGGGCGGTGAAGGCGGTGGTGTGCGGAGGGACCTGAACTCCTCCGCGCATCGGATCATTAGAGCGCCGCGCGGATCGCTTCGGCGGCCTCCTTGGACGCCTCGATCACGGCCGGCGAAACGTCGCCCATGATGTAGAAGTCGTGCACCAGGGTCGGGTAGTTGGCGTGGTGCGCCGGCACCCCCGCGGCGCTGAGGGCGGCGGCGTAGTCGCGGCCCTCGTGCTCGAGGGGATCGTGGCCGGCGGTGGCCACGAAGGCGCGCGGCAGGCCCGAGAGGTCGTTCTGGCGGGCCGGGGCCATCCGGATCTCGCAGGGGTGGCCGGCGGCGGCCAGGGCGGTCTCGAACCAGGCCATGGCGGCCTTGGTGAGCACCGGCCCGTCACGCTCCTCGCGCGACTGGGTCCACTCGTGCGGCCAGACGGCCGGATAGAGCAGCAGCTGGAACTTCAGCTGGCGGGTCGGGTCTTCGCGCAGGTCGATGCACACGGACGCCGCCAGGTTGCCGCCGGCGCTGTCGCCGCCGACGCCGATCCGCTCGCGGTCGACGCCGATCTCGGCGGCGTGGTCGAAGGCCCAGCGGGTGGCCGCCAGGGCGTCGTCATGGCTGGCGGGGAATGGATGCTCGGGCGCCAGGCGATAGTCCACCGCCAGGACCCGGGCCCCGGAGTAGGAGGCCAGGCGGCGGCAGTGGCCGTCATGGGTCTCCAGGTCGCCGATGACGAAGCCGCCGCCGTGAAAATAGACCAGCAGGGCGCCGGGCGTCTCCGCGCCCGCGGGGGTGTAGAGACGGGCCGGGATCGGGCCCTCGGCGCCGGCGACCTTGAGGTCCTTGGCCTCGACGTCCTGGGGCGAGGTCGCCTGGTTCTGGGCCTGGCGCTGCATGCGGTAGCCGGCGCGGACCATGTCGGGCGGGATGGCGGACAGGGGCGGCGCCTCGGCGGGCGCGGCGGCGGCCTGTTCGTCCAGCATGGACTTGATGTGGGGATCGATCGACATGTCTTGCTCCTGGGCCTTCCCTGGCCGGACGGTCTTCGCCGCCCGGAAGTAGATCGCCAAATGTCTCGCCGACGCCAGGGAACGCAACTGGAATCCCGCGGGGCCGCGCCTGTTCTGCCTCCTTCGTCACCCCGGCCAAGCGAAGCGCCGAGCCGGGGCCAGCCGGGCCGGCGCCCAGACGAAATCACATGAGGAACCGGCATGGCCGGCCCCGGGTCTTCGCCGCGACGCGGCTACGCCCGGGGTGACGGGAGGGAGTGTGGTTCGTGGTTCAGATCTTTTTCCACCACCCATCCCTTATCCCACCAGACGTCCCTTGCCTTCCCAGTAGGGCTTGCGCAGTTCGCGGCGGAGCACCTTGCCGGAGGGGTTGCGCGGCAGCGCGTCGATGAAGTCGACGGACTTGGGGGTCTTGTAGCCGGCGATGCGTTCGCGGCAGTGGGCGATGATGGCGGCGGCGTCCGCGGCCGAGCCCGCCTTGAGCACCACCACCGCCTTGACGGCCTCGCCCCAGCGCTCGTCCGGCACGCCGATGACGGCGGCGTCGGCGACGCAGGGGTGGCTGAAGATCGCGTTCTCGACCTCGGCCGGATAGACGTTCTCGCCGCCCGAGACGATCATGTCCTTCACCCGGTCGTGGATGTAGAGATAGCCGTCGGCGTCGAAGAAGCCGGCGTCGCCGCTGCGGAACCAGCCGTCGGCGTCGATGGCTTCGGCGGTGGCGTCGGGGCGGTTCCAATAGCCCTTCATCACCCCGGCCGAGCGGATCTCGATCTCGCCCACCTCGCCCGTCTCGGCGGCGCGCCCATCGACCATCACCCGCACCTCGACCCCCGGCGACGGCACGCCGCACGAGCGCAGCCGGCCCTCGGCATGGGCCTCCGGCGACAGGTAGGTGCCGATGCCGATGGTTTCGGTCAGGCCATAGAGCTGGGTGAAGCTGGCGCCGAGGCGCCCCTGGGCGCGCTTGAGCACCTCCTCCGAGATCGGCGAGGCGCCGTAGTAGACCTTCTCCAAGGGCCCGAAGTCGGCCTGGTCGGCGTCCGGGTGGTTGAGGATCATGTTGATCAGGGCGGGCACCAGGAAGGCCTGCTTGATCCTGTGCTCGGCGATGAGCTGCATGATGGCGGCCGGATCGGCCTCGCGCATCACCACGTCGCGCGCGCCCTGCAGCAGGCCGATCATGCCCATGTTGGCGCCGGCCACGTGGAACAGGGGCATGGCCACCAGCACGGCGTCGCCCGGGTCGAACCTGGCCCACTGGCGCGTGGCCGAGTCGAACACCGCCAGATAGTTGGCCTCGGTGAGCTGGACCCCCTTGGGCAGGCCCGTGGTGCCGGAGGTGTAGAGCTGGATGACGTCGTCCGCGAGGTCGGACTTGAGGTTCGGGTCGGTCGCCGGATAGCCGGCGATCCACGCGCGAAAGTCCGGCCAGCGCGGATGGCCGGGCTCGAACTGGACCAGGTGATGGACCTCGGTGTCTTCCAGGATCTGGGCCACGACCCCGGCGAAGGCCTCGCCGCAGACCAGCAGGTGGGCGCCGGCGTCGCGGAGGATGAAGGCGATCTCCGGCGGGGCCAGGCGCCAGTTCACCGGGGTCAGGCAGGCGCGGGCCTTCAGGCAGCCCATCCACAGGACGAAGAAGTCGTCATTGCCCTTGGCCAGCACCGCCACCCGGTCGCCCGGCTTGACGCCATTGGCGATGAGGGCGTTGGCGCAGCGGCTGGAGGCGGCGTCGAGCTGGGCGTAGGTCGTGCTGCGGCCCTCGAACCACAGGGCCTCGTCGTCCGGCCGCTGGCGGGCCTGGATGCGCGCGATGTCGGCGACGCAGGTGATGTCGATCACGGGCGGCTCTCCCTGGATTGTCTTTGACGCAAAGAAAAACCCCTTCCCGCGGTCGGCGGGAAGGGGTCTTGAAGCTTCAATCCGGCTGGAAGCGGATTATTCCGCCGCCTGCTTGGGCGTGTAGCCCAGCACCGCCTTCAGCTCGAGGTATTCGGTGAAGCCGTGGTCGCCCCACTCGCGGCCGTTGCCGCTCATCTTGTAGCCGCCGAACGGCGCGGTCATGTCGCCGCCGCCGCCGTTGATCGACACCTGGCCGGCGCGCAGCTTGGACGCCACGGCGCGGACCTTGTTCATGTCGGTCCCGGAGATGTAGGCGGCCAGGCCGTATTCGGTGTCGTTGCCGATCTCGACGGCCTGATCGACGGTCTCGTAGCCGAGGATCGAAACCACCGGGCCGAAGATCTCTTCCTTGGCCACGGTCATCTCGTTGTTCACGTTGGCGAACACGGTGGGCTTCACATAGTAGCCCTTGTCGAGACCTTCCGGACGGCCGACGCCGCCGGCGACCAGGGTCGCCCCTTCGTCGATGCCGGCCTGGATCAGGCGCTGGATCTTTTCCCACTGGGTCTTGTTGACCACCGGACCCAGCTGGGCGTTGCCGTTCGGATCGCCGACGGTCGTGGATTCAGCGGCTTCCTTGGCGATGGCGATGGCTTCGTCCATGCGCTTGGAGGGCACCAGCATGCGGGTCGGCGCATTGCAGGACTGGCCGGAGTTGTTCATCACCGAACGGACGCCGCCGCCGACCGCCGACTTGAAGTCCGCGTCGTCGAGGATGATGTTCGGGCTCTTGCCGCCGAGCTCCTGGGCCACGCGCTTGACCGTGGCGGCGGCCGCCTTGGCCACTTCCACCCCGGCGCGGGTCGAGCCGGTGAAGGAGACCATGTCGATCCCCGGATGGCTGGAGATCGCCGCGCCCACTTCCGGGCCGGTGCCGTTGACCAGGTTGAAGACGCCCTTGGGCACGCCGGCGGCATGCATGACTTCGGCCCAGATGATGGCCGAGTAGGGGGACTCTTCGGAGGGCTTGAGCACCATGGTGCAGCCCGTGGCCAGGGCCGGCACGACCTTGCAGGCGATCTGGTTGATCGGCCAGTTCCAGGGCGTGATCAGGCCGCAGACGCCGATCGGTTCCTTGACGATCCGGGTCGGGCCGCGATCTTCCTCGAACTTGTAGTTCTTCAGGACCTCGATGCCGGTGGCGATGTGGGCCATGCCGATCGGGGCCTGGGCGCGCTGGGCCAGGGACACCGGGGCGCCCATTTCCTCGGTGATGGCCGCGGCCACGTCCGGGAAGCGCTTCTGGTACTCCGCCAGCACGCGCTGGAGCAGGTCGATGCGCTCCTCGCGGGTGGTCTGGGAGTAGGTCTCGAACGCCTTGCGGGCGGCCGCGACGGCCTTGTCGACGTCCGCGGCGGAGCCGGCGGAGATGTGGCCGCTGACTTCCTCGGTCGCCGGGTTGATGACGTCGAGGCTCTTGGGCGTGACCGGGTCGACCCATTCACCATCGATGTAGAACTTCATGTATTCGCGCATGCGCTGCTCCTTGGGCCCCATCCTGCTTCCCCCTCGGTTATCCACAGGGGGTAAGTTCGGCCGGGCATATTAGTGATCGCGGTTCAGAGGGAAAGGGCGCCGTTGCGGAAAACAACGAACTGGGCCGTCACCAGTGCGGATGGGCCTCCTCGCCGCCCAGGGCTTCCTCGATCCGGCGGCGGGTCGAGGGGGTGATGTCCTCGGGCAGGGCGTTGGTCGGGAACCAGGCGATCTCCGCGATTTCTCCGGCCTGGGTCGGCGTTCCGGCCTCGAAGGCCTCGATCCGGTAGATCAGCACGTGGTCGCCGGGAAAGCGGACGTGGTTGGAATGGAAGGACAGCAGCTTGCCGCGGCTGGTCATGCGGATGCCCGCCTCCTCCATCAGCTCGCGCTCCAGGGCCTGTTCGGCCGTCTCGCCGCGCTCGACGCCGCCGCCGGGCATGTACCAGCCTTTCACATAGGTGTGCCGGATCAGCAGCACGCGCCCGTCGGCGTCCAGGACCAGGCCGCGCACGCCCAGGGTCATGGGGCGGCTGCGCCGGGCCACATAGCGGTAGAGCGGCCGCAGGATGGGTTCGAGGCGGATGCGCCAAGTCATGGGCGCAAGGGTAGTGCGGTTCGCGGGCGGAGGGCAGCGGGCGTGGCAGACCAAATTTTGGAACCACGAACCACACGAACCACACGAACGGGTTCCTGAGCCGCCCTCCCCGTCACCAGGTCGGCGAGCAACTTGGCCAGGGGGCGGCGGCGGGAGGACCGTCAAGGCGCCCCCGCCGCCAGGGCGGCCTGGCCGCACCACAGGCGAGCGTAGAGGCCGCCTCGGGCCAGTAGAGCGTGGTGGTCGCCACGTTCGACGACGCGGCCGGCGTCCAGCACGGCGATCTCGTCGGCGTCGGCGATGGTCGACAGGCGGTGGGCGATGACGAGGGTGGTTCGGCCTGCGGCGACGCGGCGCAGCGAGGCCTGGATCTCGGCCTCCACCAGACTGTCCACCGACGAGGTCGCCTCGTCGAACACTAGCACCGCGGGCCTGGCCAGGAACAGCCGCGCGATGGCCAGCCGCTGACGCTCGCCGCCAGAGAGCTTCAGCCCCCGCTCGCCGACGAGGGTCCGGTAGCCGAGCGGCAAGGCCTCGATGAAGTCGCTGAGCACCGCCTGGCGCGCTGCCTGCGCCACCTCCGCGTCGCTGGCGTCCGGGCGGCCGTAGCGGATGTTGTAGGCGATGGTCTCGTTGAACAGCTGGGTGTCCTGGGCGACGACTCCGATCTGGGCGGCCAGGGAGGCGCGCGAAACGTCACGCAGGTCGTGGCCGTCGATGCGGATGGCGCCGCCCTGCGGGTCGTGCAACCGCAACAGCAGCCGCGCCAGGGTGGTCTTGCCCGCGCCGCTGGCCCCCACCAGCGCCAGGGTGCGGCCGGGCGGGATGGCCAGCGACACCTCGCGCACGCCGCGATTGCCATCGCGATCGGCCTCGCCATCGCCGCCCTCGTAGCCAAAGCTCACCTGGTCGAAGACCACCTCACCGTGGGTGACCACCAGGTTGAGGGCGCCCTCTGGCCCGGTCTTGGGTCCGTCCGCCTCGCGCGGGCGGTCCAGCAGCGCCTGCAGCTCGGCAAGGTCAGTATAGCCCTGGCGCGCGGTGTTGTAGACCAAGCCTAGGCCGGTCATGTTGGCGAACACCTGCAGCAGGTAGACTTGGGCCAGCACCAGGTCGGCCAGGCGCATCCGCCCGGCGGCGACCTCTCCTACGGCCAGGCTCAGAATCCCCGCCATCGCCAGGCCTTCCAGCGCCTGCCAAGCGATGAACATGCCCGAGGTCTGAGCCTGCACCCGCCTGGCGACGCGGGCCAACTCGTGCTTGGCGGCCGCGAAGCGCGCCGTCTCGTAGCCCTGGCGGCCGAAGGCGCGCACCAGATCCCAGTTGTGCAGGCTCTCGAACGCTAGGCCGTTCGCGCGGCTCTCCTCGGCGTTCTGCGCGCGGCGCCAGCGCACCTGGCGCTGGGTGAAAACGATGGCGACCACGGCGTACCCGACCATCACCGCCAACAGGAGCAGGCCGAAACGCCACGAGATCACCCGCGCCAGCACCCCGCACACCAGCGCCGCCTCCAGCAGCACCTGAAAGACGACAACGTGGGTGCTGCGGATCGAGCTCTCCAGCCCCGCAGCACCGCGCTCCAGCACCCGCGCAAGCGCCCCAGTGTTGCGCTCCAGGTGGAAGTCGCGGCCCAGCGCCAGGATGTGCTCGAAGGCCGTGGCCGCGAACCGCGCCTTCACACCCTCCATGACCGCCGCGGTCATCATCACCCGCAGCTGGATGGTGGCCAGGCCGGCAAAGCGCACGGCCGGGTAGGCAAGGACCAGCAAGAGCGGAACCATCAGCGCCGGCCGGGAGAGCTCGCCGATCAGCCGCCGCAGGAACAGCGGCCCGGCCGCCGCCATCGTCGACGACGCTAGCGACATCAGGAAGATCACCACCAGCCTGCCCTTGGCGGCCCCGCCGGTCCCCGCCGGCCACAGGTTCGCCCGCAGAGCCTGCAACGCCCTGCCGCCCTCGACGCGTGTCCCCACTGCCTCGCCCCCCAAATGCAAAGAGGGGTAACCACCTATAGGCGAAGGCGGCTGTCGGGCAGTCTTGATCTCAACTCATTGCACCGTATCTTAAGATCACTGGTAGGGCGGCTGGCTGGCCGTGGCAGCGGTGGTCTGTCCCCCACGCCAGGCTACATCTCTCATCGCTTCCTTTCTCCTGTTACCCCGGCCGCGGCGCAGCTAAGAGCCAGGGTCAGCGGCGCTTTCGCTTGGAGAACGAAGAGCAGAGCGCTGACGGGTCAACGAGCCCTGGAGGTCTTCTCGGTGGCTGCACGGCCGGCCCCGGGTCTTCGCCCGCGGTGACCGTAGCGTGTGATTATTCGTGTGGTTCGTGGTCCAAAAGACAAGTCGGGTGCTCCCTCCGCCCTCCGGCCGCCCGCGCCCTTGCCGCCGCCCGCGGCGCTCGCTAAAGCCGGGGCGTTTCTAGGCTGGAGCCCACCATGGTCGCCATCGGCACGATCGTCCTCTTCCTGGTCGCCTTCGCGGCGCTCAACCTCTACGAATTCAAGCGGATCGACTAGCCGCCCATGGCGGGCCGCGAAGGGTCCAGAGGCTGGGCCCTGGTCACGGGGTCGGGACGGCGCCTGGGCCAGGCCCTGGCGATCCAGGCCGCCCGAAGCGGCTATGACGTCATCGTCCATGCCCGCGCCTCGGCCGAGGATGGCCGGGACACGGCCGCGCAGATCACGGCCGGCGGTCGCCGCAGTCAGATCGCCGTCGCCGATCTTTCCGAAGCGGACGCCCCCGCGCGCCTGATCGCGGCGGCCGGGGAACCCGTGACCTTGCTGGTCAATTGTGCGTCCCTGTTCCAGGACGACCGCATCGGGACCCTGACCGCCGCAAGCTTCGACGCCCATATCGCGGCGAATGTCCGCGCGCCGGTGCTGCTGGCCCAGGCGTTCGCGGCGGCCCTGCCTTCAGACGCGCCCGGCCTGATCGTCAACGTCGTCGACCAGCGCGTCTGGCGCCTGAATCCCCAGTTCTTCAGCTACACCCTCAGCAAGGCGGCCCTGTGGACGGCCACCCAGACCCTGGCCCAGGCCCTGGCGCCGCAGATCCGGGTCAACGCCATCGGACCGGGTCCCACCCTGCCCTCGATCCACCAGTCGCCCGCCGATTTCGCCGCCGAGGCGTCTTCGGTTCCGCTGGGCCACGGGGCAGGTCCCGACGAGATCGCCGCCGCCCTCGCCTATCTGATTGACGCTCCGTCAGTGACGGGCCAGATGATCGCCGTCGACGGCGGCCAGCACCTGGCCTGGCGCACGCCCGACGTCCCCAAGGATTAGATTGGCCGAGTGACTGACATGTCCCTGCCCAAGGAGGCTCCAGCCGAAACCCATCCCCCCCACCAGGACCCCGTCCTGAAGATCCTCGTCACCAAGGTGTTCGTGCGCGGCCTCAAGGTCGAGGCCGAGATCGGCGTCTACGAGCACGAGTTGCACCGCCGCCAGCCGCTGCTGGTGGACGTCGAGCTGGACGTGGCCGCCGGCGGCTGGCGCCACCTGGCGGACACCGTCAACTACGAGGCCGTGGTCCAGGCCGCCCACGCGATCGCCGCCTCGGGCCACATCGGCCTGGTGGAGAGCTTCGCCCAACGCCTGGCGGAAGCCTGTTTCGAGGAGCCGCGGGTGCTGCGCGCCCGAGTCCGCGTGGAGAAGCCCGAGGCCCTGGCGCCCCACGCCGCCGCCGCTGGTGTCGAGATCACCGCCGTGAGAGGCTAGGGTCATGAGCGACCCTCACCTTCCGCCCCCGCTAGCGCCCCAACCGGCCGCGCCCCTGCCTGGAGCCGGCGAGGACCGCACTCTGCCCACCGTGGTCTACGTCCTCTACCTGGTCGGCCTGATCAATGGACTGACGTCGGTGATCGGCTTCATCATCGCCCTCGGCAGCCGCGCCAGCGCCACGCCGGTCAACGAGACCCACTACCGCTTCCAGATCCGCACCGGCGTCGGGGTGCTGATCGGCGGCGGCCTGGGCCTGGCCCTCTGCATCGTCAGCATTCCGCTGATGCTGATCCTGGTGGGTTTCCTGGTGCTGAAGCTGGCGTTCCTGGTCTGGGGCCTGACCGCGGTCTACCTGGCCGTCCGCTCCATCGTCGGCCTGGTGCGGCTGTCGAACGGCGAGCCCTACCCGAACCCGGACAACTGGCTGCTGTAGGGGCGTCCCAGTTCATCCAGCAGCGCTGGCGCAGTCTGAGACGCCATCCTCTTCCCCCGCGACCATCGGGAGTGGGGGAAGTGTCGCCTAAGCCGAAGGCGGGCGACGATGGGGGTCCGTAACTCGGTGCGCCAGCGGTTCCGCAATCGGTCGCCGACATCGACGCCGCGCTTAGCCCTCTGGCATCTGAGCGCGTCACGGGTCACTTCCCCCATCGTCGCCCGCCTTCGCTCCGCGTCGGCATTGGCGACACTTCCCCCGCAAGCGGGGGAAGAGGTGCAAGGCTCCGTTGCGCCTTCGCCCGTGAAGAGGCGCGCCCTAGGCTGAGACCAGCTGGCGGCGGACCATCTTGGCGTAGTCGTCCATCAGGCTGAGCGAGATATTGCCCGGCGTGAAGCGGTAGTCGCCGACCTCCGACACCGGCGTCACCTCGGCGGCGGTGCCGACGATGAAGCACTCGCTGAAGGTGGACAGTTCCTCCGGCTTGATGTGCCGCACCACCACCTCGAAGCCCTTGCTCTGAGCCAGGGCGATCACCGACTGGCGGGTGATGCCGTTCAGGAAGCAGTCCGGCTCCGGCGTATGGATGACGCCGTCGCGGACGAAGAAGACGTTGGCGCCGGTGGCCTCGGCCACATAGCCGCGCCAGTCCAGCATCATGGCGTCGGCGTAGCCGTCGCGCTCGGCCGCGTGCTTGGAAATGGTGCAGATCATGTAGAGGCCGGCAGCCTTGGAGGCTGTGGGCGCCGTCTCGGGCGAGGGTCGCTTGTACTTGCCCCAGGTCAGGCGGATGCCCTTGGCCTTCTCTTCCGGCTTGAAGTAGCTGGGCCAATCCCAGGCGGCGATAGCCACGTGGATCTTGGTGTCCTGGGCCGAGACGCCGATGGTCTCCGAGCCGCGCCAGGCGATCGGGCGCACATAGCAGTCGGTGAGGCCGTTCTTGGCGCAGACCGCCAGGCTGGCCTCGTTGATCTGCGCCACCGTGAACGGGATCTCGAAGTCCAGGATGCGGGCCGACTGGAACAGGCGCTCGGTGTGTTCGGCGAGCTTGAAGATCTCGCCGCCGTACATCCGCTCGCCCTCGAACACGGCCGAGGCGTAGTGGAGCCCGTGCGTCAGGACGTGCACCTTCGCCTCGCGCCAGGGCTTGAACTGGCCGTCCTGCCAGATCCAACCATCGCGATCGTCGTAGGGAACGAGTGACATTGCTCCAAAAACCTCCTTTGAAAGGAAGCGCTCCTTAGACGCCGCCGGGCCCGCCTCGTCAAACGGAATGGACCGGCCTCACCGAATGGGCCCGCTGGAGAACATGAACGCCGATCCGCGCCTGATCCTGAGGGACGACGAGCTGGACCTGGGCCTGGAGCTGATCCTCCTGGCCGAGACGGCGATCTGGCTGGAGGTGGACGCCGCCCTGGCCGCCGAGCCGCACGGCCTGAACCGCTCGCACTGGCGGGCCCTGTTCCTGATCCGCCGGCGACCGGGGTTGGGGGTGCTGGAGCTGGCGGCCCTCACCGGCCTCTCCAAGCAGTCGGCCAGCAAGACACTTGCCGAACTGGAGCAGGCGGGCCTGGCCGACAAGCCGCGCGGCGACCTCGACGGGCGGCGCAAGGGCGCGGTGCTGACCGCGGCCGGCGTGACCCTCGAGGGGCGGGTGGGCGAGCGCCTTCGCGGGCGCATCGCGGGCGCCTATCGCGCCGGCGGCGGCGAGGCGGTGCTGGGCGCGCGCAAGGTGCTGGCCGCCGTGGCGGGGCCCCGGCTGACCGGGCGGCGCGAGCCCTAGGTCTTGCCCCGGCGGCCCGGAACGCGCATCTGCGACCGATGCCGCTCTCGACCGCCTACCGACCCGATCCGCGATTCCAGGCCCTGGGCGGCGAGTTCGCCGATCCTGTGGCGCCGGCCGATTTCCCGGCCCGGATCCTCAGGTTTCGCAACCACCGCGCCGCCGCCACGGTGGGGCTGGACGGGCTGACCGACGACGAGTGGCTGACGCGCTTCGCGGCCTTCGAGCCCCTGCCCGACAACCAGGCCCAGCCCCTGGCCATGCGCTACCACGGCCACCAGTTCCGCGTTTACAACCCCGACCTCGGCGACGGCCGCGGCTTCCTCTACGCCCAGCTGCGCGAGGCGGGGACCGACCGGCTGCTGGACCTGGCCACCAAGGGGTCGGGCCAGACGCCCTGGTCGCGGGGCGGCGACGGGCGGCTCACGCTGAAGGGCGGGGTGCGCGAGGTGCTGGCCACGGCCATGCTGGAGGCGCTGGGCGTGCCCACCTCCCGGTCCTTCTCGCTGGTGGAGACCGGCGAGGCGCTGCAGCGGGGCGACGAGCCCAGTCCCACCCGGTCGGCGGTGCTGACCCGCCTGTCGCACAGCCACATCCGCTTCGGCAGCTTCCAGCGCCACGCCTTCAACGAGCGGCCGGACCTGATCCGCACCCTGCTCGAGCACGTGGTCGAGACCTACTACCCCGAACTGGGGAACGCCCCGGACCCCGCCGTCGCCGTGCTGCAGGCCGTGGCCGAGCGCGCCGCCGCCCTGACCGCCCGCTGGATGGCCGCCGGCTTCGTGCACGGGGTGCTCAACACCGACAACATGAACATCACCGGCGAGAGCTTCGACTACGGGCCGTACCGCTTCCTGCCGCGCAACGACCCCAACTTCACCGCCGCCTATTTCGACGAGAGCGGCCTCTACAGCTTTGGCCGCCAGCCCGAGGCGGTGTTCTGGAACCTGCGCCAGCTGGGCGGGACGTTCACCCTGGTCAGCGAGGCCGATCCCCTGGTCGAGGTGCTGAACGGCTTCGGACCGCTCTACCGCGACGCCCTGCGCGCGGCGATGCTGGACCGCCTCGGGGTCAAGGCCCGCGATCCGGAGGCCGACGTCGCCCTGGTCAACGCCGCCTTCAAGGCCCTGGCCGAGGGCGGCGAGCCCTTGCGCTGGGAGCCGTTCTTCTTCGACTGGTTCGGCGGCATGGCGTCCGAGGGACGGGCCCTGGGCGGCCCGCGCGCGGCCCACTACGACGGCGAGGCCTTCGCCGACTTCCGCGCCAGGCTGGCCGACTTCGAGCCGCAGCGGCCCGAGCGGCTCGACGATCCATACTTCGCCGGCGCCGAGCCGGAAGAGCTGCTCTACGACCAGATCGAGGCGCTGTGGGCGCCGATCGCCGAGGCCGACGACTGGTCCGTTTTCAAAGCCAAGCTGGCGGCGATCGAGCGGGCGCGGATCGCCTGGGGGTTCGCAGGCTGACTCCATCGCCCCGACCGAAGGTCCGGGAGGCGAGGTTCGTGACGCGGCGAGACGGAACCAAAGGGGTGGAATTTGCCCCGCCGGAGCGGCTTCGCCCGGTTTGGACCCCCCTGAATCTCCGTAATTAACGGTGAACGGTTCATCTCGGTTTGGAAGATTCTTGCGCTCGGGGCTGCATGCCCTGACCCGAAAAGGAACAAATAAAGAACATTTGCCGAAATGTCGAGGCGCGACGAGGCCTTGCCCGCACCTCCGCCGGCGGCGCGGGCGTCAAGGAAACTTCCCGGCTTTGCAGGCGACAGCTTCGGGCCTATAGGGCGCGCGTTCGATGAGGGGCTTCGCGGAATCGATGGAACGGCTCGGGCGGTTGATCGCCCTGCCATTGCTGATCGTGGTCATGGCGCTGCAGGGGCTGGCCCCCGCGCAGGCGTCGACCATGGCGCGCGACGCCTTCGGCCAGCCGATCTGCACCGGCGATGGCGTCGCCTCGCAACCCGGCAAGAAGCAGGCGCCTGGCCAGCATCAAGGTCACGACTGTTGCGCGGCGGCCTGTGCGGCGGCGTTTTCGACGGCGCCGCCCTTGTCCGACACGGCGGTGGCCATGGCCTGGCCCGCCGAAGCCCGCGTCAGCCTTTCCGCCGCCCGCTCCACCCTCGGCCCACGCGGGCCGCCCGACCGGCCGCCCAACGCCCGCGGCCCCCCTTCCCTCGCCTGACGACGTGAGCCGGCGCGCCCGCCTGGGATGCGCCATTTCAGTTCGCCTGGGCGGCGCTCGAACGGGGCCGCCATCGAGGGGCCATCATGCATTCGAGAGTTTTCGCCGCCGCCGGGGCCGTGGCCCTGGGCGCGGCCCTTGCCACCCCGGCGCTGGCCGCCGACGCCGACCTGACCGCCGACAATGCGGTCTCCGGCGTCGACGTGATCGGCGTCCCGCCCGCCGACAAGGCCCAGCGCCCGGTCAAGACCGAGAGCGTCACCGCCGAGACCATCGCCACCCAGGTCAACGCCGTGAACACCGAGGACGCGCTGAAGTACCTGCCCGGCGTCCTGGTCCGCAAACGCCACATCGGCGACACCCAGGCGCCGATCACCACGCGCACCTCGGGCGTCGGCTCGTCGGCGCGCAGCCTGGTCTACGCCGACGGGGTGCTGCTGTCGGCCCTGATCGGCAACAACAATTCCACCGCCTCGCCGCGCTGGGGCATGGTGGCGCCGCAGGAGATCGCCCGCATCGACGTCGCCTACGGCCCCTTTTCGGCGGCCTATCCCGGCAACTCGGTGGGCTCGGTGGTGGAGATCACCACCCGCATGCCGAGGGGCCTGGAAGCCGGCGTCGACGTCACCGGCGCCTGGCAGCGCTTCGTCCGCTATGGCACGCGCCAGGACCTGGGCAGCGGGCAGGTCAGCGCCTACGTCGGCGACAAGACCGGTCCCCTGGCCTTCTGGATCAGCGCCAACCACCTGGACACCACCGGCCAGCCCTTGAGCTTCGTGACCGCCGCCCAGCCGGCCGGGACCAGCGGCGCCGGAATGGCGGTGACCGGGGCCATCGCCGACCTCAATCGGTCGGGCGGGGCGATTCAGGTGCTGGGGGCGGGCTCCATCGAGCACCAGCTTCAGGACAACGCCAAGATCAAGCTGGCCCTGGATCTGTCGCCCACGGTCACCGCCACCTACGCCGCCGGCCTGTTCAGCAACCGCGTCGACGCCACGGCCCAGACCTACCTGAAGGATGCAGCCGGCAATCCGGTCTATGCGGGCAGCCTGAACATCGGCGGCCGGGCCTATTCGGTGGCGGCCAGCGCCTTTTCCAACGGCGTCTACCGCTATGACGAGACCCACTGGCTGCAGAGCCTGAAACTGGCCTCGCACGGCGGCGGCGCCTTCGACTGGGAGGCGATCGCCAGCGTCTACGACTACGCAACCGACCGCCAGCGCACACCGTCCGTCGCCCTGCCCGCAGCGGCAACGGGCGGCGCGGGCTCCATCACCGACCTCGGTGGCACGGGTTGGGCGACCCTGGACCTGAAGGGGATCTGGCGGCTGCCGGGCCACGAGCTGAGCTTCGGCTTTCACGGCGACCGCTACAAACTGGCCAGCAACAAGTACGCGACGGCGGACTGGCGCTCGGGGTCCGAAGGCGCGCTGCAGACGTCCGCCCTCGGCAAGACCGGGACCGTCGGCGTCTGGGGCCAGGACGCCTGGGACCTGTCGCCGGACTGGAAGCTGACCCTCGGCGCGCGGCTGGAGCACTGGCGCGCCTACGACGGCCTCAACACCTCCGCCTCGCCGGCGCTGAACGCCGTGCAGCCGGAGCTGGCCGCCACCCATGTCTCGCCCAAGGCCGCCCTGGCCTGGACGCCGGCGCCGGGCTGGCGGGTGAGCGCCGCCTATGGCGAAGCCTACCGCTTTCCCACCGTGCAGGAGCTCTACCAGACGGTGACCACCGGCGTGACCCTGACCGTGCCGAACCCCAACCTGCGTCCCGAGCACGCCCGGTCCGGCGAGCTGTCGGCCGAACGCAGCTGGGCCGGCGGCCGGGCGCGGGTGTCGCTGTTCGGGGAATGGCTGAACGACGCCCTGATCTCGCAGACGGCCCCGCTCGTCCCTGGCTCGACCCAGCTGTTCAGCTATGTCCAGAACATCGACGCCGTCCGCACCCTGGGCGTCGAGGCGGTGGCCGAGCAGGACGACGTGCTGGTCAAGGGCCTGAACCTTTCGGGCAGCGTGGTCTACGTCGACCCGCGCATCACCGGCGACCGCGCCTTCGCCGCCGCCGTGGGCAAGCAGACGCCGCAGGTCCCCCGCTGGCGCGCGACCCTGGTGGCGACCTGGCAGGCGACGCCTCGCCTGACCCTGACGGCGGCCATGCGCTATTCCAGCCGGGTCTTCGCCACCATCGACAACACCGACCCCGTCACCCACACCTACCAGGGCTTCGACGGCTATCTGGTGGGCGACCTGCGGGCGGCCTGGAAGGTCAGCGACCACGTCACCGCCGCCCTCGGCATCGATAACATCGGCAATCGCGACTACTTCCTCTTCCACCCCTTCCCGCAACGGACGGTGGTGGCCGAGCTGAAGTGGACGCTCTAGGAGGCCCGTCCGTGAACAAACCCATCCTGATCCTGGCCTTGGCAGCCGCCACCGCCGGCGCGCCGGCGGCGGCGCATGTGGTGCTCAGCGTGCGGCAGGCGTCCGCCGGTTCGTACTACACCGGCGCCTTCCACGTCGGGCACGGCTGCGCCGGCTCGGCCACCACGGCCCTGCGCGTCGAGATCCCCGCCGCGATCGCGAACGCCAAGCCCCAGCCCAAGCCGGGCTGGACGCTGGAGATCGAGCGCGAGCCGTTGGCGACACCGATCAAGGGCGAGGGGGGCGAGGCCGTCACCACCCGCGCCAAGGCCTTCACCTGGCGCGGCCGCCTGCCGGACGATGAGTTCGACGAATTCGCCATCACCGCCAAGCTGCCGGCCGATGCCGGCGTGCTGGTCTTCCCCGCCGTGCAGACCTGCGAGCAGGACGAGACCCGCTGGACCGACGCGCCGGCGGCGCCCGGCCAGCCCCGCTCCGCCCACCCGGCCCCGACCCTGACCGTCCTGCCCAAGGGCGACGACGGCATGGCGGGCATGGACATGTCCCACCATTGACCCCCAACCCAAGGACGATTGATCCCATGCGAACCCTGACCTTCGGCGCCGTCCTGGCGAGCGCCGCCCTCGCCGCCTCGGTGGCGCCCGCCGGCGCCCCGACCATCGCCGCCAGCGGCACCTGGGCCCGGCCGACCCCGCCGGGCGCCACGACCGGCGCCGTCTATGCGACGCTGACCAACCACGGCCGGTCGCCCGACAGCCTGGTCTCCGCCACCAGCCCGGCGGCGGCCAAGGTGGAGTTCCATTCCATGTCCATGGCTGGGGGCGTCATGCGCATGGCGCCGATCGCCGGCCCGCAGGCGATCGCACCCGGCGCGTCGCTGAAGTTCGCACCCGGCGGCAGCCACATCATGCTGATCGGCCTGAAGGGTCCGCTGAAGGCCGGCGCCCACGTGCGCCTGACCCTGACCTTCGCCAAGGCCGGCGCGGTGACGATCGACGCGCCGGTGCGCGCCGACGCGCCGGCGGCCGACCCCATGGCCGGGATGAAGATGTAGCCCCTAGCGCCCCGTGAACACCGGCGCGCGCTTCTCCAGGAAGCTCTTCACCCCCTCGCGGTGATCCTCGGTGGCGAACAGGGTGTAGATGGTCTCGATGGCCCAGGCGCCGATCTCGCGCGGATCGCCGGGGCTGGTCTTGCGCAGGCCCTGCTTCATGTAGCGCAGGGCCAGCGGCGCGTTGGCGGCGATGCGGCCGGCCAGGGCCAGGGCGGCGGGCAGCAGCTGGTCGTGGGCCGTCACCTGGCTGACCAGGCCGATGCGGCCCGCCTCGGCCGCGTCGATGGGATCGCCGGTGAACAGCAGCTCGGCCGCCTTGGCCTGGCCGACGATGGCGGGCAGCTTCCAGAACCCGCCCACGTCGCAGACCAGGCCGCGCTTGATGAACAGCTCGGCGAACACCGCCTTTTCGGAGGCCAGGCGGATGTCGGCGTAGAGGGCCAGCTCCATCCCCCAGCCCACCGCCGCGCCGTTGACGGCGGCGATCACCGGCTTGTCGCACTCGATCACAGCCATGGCGGCGGGGGTGGGTTCGAAGCGGATGCGCCGCTGGGCGGGCGCGGCGCGGGCCTCGCCGGTCATCATCTCCTTGACGTCCTCGCCCGAACAGAAGGCCGGGTCGGCGCCGGTCACCACCACGCAACGCGCCGACGGATCGGCGTCGGCATGGCGGAAGGCGGCCTCGATCTCGGCGTAGGCGCGCGGGTTGAGCGCATTGCGCCGCTCGGGGCGATTGATGGTGATGCGGGCGATGTGGTCGTCCACCTGGTAGAGCACGCAGGTGAAGTCGTCGGGCGCAATCTGGGCCATGGGCGCGTCTCCTCTTGGCCGGTCCCCGCGTAAGCCTGCTAAGGGTTCCGGCCAGTGCGGCGACAGTGAGCCCGCAGATCACTTTGGGGAAGGCAATGGCCGATCAGGATCCAGCCGCGGTTTCCGTGGGCGAGGTGCGCCCCGCGCACCGATTCGACGAAGGCAAGCTGGCCGAATGGCTGGCCGCCCATGTCGAAGGCTTCGCCGGGCCGATGACGGTGAGCCAGTTCAAGGGCGGCGCCTCCAACCCGACCTTCCTGATCACCACGCCGGCCAAGCGCTATGTCATCCGCAAGAAGCCGCCCGGCCAGCTCCTGGCAAGCGCCCACCAGGTGGACCGCGAATACCGGGTGATGAAGGCGCTGGGGACCACGGGCTTCCCCGTGCCCGTGATGCGCGCCCTGTGCCAGGACGAGAGCATCATCGGCACCGTCTTCTATGTGATGGACTTCCTGGAGGGGCGGATCTTCCGCAACGCCCGCCTGCCGGGGATGACGCCGGCCGAGCGCACGGCGATCTATGACGAGCTGGGGTCGGTGATGGCCCGCCTGCACGGCGTCGACTACGAGGCCATCGGCCTCGGCGACTACGGCCGGCCGGGCAACTACTTCGTCCGCCAGATCGACCGCTGGACCAAGCAATACCGCGGCGCCGAGACCGAGCGGATCGAGGCCATGGAGAAGCTGATCGAGTATCTGCCCAAGCGGATGCCGGCGGACGACACCACCACCATCGCCCACGGCGACTACCGGCTGGAAAACGTCATGTTCCATCCCACCGAGCCGCGCATCATCGCGGTGCTGGACTGGGAGCTGTCGACCCTGGGCCATCCCCTGGCGGACCTGGGCTACAACTGCATCCTCTGGCACTCGCGCTCGGAAAGCTGGGGCGCCCTGGACGGGATCGACCTGGCCAGCTCGGGCATCCCGACGGAAGACGCGTACGTCGCCGCCTACTGCCGGCGCACCGGCCGCGATCACATCGAGGATTTCAGCTTCTATCTGGGCTTCTCGATCTTCCGGCTGGCCTCGATCGGCCAGGGCGTCTTCAAGCGCAACCTCGACGGCATCGGCAATTCAGACGCCAGCCCCGACAACTCGGGGACGAGGCTGCTGGCCGAGACCGCCTGGGCTGTGCTGCAGCGCTGATTTGCTGCGCTCTTTCGTCGCGACTGTCGCGGGCGCGGCTCATAATTAGCGCTGCGTAAACCAACCCGGTCTCCATTCGCCCCATGTTCAGGGCGCATCCGGCCCAAGGCGACACGCGTCCAGTATCCGTCGCGCCGGCTATCACGATCGGACTTGTCAGCCTCGTCGCGGCCTGTGGCTTCGCGGCGCGGCCCCTCGACGCGCATCAGGCGGCCGGGGTCTTTCCGCCGTGGTGGTCGCCGGCGCGGGCGCTGGACGCCGCCTCACGGGCGGGACCGGTGAGCGCGGCCGGCCGCGCCCCGTTCATCCTTGTCGTCCGCTCTCCGGAAGGCGACGTCGCCGCCCGCCTGCGCAGGGCCGGCGCCCTCTTCGTCTTGGATCCAGGTCTGGCCCGCGCCTGCGGCGCCTGAAGGAGTTATCGCATGTTCGCCACGCTCGATGAGCAGAGGGAATTCGGCAGCCGCCTGCTGGTGGGTCTGCTGTGGGCCATGACCGCCATCGTGGCTGGAGCGGGCATGGCGCTGCACGCGCCCTGGCTCTGGATGACCGCCGCGGCGGCCGGCCTGGCGGGCGCGGCAACCCTGGCGTGGCGGGCCGATCCGCATGGCGGCGGCTCTCGCCTGGCGGTGTCGGTGGCGCTGATGGGCTCTGTCTCCCTGCTGGTGGCGGCGTTCAGCGGCCATGGCTGGCAGATCGACGCCCACATGGCCTATTTCGCGGCCCTGGCGGTGCTGGTGGTCTATTGCGACTGGCGCGCCATCCTGGCCGGCGCCGTCACCGTGGCTCTGCACCACCTGGTCCTGAACTTCCTGCTGCCGTCGGCGGTGTTCCCCGGGGGCGGGGACCTGGGCCGGGTGGTGCTGCACGCGGTGATCCTGGTGGCCGAGGCGGCCAGCCTGATCTGGACCTGTCACAGCGTGGCCGGCCTGTTCGCGGTGGCGCATCGCACCACCAACGCCGCCCAGGAAGCCCGCGTCGCCGCCGAGGGCGCCACCCGGGCGGTGGAGGAATCGAGCCGGCAAGGCGCCGCCGCGGCCGAGGCGCGCCGCCTGGAACGCGCCAAGACCGAGATGGAGCAGCAGGAGGTGGTCAAGGGCCTGGCCGGCGCCCTGCGCGCCATGGCCGAGGGCGACCTGCGGGTGCGCCTGACCGAGCGCTTCGCGGAGGACTACGAGGTCCTGCGCCAGGACTTCAACAGCGCCGTCGCCAAGCTCGAGGAGGCCCTGGGCGAGGTGGCCGTCAACACTCACGGCATCAATGCCGGCGCCGACCAGATCGCCGACGCGTCGGAGCAGCTTTCGCGGCGCACCGAACAGCAGGCGGCCAGCCTGGAAGAGACCGCCGCCGCCCTGGACGAAATCACCGTCACGGTCACCAAGTCGGCGGCCGGCGCCAAGCAGGCCAACAATGTGGTCGCCGAAGCCAGGGCCGACGCCGAACGGTCCACCGCCGTCGTGGGCGACGCCGTGGCGGCCATGGACGGCATCGAAACCTCCTCGCAGCAGATCAGCCAGATCATTGGGGTGATCGACGAGATCGCCTTCCAGACCAACCTGCTGGCCCTCAACGCCGGCGTCGAAGCGGCCCGGGCCGGCGACGCCGGACGCGGCTTCGCGGTGGTGGCCTCGGAAGTGCGGGCCCTGGCCCAGCGCTCGGCGGATGCGGCCAAGGAGATCAAGGCCCTGATCTCGGATTCGAGCGTCCGCGTCGGCCAGGGGGTCGAGCTGGTGGCCGAGACCGGCAAGGCCTTGCAGTCGATCGTCTCGCGCGTCGCCCAGATCGACGCCCTGGTGGGCGAGATCGCCGCCTCCGCCCAGGAACAGGCCCTGGGCCTCAGCCAGGTCAACAGCGCCGTCAATCAGATGGACCAGGTGGTGCAGCAGAACGCCGCCATGGTGGAGGAATCCACGGCCGCCACCCATGGCCTGAAGGGCGAGACGGCGGCGCTGATGGCGCTGGTGTCCCGCTTCAAGCTGTCGTCAGGCCAGCCGCGAGCCCGCGCCGCGACGACATCCGCGCCGGCCCGCGCCCAGGCCCGGCCGAAGCTGGCGGCGGCGGGCGGCGGCTCGGCCGGCGGCTGGGAAGAATTCTAGAGCCTGCCGCGTTTTGATGGATCCATCAAAACGCGATCAGCAGGCTCGCCTCTTCAATTTGCGAGCACGATTCAGCCTTTTGTCGATTCCGACAAAAGCCATCGTGCTCTAGGCTGAAGAATTCTAGACTCCGGCCCGGCGCCGAACAGCTTCGGCGCCGGCGGCGCGCCGCTAGACCAGCACGCCGTGGCAGTGCTTGAACTTCTTGCCTGATCCGCAGGGGCAAGGGGCGTTGCGACCGGTGCGCTCGAAGCCTTCCGGCATGGCGCTGAGCGGCAGGCTCTCGCGGGCGGCGGCCGACTGGTCCTGGAAGTTCAGGCCCGAGCCGATGCCGGCCAGCTCCAGGGCGCGCTCGTTCTCGCCCGTGTTGGGATCGACGTGGATCTCGGTGAACTGCGACGGGTTGGGTTCCGGCGGCGGTTCGGTGAACTGGATCTCCACCGTCATGATCCACCGCGTCACGTTCTGGCGCAGGTCGCCGATCAGCTTCTCGAACAGGGAGAAGGCCTCGGTCTTGTATTCGTTCAGCGGGTCGCGCTGGCCGTAGCCGCGCAGGCCGATGACGTTGCGCAGGTGGTCGAGGTGCATCAGGTGCTCGCGCCACTGAAGGTCGACCATCTGCAGCAGGAAGTTCTTTTCCACCTGGCGCAGTTGTTCGGCGCCCAGGAGCTTCTCGCGTTCCGCCGCGCGCTCGTTCGCGGCCTTGAGGATCCGCTCCTCGATCTCTTCGTTGGCGATGCCTTCCTCGGCCGCCCAGTCCTTGATCGGCAGCTGCAGCCCCAGGATCGACTGCACGCGCTCGTCCAGGCCCTCGACGTCCCACTGGTCGGCGTAGGCCTTTGGCGGCAGGTGGCGCGCCACCAGGTCGGCGACGGTGTCGGTGCGCATCTCCACGATAACCTCTGACAGGTCCGTGGATTCCATGAACTCGCGGCGCTGCTCGAACACCGCCTTGCGCTGGTCGTTGGCGACGTCGTCGTACTTGAGCAGGTTCTTGCGGATCTCGTAGTTGCGCTGCTCGACGCGCTTCTGGGCGGTGGCGATGGCGCTGTTCAGCCACTTGTGGGTGATCGCCTCGCCTTCCTGGACGCCGAAGGTGCGCATGATCGCGTCCAGCCGGTCGCCGGCGAAGATGCGCAGCAGGTCGTCCTCGCAGCTCAGGAAGAACTTGGACTTGCCGGGGTCGCCTTGGCGGCCGGTGCGGCCGCGCAGCTGGTTGTCGATGCGCCGGCTTTCGTGACGCTCGGTGCCGAGCACATAGAGGCCGCCGGCGGCCAGCGCCTTGGCCTTCTTGCTCTCGATCTCGGCGGCGATTTCCTCTGTCTGCTCTTCCTCGGCCTCGCGGGTGGGCTCGATGCCCAGGCCCTGCTGCTCCTGGCGCCAGCGGGCCAGGCGCATGTCGATGTTGCCGCCGAGCTGGATGTCGGTGCCGCGGCCGGCCATGTTGGTGGCGATGGTCACCGCGCCGGGCACGCCGGCCTCGGCGACGATGAAGGCTTCCTGCTCGTGATAGCGGGCGTTGAGGACGTTGTGCGGGATGCCCTTGATGGTCTTGCCGTCGAGCTCGAAGGTGTGGGCCTTGAGCAGGTCAGACAGGTGCTCGGACTTCTCGATGGACACCGTGCCGACCAGGATCGGCTGGCCGCGGCGGTAGCAGTCCTCGATCTGGGCGACGATGGCCGCGTTCTTCTCGGCGGAGGTGCGATAGACCTCGTCGTCGACGTCGATCCGCGCCACGGGACGATTGGTGGGGATCTCGGCGATGTCCATCTTGTAGATGTCGCCGAATTCCTGGGCCTCGGTGGCCGCCGTGCCGGTCATGCCCGACAGCTTGGCGTAGAGGCGGAAGTAGTTCTGGATCGTCACCGAGGCCAGGGTCTGGTTCTCGGGCTGGATGTCGACGCCTTCCTTGGCCTCGATGGCCTGGTGCAGGCCTTCCGACAGGCGCCGGCCATGCATCATGCGGCCGGTGAATTCGTCGATCAGCATCACCTCGCCGTCGCGGACGATGTAGTCCTTGTCGCGCTGGTAGAGGACGTTGGCCCGCAGGGCCTGGTTGACGTGGTGCACCACCGAGATGTTGGCCGGGTCGTAGAGGCCGGCGGAATCCTCGGCCAGGTGGCCGGCTTCCTCGAGGATCTCCTCGATCTTTTCGGCCCCGTATTCGGTCAGCAGGGCCTGGCGCTGCTTCTCGTCGTGCTCGAAGGTGGCCGTGTCCTTGACCAGATCCTTCACCAGGGCGTCGATGATCCGGTAGAAATCCGAGCGGTCCTCGGTCGGGCCGGAGATGATCAGAGGCGTGCGCGCCTCGTCGATCAGGATCGAATCCACCTCGTCGACGATCGCGAAGTTGTGGCCGCGCTGGACCATCTCGTTCGCGTCATAGACCAGGTTGTCGCGCAGGTAGTCGAAGCCGAACTCGTTGTTCGTGCCGTAGGTGATGTCGCTGCGGTAGGCCTTCTGGCGCTCGCCCTGGCTGAGCCCGTTGACGATGACGCCGACGCTCAGGCCCAGGAACCGGTAGACCCGACCCATCCATTCGGCGTGCAGGCCGGCCAGGAAGTCGTTCACCGTGATCAGGTGCACGCCCTTGCCTTCCAGGGCGTTGAGGTAGCACGGCAGGGTGGCGACCAGGGTCTTGCCCTCGCCGGTGCGCATCTCGGCGATGCCGCCTTTGTGCAGCACGATGCCGCCGACCATCTGGACGTCGAAGTGCCGCTGGCCCAGCACCCGCTTGGCCGCCTCGCGCACCACGGCGAAGGCCTCGTTGAGGATGTCGTCCAGGGTCTGGCCCTTGGCCAGCCTCTGCTTGAACTCGTCGGTCTTGGCGCGGAGCTGATCGTCGCTGAGCGCGGCGATCTGCGGCTCGAGCGCGTTGATCTTGGCAACCCGGCCCATCATCGCCTTGACCTTGCGGTCATTGGATGAGCCGAAAATCTTCGTCAGATCGACCATAGGGTAATGAAAGTCCGGTTGGAGGCCCTTGGCGCTTGCACCGGCCGCCGCGCACGGCCCGGTAAAGTCCTTCGCCTGCTCGAAAAACCGCTCGTAAAGCGCGCCGCTGACTTAAGCAGCGCACCCTCTAGTGTCAACGAAAGGCGGCGCACAACGCCCGAGACTCAAGGGCGCTGCGCCATTTTCCCAACAGGTTGTCGGACTTTGTCCTTGCCGAAGCCGGCAGGACGGAGGGCCGGCCACGGCGGCCGGCCGACCCCTGTGGCCTCACGCCGCCGCGGCGCTGGGCCTCGCCTGCACGCGCTCGAGCCAGGCGACGATGTTCTTGTTGTCCGGATTGATCGGCTGGCCGACCTGGGCGCCGAACTGCAGGAAACAGAACAGCAGGACGTCGGCGAGGGTGAAGCGATCGCCGCAGATCCAGGTCTTGCCGGCCATCAGGCCGTCGAGCCAGGTGATCTTCTCCTGGGCGATGGCCTTGAGGTCGCCGGCGGCCTGCGGGATGCAGCGCATGCGGTTCTGGAACAGGCCCAGCCCCTCGGCGTAGCGGAAGCCGTTGGCCAGGGGCTCGAGGATGTTGAGGTCGATGCGCCGCATCCACATGCGCGTCTCGGCGCGCTCCTCCGGCGTGGCGCCGATGAGCGGCGGATTGGGATGCTTTTCGTCCAGATATTCGCAGATGGCGGTGATCTCCGCCAGGATCATGCCGTTGTCCAGCTCCAGCGCCGGGGTCTGGCCCGCCGGGTTGACCTTGGAGGTGTAGGGCTCCTGGCGGTTCTCGCCGCCGCGTAGGTCGACCTCCACGCGCGGCAGGTCCAGGCCCTTCTCGGCCATGAACATCTTGACCACCTGCGGATTGGGTCCGACGGAGTTGTAGAACTTCATGGCTGTCCTCCCGTTTGGCTTGACGCGCCGGCTTTTCGCGACCATGGCGCCTTTGTTCCAAACGCCTAGGCAAGGGATCGCATGAAGGCAAGGCTGACCGAGGGGAAGCGCGCGCTCGTCGCCGCGGCGTTGTGCGCGCTCGCATTGGCCGCCTGCACCCAGAAGAACGCCGCCCAGCAGCCGCCCGAGCCCGGCGACAAGGCGGTGGCGCGCGTCAACGGCCAGACCGTCTGGGCCTCCGACGTCAAGCGCGAGGCGGTGGCCCAGGGCCTGATTGGCGAGGGCGAACCCCTGGATGTCTCCTCCGACCTGTTCCGTCAGGTGCTCGACGAGGTCGAGGACCAGAAGCTGCTGGCCGCCGAGGCCCTGAAGCGCAAGATCGACAAGGATCCGGCCGCCCAGCGCCGCCTGGCCGCCGCGCGCGAGCGAATCCTGGGCGACATCCTGCTGGAGAATTCGGTCGGCAAGGCGGTCAACGAGGACGCCATCAACGGCCTCTACCAGGAGATGCTGAAGACCCAGACCCCGGCCGAGGAGATCCAGCTTCGCCGCATCGTGGTGGCGACCCAGCCCGAGGCCGACCAGATCGTCAAGCTGCTGAAGGGCGGCGCGGCCTTCGACACCCTGGCCGCCCAGAGGTCCAAGGACGAGACGACGCGCTTTTCCGGCGGGCTGCTGAAGCCGCTGACCACCGACATGCTGCCCGAGGGCTATGCGACGCCGCTGAAGGACGCCAAGCCCGGCCAGATCGTCGGCCCCTTCAAGACCGAGGAAGGCTTCGTCGTCGCGCGCGTCGACCAGCGCCGGCAAGAGGCCCCGATCACCCTGGAGGCCGCCCGGCCCCAGATCGTCCGCTTCCTGACCTATGACCAGGTCAAGGACCTGATCCTCAAGCTGCGAAGCAAGGCCAAGGTGGAGACGCTCATCGCGGCCCCGGCGGACGTGCCGGGGGCGCCGCGCGAACCCGCCTCGGCCCCGCCTTCCGCTCCCATCCCCGGCGCCGAGGCTCCCGCCGCCGCTCCCCCCTCCTCCGAAGGGCCCGCGACGCCGCCGGCGTCGGCCCCGAAAGTTCCGGCCAAGAAATGACCCGCAAGCCTTCCAAGCCCGGCGCCGCCAAGCCGGCCAGCGCCGCCAAGACGCCCGCCGCCAAGGCCATGGAGGCGGCGGCCAAGCCGGCCGAGATCGTCGGCCACACCCTGGAACGCGCCCTCGATCCCCTGGCCAGCGCCCTGAAGCGCGCCGGCGCGGGCCTGAACCTGGGCGAGCGCCAGAACAAGCAGGCCGGCAACGCGCCGGCCTCCGCCGCCCCGGCCGGAAAGCCCGGCCTGGCGATCTCGCCCCTGGCCGTGCCCTTCCCGCGCATCCCGCCCATCGCGGGCGTGGAACTGGGCATCGGCCGCGCCGGCTTCTACAAGCATGAGCGGGACGATGTGCTGGTGATGCGCTTCGCCGAGGGCACGTCCGGCGCCGGGGTGTTCACCCGCCATGGGGTCGGCTCGGCGCCGGTGGACTGGTGCAAGCGCCAGCTTTCCGTCTCCGGCGGCGAGGACGTCCGCGCCCTGGTGGTCAACGCCGGCTGCGCCAACTCCTTCACCGGCCGGCCGGGGGCGGATGCGGCCCGCCGCGTGGCCTCGGCCGTGGCCAAGCGCTTCGACTGCCGCCAGCGCGACGTGATGCTGGCCTCCACCGGCGTCATCGGGGTGCTGCTGGACGACGCCAAGATCACCGCCCGCCTGCCCGAGATCGAGCGGCGCCTGGACGCCGACGCCTGGGGCGACGCCGCCCGGGCGATCATGACCACCGACACCTTCCCCAAGGGGGCCTACGCCGAGGCGACCATCGACGGGCACCCCGTGCGCATCGCCGGCATCTGCAAGGGCTCGGGCATGATCGCGCCGGACATGGCGACCATGCTGGCCTTCGTGGCCACCGACGCCAACATCGCGCCCTCGACCCTGCAGACCCTGGCCGGGCTCTACACCCGCACAACCTTCAACTGCGTGACGGTGGACGGCGACCGTTCGACCAACGACACCCTGCTGCTGTTCGCCACCGGCCAGTCCAGCGCCCCGCGCATCTCCCGCGCCGGCGACGCGCGCCTGGCCGACTTCCGCGCCAAGCTGGAGGCCGTGCTGCTGGACCTCGCCCTGCAGCTCGTCCGCGACGGCGAAGGCGCCTCGAAGTTCGTCAAGATCACGGTCAGCGGCGCGGAAAGCCAGGCCTCGGCCCGCAAGATCGCGCGCACCATCGCCGAGAGCCCGCTGGTCAAGACCGCCTTCGCCGGCGAGGACGCCAACTGGGGCCGCATCGTCATGGCCGTGGGCCGCGCTGATGAGCCGATGAACCGCGAGCGCCTGTCGGTGAAGTTCGGCCCCCTGACCGCCGCCCGCGACGGCCTGGTGGCGCCCGACTACTCCGAGGCCAAGATGAGCGCCTACATGAAGAAGCCGGAGCTGGAGGTCAGCGTCGACGTCGGCGTCGGCCGCGGCTCGGCGGTGATCTGGACCTGCGACCTGACCAAGCAATACGTGGCGATCAACGGCGACTATCGCAGCTAGGGACTAGGAGTCGGCGTTCGCGCGGCCGCCTCGCGCCCCCTCCACCCTCGGACTTCGCCCGACGGTCCCCCTCCCCCGCTTCGCAGGGGAGGAGAAGTTGCGGCGCCGACTGTTCCGTCTCCTCCCCTGCGCAGCGCAGCGAAGCGGGGGAGGTGGCTCGGCGCGAAGCGGCGAGACGGAGGGGGCGCTAAGCCGCGCACACCAAAGCCTGCCACACCGGTCTGACTCCGGACGCAATTTGCACTAGGTTCCGCGCATGGCCGAAACGCCCCGCCGCCCGGCGGACGACCTGCCCGACGACTTCACCCTGCTGCAGGTCACGCCGGCGCTCGACGGCGGGGGCGTGGAGGAGGCGACGCTGGATGTTGCGGCGGCCGTGGCCGCCACGGGGCGAGCATCGTGGGTGGCCTCGCGCGGGGGCGCTCTCGAGGAGCGGCTGCGCCAGTCGGGCGCGCGCCTGGCGCGGATGCCGACCCATTCGAAGAACCCGGTGATCCAGGCCCTGAACGTCCTGCGTCTGGAGCAACTGATCCGGCGCGAGCAGGTCAGCCTGGTCCACGTCCGCTCGCGGGCCCCGGCGTTCAGCGCCCTGGCGGCCGCGCGGCGGGCGCGGGTTCCGCTGGTGGCGACCTATCACGGCATCTACAGCGCCGACGGCGCCTTGAAGCGCTGGTACAACGCGGTGATGACGCGGGGCGACCTGGTGATCGCCAACTCGCGGTTCACCCGCGACCACGTCGCCGCCGAGCATGGCGTTCCCGCCGACCGCATCGCCGTGGTTCCCGAGGGGATCGACATGGACCGCTTCGACCCTGACGCCGTGTCGCCGGAGCGGGTGGCGGCCGTGCGCCGCGCCTGGGGCCTGCGCGAGCCCGAGACTCGCCGGGTGATCCTGCTGGCTGGCCGGCTGACGCGCCTGAAGGGCCAGCGCCTGCTGGTGGAGGCGATGGGCCGCCTGCCCCACGTCGAGGATGTGGTCCTGGTCCTGGCCGGCGGCGGCGGCGGGGCCGACTACCGCGACGCGATCCACGCCGCCGCGGCGGTGGCGGGGCTGTCCGACACCGTCCGGCTGGTCGGGCCGTGCGACGACATGCCGGCCGCCTATCTGGCCGCCGACCTGGTCGCCGCGCCCTCGATCCAGCCGGAGTCCTTCGGGCGCACGGTGGTGGAGGCGGCGGCCATGCGGCGGCCGGTCCTGGCCGCCGCCCACGGCGGACCGTGCGAGACCGTGGCGGACGGCGAGACCGGCTGGCTGGTGGCGCCGAACGACGGCGACGCCTGGACTTGCGCCCTCGCCGCGGCCCTGGAAACCACTCCGGCCGAGCGCCTGGCGATGGGCGAGCGGGCCCGCCGCCGCGCGAAGCAGCTTTATTCCTTGCCCGCCATGTGCGAGGCCACATTCCACATCTACCGCCGTATGCTGGAAGGCCGGGCATGAAGCCCCCTGCGAAGGGCCAGAAGAAGATCCTGGTGATAAAGCTGTCGGCCGTAGGCGACTTCGTGCTCGCCTTCCCGGCCTTCGAGCGGATCCGCGCCGCCCACCCGGGCGCCCACATCACCCTGCTGACCACGCCGCCGTTCGAATCCCTGGCCCGCTCCAGCCCCTTCTTCGACCGGGTCGAGATCGACGGCCGCCCGTCCAACCCCTTCGCCTGGCTGGGCCTGGTGGCGCGGCTGCGGCGCGAGAAGTACGAGCGGGTCTACGACCTGCAGAACTCCGGCCGCACCAGCCTGATCTTCCAGGCCCTGCGGCCTTTTCCCCCCCAGTGGTCGGGCGTCGCCGCCGGCGCCTCGCACCGGCACCGCAATCCCGACCGCATGAAGATGCACGCCCTGGAGCGTCAGGCGCAGCAGTTGGAAGTGGCCGGCATCTGGCCCGACGCCCCCACGCGGCCCCTGTCGGCCTCGCCGCCGGACATTTCCTGGATCCTGGCCCGGTCGCCCGCGGCGCGGCCGATGACCTCGACCAATCCCAGGCCCGTCGTGCTGCTGATCCCCGGAAGTTCGGCCCACCGCACCGAGAAGCGCTGGCCCATCGAGCACTACGCCAAGCTGGCGGAGATCCTGTCGGCCAAGGGCTTCGACATCGTCATCATCGGCTCCCTGCAGGAGAGCAACCTGGCCCACGCCATCCAGCGCAAGGCCACCCGCGCCCGCGACCTGACCGGCCGCACTGACTTCGCCCAGATCGCCACCCTGGGGGCTCGCGCGGCCCTGGCCATCGGCAACGACACCGGCCCCGTGCACCTGATCGCCGCCGCCGGCGCGCCGACCATCGCGCTCTTCTCATCCGCCTCCGACCCGGCCATCTCGGGGCCGCGAGGACACGTCACCGTCTTCCAGGCCGACGATCTGAAGAGTGTTGCCGTAGAGACAGTCGCCCAGGCCGCCGTGTCTTTGGCCTCGGGTAACCCTTGATCGGGTATGGCGCCTTAGTCATATACTCGTTCGAGGGGTCGCTTCGGGGCCCCTCTCTCTGAAACAGGCCCAGGAGCAAAGCCTATTCGTCGTCCCATGCCTGCGCCCCCGTCCAAGGACGGACCGCGCATCAATGATGAGATCCGTGTCCCCCGCGTGCTGCTGATTGATCAGCACGGTGAAAAGCAGGGCATCATGCCCACCTCGTCGGCCCTTGAAGCGGCAGAAGAGGCGGGTCTCGATCTCGTTGAAGTTTCCCCTACCGCCGATCCCCCGGTCTGCAAGATCCTGGACTACGGCAAATACAAGTTCCAAGAGCAAAAGAAGAAGAACGAGGCGCGCAAGCGCCAGAAGCTGGTTGAGGTCAAGGAGATCAAGCTCCGCCCCAACATCGACATCCATGACTACGCCGTGAAGGCCAAGGCCATGACCCGCTTCTTCGAGGAAGGCGACAAGGTCAAGGTGACCTTGCGGTTCCGCGGCGGCGAGATGCGCCACCCCGAGCTCGGCATGAAGCTGCTGCAGCAGGTCAAGGCGGACTTCGACCCGGTGGCCAAGGTCGAGTACGAGCCGCGCATGGAAGGCCGCCAGATGATCATGATCCTCGCCCCGCGCTAAAGGCGTCGAGGCGGTCTTCACCCGTTGACGGCGTCCGGCCAGCGTCACCGCCTGGAGCCTGCCGCGTTTTGATGGATCCATCAAAACGTGATCAGCAGGCTCGCCTCTTTAGTTTGCGAGCACGATTCAGCCTTTTGTCGATACCGACAAAAGCCATCGTGCTCTGGTGACGCTGCGGCGCCACACCACGCTTTTCATCCTGATCCGAGCTTGAGCGTCGGGCCGGGCGCCCTTATCAGCGTTCAGATGACCCGGGAGGAGACCACTGCCCCGGCCGAGCGGTCCTCCGCGGCGGCCCTGTACACCCTCTTGTCGGTGATGTTCATCAACATGCTGGGGTTCGGCATCGTGGTGCCGCTGCTGCCGTTCTATGGCGCATCGTTCCACGCCGGCGCCGTGGCGGTGGGGCTGATCTTCTCTGCCTATTCGATGGGCGGCTTCTTCGGCGAGCCGTTCTGGGGACGCCTCAGCGACCGCATCGGGCGCAAGCCGATCCTGATCTCGACCCTGGCCGCCAACTGCATCTGCTATGGCCTGCTGGCCTTCGCGCCCAATGTCTACGTGGCCTTCATCATCCGCTTCTTCGGCGGCATGGCGGCGGGCAACGGCAGCGTGGTGCAGGGCTACATCGCCGACGTCACCCCGCCCGACGAGCGGGCCGGGCGGATGTCGCGCCTGGGGGCGGCCTACAACATCGGCTTCATCGTCGGCCCGGCGGTCGGCGGGCTGCTGGCCAAGCCGTCGGCGGGCCCTATCGGCTTCCAGATCCCGCTTCTGGCGGCCTCGGCCCTGGCGGCCTGCGCCGCCACCGGCGTCTTCCTGTTCGTGCGCGAGAGCCGCCACCGCATCCGCAAGATGGAGAACCAGCCCAGCCGCTGGGAGATGATCGGCTACGCCGCCGGCCATCCGGTGATCAAGCGGCTGATGCTGCTGACCTTCTTCGTCGGCGTCGCCTTCACCGGCATCGAGAGCACCTTCGGCCTGTGGGCGCAGGCCCGCTTCCACTGGGAGCCCAAGGACGTCGGCGTCTGCTTCATGGTGACGGGGGTCGTCTCGTCGGTCTCGCAGTTCTTCATCACCGGCTACATGTCGCGGCGCTTCGGCGAGTCGACCATGCTGGCCGTGGGCATGGCCGGCACCGTGCTGTGCACCGCCCTGCAGCCCTTCTCGGACGGCCACTATCTGACCATCGGACTGATGGCGATGATGGCCCTGTCGCAGTCGGTGGCGTTCCCGAACTCGGGGGCGATGATGTCGCGCGCCGTGAACCCGGACCACCAGGGCCAGGTGATGGGCCTGAACAACGCCATGGGATCCTTCGCCCGCTTCGTGGGTCCGGGGCTGGCGGCGCTGACCTTCTCCAACATCAGCATCAATGGGCCCTTCTACCTGGGCGCCGCCATCGTCGCCCCGGCCATCCTGCTGGCCCTCGGCGCCGGCCGGGCCGCGACCCTGCACGAGCAGCGTGCTGTGGCGGGCGCCTTCGACTGAGGCGGCCAGCCGCCCCGCCTTGCCTTTCGTCCGCGTTTCCCCTACAAGCCCCGCCTTCGTCGAACCGCCTGGCCAAATGGCATGCCATGGCGGCTCATCATGCGATCCAAGAGGACGGGACCCGCAAGGGCTCCGATGCAAAATGCCGAAACTGAAGACCAAGTCGGGCGCCAAGAAGCGCTTCAAGATCACGGCCACCGGCAAGCTGAAGGCCGGCGTGGCGGGCAAGCGTCACCGCTTGATCGGCCACAATGGCAAGTACATCCGCCAAAACCGGGGCACCAAGGTGATGAGCGAGGCCGACGCCAAGATCATCCGCACCTACCTGCCCTACGGCCTGTGATCGGGAGACGATAGACCATGGCGCGTGTCAAAAGGGGCGTCGTCGCCCACGCCAAGCACAAGAAGGTTCTGGAGCAGGCCAAGGGTTTCTATGGCCGCCGCAAGAACACCATCCGCACGGCCAAGGCCGCCGTCGACAAGGCCGGCCAGTACGCCTACCGCGACCGCAAGGTCCGCAAGCGTTCGTTCCGCGCCCTGTGGATCCAACGCCTGAACGCCGCCGCGCGGCTCGAAGGCCTGACCTATTCGCGATTTATCCACGGCCTTGAGCTGGCCGGGATCGATATCGACCGCAAGGTGCTGTCGGATATCGCGGGCAACGACCCGGCCGCGTTCAAGGCCATCGCGCAGAAGGTCATCGCCGCGCTGGCTTAAGTTCGCGGACGCTTCGACGTCCCAGCTTTCGAAAAGCCCTTCGGCGAGACCGCCGGAGGGCTTTTTGCTGCCCGCCGTTCCGCCTAAAGACCCAAGCCGAACAGACACGAGTCCCATGACCGACCATAGCCAACTCGAAGCCGACCTGACCGCCCAGATCGCCGCCGCCCCGGACGCCGCCGCCCTGGAGGCCATCCGCGTCGCCGCCCTGGGCAAGAGCGGGGCGATCTCCGGCCTGCTGAAGTCCCTGGGGTCCATGAGCCCCGACGAGCGCAGGACCGCGGGCCCCGCCATCAACGGGCTGCGCGACCGCGTCGCCGCCGCCCTGGCCGACCGCAAGTCCGCCCTGGAGGCCGCCGAGCTCGACGCGCGCCTGGCCGCCGAGCGGCTGGACCTCAGCCTGCCGGGCGAACCCCGCCGAAAGGGCGCCGTCCACCCCACCATGCAGGTGATGGACGAAATGATCGCCATCTTCGCCGACATGGGCTTCTCGCTGGCCGAGGGGCCGGACATCGAGGACGACTTCCACAACTTCACGGCCCTGAACTTCCCGCCCAAGCACCCGGCGCGGGAGATGCACGACACGTTCTTCTTTGGCCCGGGCCCCGACGGCGAGCGCAAGCTGCTGCGCACCCACACCAGCCCGGTGCAGGTGCGGGTGATGCAGAAGACCAACACGCCGCCGCCGGCGTCGTGGATCGCCGCCGGCCAGGACCCGCCGATCCGCGTGATCGTGCCGGGCCGCACCTATCGCCAGGACTCCGACGCCACCCACACGCCGATGTTCCACCAGATGGAAGGCCTGGTCATCGACCGGAACATCCACATGGGCCACCTGAAGTGGACCATCGACACCTTCATCGCCCGGTTCTTCGAGCTGCCGAGCGTGGTCACCCGCTTCCGGCCCCACCACTTCCCCTTCACCGAGCCCTCGGCGGAGATGGACGTGCAGTGCGACACCTCCGGCGGCGAGGTGAAGATCGGCCAAGGGACCGAGTGGTCCGAGATCGTCGGCTGCGGGATGGTGCACCCCAACATCCTGCGCATGTGCGGCCTGGATCCCGACGAATGGCAGGGCTTCGCCTTCGGCTTCGGCATCGATCGCCTGGGCCGGCTGAAGTACGGCATGCCGGACCTGCGCGACATGTTCGCCTCGGACACCCGCTGGCTGGAGCACTACGGCTTCTCCGCCTTCGCCACGCCGAACCCGGCGTCGGGGTTGTCCTAGTGGATCGCCGCCCGGTCATCCTTCTCCCCTTGCGGGAGAAGGTGGCCCCCGAAGGGGGTCGGATGAGGGGTCGGGGAGCCTTCGAGATTGGTGTCTCACCGGCTCTTCCCAGACGTCCCGTCGACCCCTCATCCGTCTCGCTGCGCGAGCCACCTTCTCCCGCAAGGGGAGAAGGGCGAGATCGCGCCATTCCGGGAAACCCCTGGAACACCGAACCGCGCCGCGGCGCAGAGGCCCAACGATGAAATTCACCCTTTCCTGGCTCAAGGAACACCTGGACACCACGGCCAGCGCCGCCGAGGTGGTCGAGGCCATGACCATGGCCGGCCTCGAGGTCGAGCACGTGGAAGACCCGGCCGCCAAGCTGGCCGCCTTCAGCGTCGCCCGGATCGTCGAGGCCGTGCAGCACCCCAACGCCGACCGCCTGCGGGTCTGCCAGGTGGACACAGCGCAGGGCCGGCTGGAGATCGTCTGCGGGGCGCCCAACGCCCGCGCGGGCCTGACCACCGTTTTCGCGCCGATCGGGACCTACATCCCGGGATCCGGCATCACTCTGGAGCCCCGGCCGGTGCGCGGGGTGGTCTCCAACGGCATGCTGTGCTCGGCCGCCGAGCTGGAGCTGTCCGAGGAGAGCGACGGCATCCTGGAGCTGGCCGGCGACCTCGCCGTCGGGACCGCCGCCGCCCAGGCGCTCGGCCTGGAGGCCGTGATCGACTTCGAGGTCACCCCCAACCGCCCCGACTGGCTGGGCGTCGCCGGCATCGCCCGCGACCTGGCGGCGGCGGGCCTGGGGACGCTGAAGGACCTGTCCGTGGCGCCCGTCGCCGGCCAGTTCCCGAACCCGATCGACATCCGCCTGGACGGGTCGGACGCCTGCCCGGCCTTCGCCGGCCGGCTGATCCGCGGCGTGAAGAACGGGCCGTCGCCGGCCTGGCTGCAGCAGCGGCTCAAGGCGGTGGGCCTGCGCCCCATCAACGCCCTGGTCGACGTCACCAACCTGCTCTCCTGCGACCGCGCCCGCCCGCTGCACGTCTACGACGCCAGGAAACTCACCGGCGGCTTCGTGGAGGCGCGCCTGGGTCGCGAGGGCGAGACCATCGCGGCCCTCGACGGCAAGACCTATGCGGCCACGCCCGAGATCTGCGTCATCGCCGACGGCTCCGGCGCCATCGGCCTCGGCGGCGTCATGGGCGGCGAGTCGACGGGATGTTCGGACGACACCGTCGATGTCTTCGTGGAAAGCGCCTGGTTCGACCCGATCCGCACCGCCCAGGCCGGCCGCACCCTGACCATCGTCTCCGACGCCCAGTACCGCTTCGCCCGGGGGGTCGATCCCGGCTTCGTGGTTCCCGGCCTGGAGCTGGCCACGCGGCTGATCCTGGAGCTCTGCGGCGGCGAGCCGTCGGAGGTGACCCTGGCCGGCGAGCTCCCCCCGCCGCGTCCGGCCTTCGCCTTCGACCCGGCCTATGTCGGCAAGCTGTCGGGCCTGACCGTGCCGGAGAGCCGGGTCTGGTCGATCCTGGAGGCCCTGGGCTTCGCGCGCGAGGGCGGCAAGGTGCAGCCGCCGACCTGGCGGCGCGACGTGGAAGGCAAGGCCGACCTGGTGGAAGAGGTGGCGCGCATCGAGGGCTACGGCGCCCTGCCCGCCGATCCCCTGCCCTTCGTCCCGACCCCGGCCGGCGGCGTGCTGACCGTGCGCCAGAACCGCATCCGCGTCGCCCGCCGGGCCCTGGCGGCGGCCGGCTATGAGGAGACCATCTGCTGGTCGTTCACCGCCCGCAAGACCGCCGAGCTGTTCGGCGGGGGCGATGAGCGCCTGGTGCTGTCCAACCCTATCGCGGCCGACCTCGACTGCATGCGCCCCTCGGGCCTGCCGGGTCTGGTCGAGGCGGTCGGACGCAACGCCAAGCGCGGCTTCCCCGACTGCGCCCTCTACGAGATCGGCCCGGTGTTCGCCGGCGACGAGCCGGGCGACCAGCGCACCGCCGTGACCGCCGTCCTGGCCCCCCACGCCCCGCGCCGCTGGGACAAGGGACCGGCCGAGGGCCTCTACACCCTCAAGGCCGTGCTCTATGCCCTGCTGGACGAGCTGGGCGCGCCCACGGGCAACCTGCAGGTCGCCCAGGGCCAGGCCTCGCCGTGGTGGCACCCCGGCCGCTCGGCGCGGCTGCAGCTGGGTCCCAAGGCGGTGCTGGCCGAGTTCGGCGAGATCCATCCGGCCACCCTCAAGGCCCTGGACGTCGACGGCCCGGTCTACGCCTTCGAGCTGTGGCTGGAGGCCATCCCCGAGCCCAAGAAGAAGGCGGTGAAGACCAAGCCGGCACTGACCCTGTCGCCGTTCATGCCGCTCAGCCGGGACTTCGCCTTCGTGGTCGACCGCGCCACGGCGGCCGGCGACGTGGTCCGCGCGGTGCAGAGCGCCGACCGGGTGCTGATCTCCGGCGTGCGGGTGTTCGACGTCTATGAGGGGCCGGGCGTGCCGGAGGGCAAGAAGTCGGTGGCCATCGAGGCCCAGATCCAGCCCCGTGAGAAGACCCTCACCGACGCCGAGATCGAAGCCCTGTCGGCCAAGATCATCGCCGCGGCCGCCAAGAGCGCTGGGGCGGCGCTGAGGGGCTAGGAATCGACCGCGATCAGCGCCTCGCCCACAAGGCCCTGCAGCACAGGGTCCTTCGGGTAGGGCGTGTGGCGGTACTGGCGGAAGCCCTCGGCGTACTGGACGCCGAGGTCCTTGCCGCGGCGCCGGGTCCAGGCGACCATCGAGCCGACATAGTCGGTGATGCCGTGCTGCTTGAGCAGCCAGCCGGCCTGGCTCTCGTGCGCGGCCAGCATGGCGCGTTTGGTCTCGAACACCGCGCCAACATCCACCCCGAACTCCGGCGGCACGGGCCGGCCCTCGCGGTCGCGGCCGCCGATGGGGTCCATGAAGTAGAGCAGCGGGATGGCGTCCAGCGGCGCGGCCGGGCCGGTGCGGTAGTTGGGCGCCGAGGCGGCGAAGCAGGCGTCGCGCACCAGGATGCTCGTGGCCTCGTGGTCGGGGTGGTAGTCGGCCGGCGCCGAGGTGATGACCAGGTCCGGCCGCGCACGGCGGATGGTCTCGGTGACCCGCCGGCGGCTGGGGTCGTCGTTGAACACCCCGAGGTCCGGCAGGCCGACGCAGAGGTACTCCGCCCCGATCATCGCCGCGGCCGCGGCCGCCTCGACCCGCCGCACCGCCGCGGTCTCCTCCGGCCCGGCCTCGGCCGAGCCGCAGTCGCCCGCCGTCAGGGTGGCGATGACGATGCGGCGCCCCTTGGCGGCCAGCAGGGCCAGGGTGCCGGCGCTCAGGGTCTCGACGTCGTCCGGATGGGCGTGGATGGCGAGGATCGAGGTCATGGGGGTCTCCTTCAGCCGCTCGACCTTAATTCAGCGTCTTGCCGATTCCGGCAAACCCACGGGGCTCCAGCGACAAGACGCAAATTTTTTGACGACCCGCAAACCCCGTCACCCGACCCGCCGCGTATTCCTCCACAGACCCGGCCGGCGACGCGGCCCTGACGTGGGTGAACCTTGGCTGCGCCTCGACTTCACCCCGCGGGCTGTGACACCGTGGCCGACAGACAACCGGAGGCGTCATGTTCAGGAAGATCCTTTTCGCGGCCTCCCTTCTGACTGCCGCCACATCGGCCCGGGCCGCCGAGGCGCCCGGCCTGTCGGTGACCATCTACAACAACAACCAGGCCCTGGTGGACGACGCCCGGCAGATGGACATCCGCCAGGGACGCCAGCGCCTGGAGTTCAAGGACGTCTCCTCGGCGATCCGGCCCGAGACGGTCAGCCTGGCCGCCGACGGCGTCTCCATCGTCGAGCAGAACTTCGACTACGACCTGCTGACCCCCTCCAAACTGATGGAGAAGGCGGTGGGCCAGCAGGTGAAGATCGTCCGCACCAACCCCGGCAACGGCCAGGAGGTGACCGAGACGGCCACGGTGCTGGCCGCCAACGAGGGCGTCGTGCTGCGCATCGGCGACCGCATCGAGGTGCTGCGCGACGACGGCGTGCCGACCCGGGTGATCTTCGACAAGGTGCCCGACAACCTGCGGGCGCGGCCGACCCTGTCGGTGACGGTGGACAGTGACCGCGCCGGCGCCCGCGTCGCCGACCTCAGCTACCTGACCACGGGCCTGGCCTGGCGGGCCGACTATGTGGCGGTGTTCGACGAGAAGGCGAACAAGCTGGACCTGCAGGGCTGGATCACCCTAACCAACCAGTCCGGAACCGCCTTCGCCGACGCCCGCACCCAGCTGGTCGCCGGCGCCGTGCGCCTGGTCGGCCAGGGCGAGCCCTATTATCCGAACCCGGACGAAGGCGTGCGCCAGGCCGGGACCGAGGCCCGCACCGGGCCCGGCGAGGCCCTGGGCGACTACTACATCTACACCCTGCCCGAGCGCACCATGATCGCCCAGAACCAGACCAAGCAGGTCAGCTTCCTGGACGCCATCGGGGTCGCCGCCCACAAGGTCTACCAGTTCAACCTGCCGGGCTTTTCCAGCGCCGACGAGCCGTCCAGCGCCTCGGTGGTGGTGGACTTCGCCAACAGCCAGGCCGGCGGCCTGGGCGCGGGCCTGCCGGCCGGCATCATCCGGGTCTACCAGCGCGACCTGGCCGGCGATCCCAAGTTCGTGGGCGAGAGCCAGATCGGCCACGTGCCCCAGGGCTCGGAACTGGCGGTCAAGATCGGCGACGCCTTCGACGTCACGGTGCAGCCGACCCTGGTCGCCACCGAGGCGGTGAGCAAGCGCCGCACCCGCTTCACCATGAGCTACAAGATCCGCAACGCCCGGTCCGCGCCGGTGACGGTCGAGCTGCGCCAGGGCGGGCTCTGGGGCCGCAACACCACGGTGATCAAGGAGAGCCTGGCCAGCCGCAAGATCGACGCCTTCACCCTGGGCTGGTCCGTGCCGGTGGCGGCGAACGGCGAGACCATCCTGACCGTCCAGGTCGAGACCGGCTGGTAGGCGACACGCAGGTGATCCCTCCTGGCCCGGACCGCAGGGGCGGCCTTGCGCCCCCTCCACCCCCCGGCTTCGCCGGGCGGTCCCCCTCCCCCGTTTCACGGGGGAGGAGATGGCGTCCTGATCCTCCCTCCTCCCTTGCAAGCCCGCCAGGGCGCAGCGGGGGAGGTGGCGCGACGCCCGGAGGGCGGCGTGACGGAGGGGGCGCAAGGCCGCTCAGCGCGATCCTGATATTGTTCTTCATGGCCATATTCGCGTCGGCGGCCCGCGCCGGCGACGTGCTCTCGGCGCGGCCGGACGTGGTGGCGGTGACCATCTATCGCGACGAGGCCATCCCCAATCCGGCGGCGGCCAACTGGGGCGGCTATGGCCTGGCGATGATCAACGAGACGCGGCTGGTGGACCTGCCGGCCGGGCAGTCGCGGGTGGTGTTCCAGGGCGTCGCCGACGGGACCTTGCCCCAGACCGCGGTGCTGAAGGACCTGCCAGGCCGGGTGGTCGAGCAGAACTTCGATTTCGACCTCCTGGGGCCGGGCTCGCTGATCGGGCGGTCCGTGGGTCGCCAGGTCCAGGTGATCCGAACCAACCCCAAGACCGGCAAGGAAGCCGCCGAGGCCGCCGTCCTGCGCTCCGGCCCGAACGGCGCGGTGCTCGACTTCGGCGGCCGGGTGGAGGCTCTGCAGTGCGGCGGTCCGCCCGAGCGGCTGGTGTTCGCCGACATTCCCCAGGGGCTGAACGGCCGCGCGTCCCTCTCGACCCTGGTGCGGGTCGACCGGCCGGGGCGATATCGCCTGCGCCTGGCCTACCTGACCGTGGGCCTGGCCTGGAAGGCCGACTATGTGGCGCGCGTCGCCCCCGACGGCCAGCATCTGGACCTCGCCGGCTGGATCACCCTGGCCAACCACGACGGCGCCAGCTTCGTGAACGCCCCCACCGCGGTCGTCGCCGGGCGCCTGGCGCGCGAGGCGGTGGAGCTGGCCCGCCGGGTGGTCGCCCGCCGCACGCCGGGCTGCTGGCCGATGGGCAATTCGCACCACCCGAGGGGCGAGACGATGTACCTGGCCGAGGACGAGGAGCCGATGCAGGCGCGAGGCATGATGGCCTTCGACAGGGCGATGCGGGTCAACGCCCCGGCCATGGCCATGCCCCCGCCGCCGGCCCCGCCCCCACCGCCTCGGGCCCGGGAGAGCGACCTGGGGGACTACAAGCTCTACACCCTGGACGAACCGACCACCGTCGCGGCCCGGCAGACCAAGCAGGTGCTGTTCCTCAGCCAGGCCGACGTCGCCTTCGACACCGTCTATGTCTTCAAGGCCGTCTCCAGCCAGCCGGCCACGGGCGGCGAGGTCAAGGGCCCCGCCGAGACTACCCTTCGCCTGGAGAACAAGGCGGCCAAGGGCCTGGGCCGGGCCCTGCCCGCCGGGGCCGTCTCGGTGCGCCAGCGCCAGGGCGACGGGCCGGAGCGCTTCATCGGCGAGCCGCAGGTGCGCGACGTGCCGGTGGGCGAGCCGTTCGAACTGGTCACCGGCCAGGCGTCGGACGTCCAGGTCGCCTGGCGGATCACCGGCCTTCAGCGCTACGACAAGGCCGGGCGCCACGGGGTGCGGGTCTCCGTCGAAGCCACGGCCACCAACGCCAAGGGCCGGCCCGTCGTCGCCGAGTTCCGGGACCAGGTGGCCGGGCGCACCGGCTATGGCGTCGTGGCCGAGAGCCAGGGCCACGGGACCAAGGCCGGCGATCCGGTGTGGCGCCTGGAACTGCCGGCCAATGGCGAGGCGTCGCTGACCTATACCGCCGAATATTTGGCCTACTGAGGCCTGGCCGCCCGCCGCGCCTTGCCAAGGGCGCCGGGGGCCGCGAAACGTGGTTCGCCCATTGCCGGTCGCCACAGGAGTCCTGCTTGTCCAACCCCGCCAAGTCCGCCCCCGGTCCGATCCTCGAGCGCTGGCTGGAGGCCGGCCTGTTTGGCAGCCGCTGGTTCATGGCCCCCTTCTATGTCGGCCTGGTGGCGGCCCTGCCGATCATGCTGTGGGTGTTCGTCGCCGACGTGATCCACGAGGCGCCCAAGCTGTTCACCCTGGGCCCCAAGCCCGAGGACGGCGTGCTGCTGGTGCTGTCGCTGATCGACCTGACCCTGGCGGCCAACCTGGTGCTGATCGTGGTCTTCTCCGGCTACGAGAGCTTTGTCTCCAAGATCGACACCGGCCAGCACGAGGACCGGCCCGACTGGATGGGCAAGGTCGACTTCTCGGCCCTGAAGCTGAAGCTGATCGCCTCCATCGTGGCCATCTCGGCCATTTCGCTGCTGAAGACCTTCATGCAGCTCGGCCAGGAGCCGATCGACCAGCAGGTGCTGATCTGGCAGGTGGTCATCCACCTGACCTTCGTGTTCTCCGGCGTGTTCCTGGCCCTGATGGACTGGCTGCACTGCCTGGCCGAACGGGTCGAGGCGCAGGTGCACCGGGGGCATTAGCCCACGCCTTTCCACCGTCATCCCCGGGCCCCGGGTCGCGCCCCAGCGCGGCCCGCCCGGGACAGGCTACGTCCCGGGGACCCATGAACACGTGAAGCGAAGTCGCGCAGCGGCAGCGGAGCGTCGCAAGAGTCTTCAACCACGAACCCACACGAACCACACGACCAGGCTCCGGCGAGGTCTGGCTCAGCATGGCGCAGGCCCGTTCGTGTCGTTCGTGTGGTTCGTGGTTCCCCAAAGGGGCGGCGGCCGCCTCGTCGTAGCGCGCCCTTCGAAGCGCGCCAATCGGCCTCACGCGTTCATGGATCCTCGGCACTGACGGCCGAGGATGACGGCGAGGGTGCGGTGAGGTCCCCCTAGAAAGGCAATATCTTCCGCTGGCGGCTGTAGCTCAGGTAGCCGACGTTGGCGCCCAGGCGCAGGCCGACGCCGGCGCGGATGGGGGCCAGGGTGACATCCTCGGCGCGCTGGTACTGGATGCCCAGGCCGCCGATCAGATAGGCGCTGCCCTCCACCCCCGGGAAACGGCGGTAGATGGCGTCCGGGTACTGGAGGTTATAGCAGAGGGTGAACACCCGGCTGGCGTTGCCGCCGATGTCGAAGCCTAGCGTCGGGCCCTGCCAGAACACCTCCTGGGTCGGGCGCTGCTTCATGTAGAGCAGGCCGCGGCCATAGCGCAGGCCGACCGCGATGGCGCCCGCCCCTTCCTCGCCGGCGATGTAGCCGGTGGGGCGACCGTTGTCCTTGAAGATGTGCTCGATGGCCCCGCCGGCCGCCTCGGCGGTGACGCCCATGAAGTCGGAGACCTTGTTGACCATCTCGTCGCGGTCATAGGTCTGGGCGCGGCTGCCCTGGGGGCGGCCCCCATCCTGACCATGTTGGTCGCCCTGGTAGCCCGGCGCCGGCTGGCCCGGGTCGTTGTAATGGGGGTCGTCGTAGCGGCGCGGCTCATAGGGCTGATCGTCGCTGCGCTGGGCCAGGGCCGGCGCCCCGACCGCGGTGATCAGGCCCGAGACGATGAGCGTGCGTCGATCCATGGGGTACTCCATCCACTGACCGGCGAATCGATACGCCGGACCTTAGGCCGCTTTGCGACAGGGCGCATGAACCTCGGCTGAATCGGGCGAGGGCGGTTCTCCGCTGGAGCTTCCCGATATCCTTCTCCCCTTGCGGGAGAAGGTGTCGGCGAAGCCGACGGATGAGGGGTCGGGCAGCGTTTCCGGTCAGCGCGGCGCAGTCGCCGGAACAGCAATCTCCAACCGGCCGTCGACCCCTCATCCGACCCGCTGCGCGGGCCACCTTCTCCCGCAAGGGGAGAAGGACAGGACGCAGGTCTCCGCCCAACTCGCGCAACCCGCAAAAATCCTCTACAGCCCGCCCCATGACGACCGACCTCTCCAGGATCCGCAACTTCTCCATCGTGGCGCACATCGACCACGGCAAATCCACCCTGTCCGACCGCCTGATCCAGGAGACCGGGGCGCTGACCGCCCGCGAGATGAAGGAGCAGGTGCTGGACAACATGGAGATCGAGCGCGAGCGCGGGATCACCATCAAGGCCCAGACCGTGCGCCTGCACTACCGCGCCGACGACGGGAACGACTACGTCCTGAACCTGATGGACACCCCCGGGCACGTGGACTTCGCCTACGAGGTCAGCCGGTCCCTGGCCGCCTGCGAGGGCTCGATCCTGGTGGTGGACGCCAGCCAGGGGGTCGAGGCCCAGACCCTGGCCAACGTCTACCAGGCCATCGACAACAACCACGAGATCGTGCCGGTCCTGAACAAGGTCGACCTGCCGGCGGCCGAGCCCGACCGGGTGCGCCAGCAGATCGAGGACGTCATCGGCATCGACGCCTCCGACGCCATCGAGGCCAGCGCCAAGACCGGCCAGGGCATCCACGAGGTGCTGGAGGCCATCGTCCACCGCCTGCCGCCGCCCAAGGGCGACCGCGACGCGCCGCTGAAGGCGCTGCTGGTGGACGCCTGGTACGACCCCTACCTGGGCGTCGTCGTGCTGGTGCGCGTCATCGACGGGGTGCTCAAGGTCGGCCAGACCGTGCGCATGATGCAGAAGGGCTCGACCCACAAGCTCGACCGCGTCGGCGTCTTCCGCCCCAAGCAGACCGACACCCCCGACCTCGGCCCCGGCGAGATCGGCTTCATCACCGCCCAGATCAAGGACGTGGCCGACGCCGCCGTCGGCGACACCATCACCGACGAGCGCCGCCCCACCGCCGAGGCCCTGCCCGGGTTCAAGCCGGTGCAGCCGGTGGTGTTCTGCGGCCTGTTCCCGGTGGACGCGGCCGACTTCGAGGACCTGCGCGCCGCCGTGGGGCGCCTGCGCCTGAACGACAGCTCCTTCACCTACGAGATGGAGACCAGCGCCGCCCTGGGCTTCGGCTTCCGCTGCGGGTTCCTGGGCCTGCTGCACCTGGAGATCGTGCAGGAGCGCCTCTCCCGCGAGTTCAACCTCGACCTCATCGCGACCGCCCCCAGCGTCGTCTACAAGATCGGCCTGACCAACGGCGATGAGATGGAACTGCACAATCCGGCCGACCTGCCGGACCCGGTGAAGATCGACACCATCTCCGAGCCCTGGATCCGCGCCACCATCTTCACGCCGGACGACTACCTGGGCGCGGTGATCAAGCTGTGCCAGGACCGCCGGGGCGAGCAGAAGGAGCTTTCCTACGTCGGCCAGCGGGCCATGCTGGTCTACGACCTGCCGCTGAACGAGGTGGTGTTCGACTTCTATGACCGGCTGAAGTCGATCTCCAAGGGCTACGCCTCCTTCGACTACCAGATCACCGAGTACCGCATCGGCGACCTGGTGAAGATGTCGATCCTGGTCAACGCCGAGCCGGTGGACGCCCTCTCCATGCTGGTGCACCGCACCCGCGCCGAGACCCGCGGCCGCGGCATGGTCGAGAAGATGAAGGAGCTGATCCCGCCCCACCTGTTCCAGATCCCCATCCAGGCGGCCATCGGCGGCAAGATCATCGCCCGCGAGACCGTCCGCGCCCTGCGCAAGGACGTCACCGCCAAGTGCTACGGCGGCGACGCGTCGAGAAAGCGCAAGCTGCTGGACAAGCAGAAGGAGGGCAAGAAGCGGATGAGGCAATTCGGGAAGGTGGAGATCCCGCAGGAGGCGTTCATCGCGGCGCTGAAGATGGATGGGGATTAGGGGTCCGCGCGCCTCCCACCACCCGCTCACCCCGGCGAAGGCCGGGGCCCAGGCAAAACGCGCAACAGGCTCCGGCGCCCAACTTCACCATCCTGCCGGCTGAGACTCTTGCCTGGGTCCCGGCTTTCGCCGGGATGAGCGGGAGGGGGAGGGACGTGGCTGTTTACACCCCCCTTACGCCCCGCCACGCCTCCCCCATCGCGTCCTTACGCGGGCCCGCCGCACACTCGCCTCTCCGTTCGCGCCGGGTTTCCGGGCGGTTTCGAGTGTGGTCGCTCATGGGCGTTGGTCGCTGTTCCGAGGATCCCTGGCCGCCCCTGGCGATCGTGCCGACGCCCCTGCCGGCCCAGGCGCCCGAGGGGCTGGAGATCCGGCATATCGGGACCGGGGAGGCGCTGTTCGCGGCGCGGGCCTTCGCGGCCGGGGAGCCGATCTTCAAGTTCGAGCGGGTGAGCTGGCGGCCGCGGCGCGACCGCTACACCGTGGAGACGCCGGACGGCCAGCACCTCTATGACCCCATCCTGGCGCGGGTGGCGCACGGCTGCGATCCCAACGGGCGGCCGAGCTTCGAGCTGATGGCCCTGATCGCCCGGCGCGACATCGCCGCGGGCGAGCTGATCAGCTTCGACTACCTGAGCACCGAGAAGGCCATCGCCGACCCCTTCGACTGCTATTGCGGCGCGGCCAACTGCTGCGGGCGTGTGCAGACGGCGGCTTTGTCGCCCCTCGAGCCGCCGCCCCGCGCCGGCGAGCGGACGTGAGCCGCCGGCCGCGCTAGCGTCGCCCCTGGCGGACGGGCCGCGCGGAGGGATGCGTGAAGTACTTCATCGACACCGAGTTCATCGACCAGCCCTACACCCTGGACATGATA